>Ga0224557_1002004_pt1 | contig 18246 bp, 20 predicted proteins | sample 714S31014metaG_FD_180677 | JGI IMG/M metagenome (GOLD analysis project Ga0224557, IMG submission 180677) | Peat soil microbial communities from Stordalen Mire, Sweden - 717 S3 10-14 | ecosystem: Environmental > Terrestrial > Soil > Wetlands > Peat | place: Sweden: Norrbotten County, Stordalen...
CCCATTGATGCCGGTGCTGGCGAAGATGGTCGCGCTCCAGACAGGGCCGCTTGGAGCGTCAGCTAGCACGTATGCAGCCACCCCTATCGCTATCGAGCTCATCAGCGAGGCGAGCATCAGCCCATAGAGGGTATCCTCCACCATAGAGCTCAGCTTCCTCGCGAAGGGTATCTGCTTGAGGGCGAGGGAGATGGGGAACCCAATGACCATGACCGTAATCAGCCAGATCCGGATGACGCCGAGGAAGATGGTCATGAGATAGACGATGAGGGCGACGATCCAGCCGGCCACGCTCGTTATCGGCGAGACGAGAAGACCCCAGATGCCGCCTCCCTGAGCCCACGAGAGCAGCTTGCCCCAGACCAGGCTGACCTGCAGGCTGTAGTCGGTGTAGGGCAGGTTCGGACCCGCAATGATGGTCATGTCGAGGTAGTTCGTGAGGAGGGCGATGTTGTTGTAGATGACCGGGAAGAGGAGAATGAAGAGGACGGCAATCACGAAGTCGAGGACGACGTTCTTCCTCTCGTCTCCCGTGTACGACTTGTTCGCGAGGGCGATGAGGAACCCGCCTCCCGCCAGGATTATTGCAATGATGAAGATGAAATCGTAGAATCCCTGCAAAGGAAGTCCGCAAGGAGATGTCGTCGGGGCGCAGTGGACGGTCGTGCCCAGGGTCGTCTCGTTGAACATGGGCATCTCCATTACCAGCTGGAACATCTGGGTGGACCCTCCGGTCACTGAAACCGTCACCGTGGAGTTCGCGAGGACGCACGGCCCCCCGGTGCAGCCCGGCTGGTTCGAAGCGGCCACCCAATACGTGTAACCGTCTATGACGGGCTGGCAGAAGTTAGAGTCGACCTGCGGGTTGTTGACCGAGGATTGGCTCTGGCTCGGGAAGCTCAAGGGGTTCGGGCTGAAATCAGCTTGCGTGAGGGTCAGAGTCTGCGTCTCGGGCTTGTCCGTCGCCTTGTCCTGGCCGTAGATCGTCATCGAGCCTGTGAGGTACACATTCCCTGAGTAGGTCCCAGACATCCCCACCCCGCCGCTCGCCTGGTAGTAGCCATGGGAGGGGAAGAGAGGGAATCCACAGCCGAAGGGGCTGACAGCGTTCAGGTTAATGCTCGGGGAGAGGTTCAGGGACCCGGGCCCGCTGGCAAGTACCGAGGGGATCGCGAAAGAGGCGAGGAGGATGATGAAGACTGCGAGGCGCGCGCTCTTCCTGTAGTAAGATGCGACCTGCCTGACAGTCTTCCTGATGGTCATCTCTCAAGAACCGTTCTGGTGGATAAAAGAAGGGGAAGGGAGGGGCGCGATCCTCCCGCTGTCCCGCCTAGTCCTCCCTGGTCACGAGCAGGCTCCCTACCAGCCGGATCGCCTCGATCACGGTCACTATCGCGACGATGAAGAGGAGCGCCGTGTTCAGCACCGTCAGCAGCACGGTCGGGAGCGTCGGCCCTCCAGGCAGCCAGAGGGCGCTCACGCCGTTGGCTGAGCATGCGGCGGCTGAGCACGCCGCTATGCCGTATCCCACGACCGGCAGGGATGCGGCTCCCGCTGCGTTCGCCAGTATGTAGACGAAGAACTGGACGATGAGCGGGACCGAGAGTGCCACAAGGAGGATGATTATCCTCTCACGGGTCTGTCCGAGGGTGTTTGCGCTTCTATTGCTCATGCAGCCTTGGTTCGCTTGAGCTTAAAACGGGAGAGATGACGCTCAGGAGAGAAAGTGCGCCGTCGCGCGATAAGAGTAATTCCGATTACGGCAGCCCATATGACCAGCGGGTAGCCGCCTATCCTCTCGAGCAGGCCGCCGATTCCCGAGTGGCTACCGACCAGGAAGCCGAGGGAGCCTATCAGGCCGATGACGCCGAGTGCCTCCGTGAACCGAGCCACGCGTCTGGCTTCGACTCGAAGAGCTCTTCCCACCATTATCATGCCGATATTTCCGAGGACGATTCCCGGGATATCGAGTAAGTGGATGGCCAAGTCGACGTTGGCAGGGCTAAGTCCCGCCGCGACCTTGCCAACGCCTGCGAGCGCAAGAAGAACCAGCCCCGCGTTGCTCGACTTGCTTCTTGGCCAAATGTCACGGGTTAGGCCGACGCCCAGGAAGATCGCCACACCGGTTATCACGAACCCGGCGTTCTCTGCAAGATAGAGGGGCGAGCAGTAATAGCCCGAAAGGCCACCGATTGAGACCGTTCCGCAGACGGTTACCCCGAGGTCGCTGACCGCGTTGCTGACCATACTGTATGAAGGGGGTCCTTTCCACGCGAGTTGGGCGATGGCTTGGCCGACGAAGTACGAGAGCGAGACAATCCAGCTTATCCCACCGAAGAGAGTGGACCTTGTGGGTGTTGTGGGAAAGAGACCTTCGCGTGTCAGCCCTGAGCACCTCAGTGGTTCCTGTAGTGCTCCGTTTTAACATCATCAGTCATTATACTTTGAATGTCTGAATCCATCTGGTGGCCCGATGAGGCATGGTATGAGAGAAAGTCCCTTCCTTTGGGATTCATCACGCTCTCCTTCCGCCAGCTCGGAACGATACTGCTCTCGTTGGCCGCAGCTTTCCTCGTCTCGCTCCCCTTCAGCTTCCCGATAGCTGGCGCAAGTTTCGGAGGGAGGGCAGCCGTCTTCTGCGTCGTCTTCGGCGTCGGGTATTTCATCTCGAGCAGGCCGGTCAGACTCGTGCCCACCGAACTCCAGGTTGTCTATGTCATCAGAACCAAGGGGTTGGTGAAGCTCAGGGCAGTCCTGCGAGGTCGAAATGCCAAAGAGAGCAAGCAGGAGATCGAGAACCGGGAACCTACGGTCCAAGAGATACTCGTTGAGGACTTCAAGACCCCTATTCCCCTCGTCGTATCGGAGACCGTCAGCCAGATGGAGCACGAGGCTATGGCTCAACTCCTCCTCGACGGGCAACTGAGAGGCGAGGATCTCGTATCACCACAGAAGCCAAGATTCAGGTTCGTCTTCAGACCTCTCCCCGAAGACATCGGGACGCATGACCTGACCGTGAGGCTCGAAGGGTCGGGAGTGCCGCTCCTCTGGATGCGCCTCTCGATCAAGGGCAGGAGCGCCGAGGCCAACGAGGCAATCGTGAAGATTGGGTGATCATCGAGATGACGAAAGAAAAGAGTGCGCGGGCCGTTCATCCCTCAGTGGTCTACGAGCTCAGGTCGGTCAACCTCGCCAGCCTTCCCGAGAAGGAGCAGGGCTCGGTGCTCGACAGGTTCGCATCGTTCCTCGACTCCCTGACCGAGCCAATTTCCTTCCACATCGTGCAGGACGAGAGGGAAGTCGAATCAATCGGCGCCGTCTACAGGATCCCGTACAGGAGGTTCTTTCTGAGGACTGAATCTCAGGTGGATTCTCTGGTGGCGACGCTCGGCACCAGGATGACGCGGGTCCACGGGCTCCCTGTAATCACCCCTCGCGTGGTTCATCCGAAGTTCATAGAAGACTCCAGGGGGGAGTTCGTCCAGACGTATGCGATTACGAGGCTTGGAGGCAACATAGCCCCAGGCTTTCTGGCGCAACTCTACCAGATTGCCCACTCGATCATCGTAGATGTCGACCCGGTGGGAATCTACGACGCCAAGAAGACAGTCAGGTCATACGCCCGCTCGCTCGGCTCGAGGCTGATTCTAAGGCAGAATGAGGGCAGGTCGCTGGATCCGGAGGAACAGGCAGAGTTCGAGAGGGCTTCGAGAGCCGCCCAGCTCATCGGCGCGGGGAAGGAGAGGCTGTTCAGGACCCGCATACGAGTTGTCCTGCGCGAAAGGACCTACGGGGACCTCGTCGAGGGCAGGAAGAAGCTCAGGCAACTCGTCGGCGGGATGGTTGGGCGGGTCGACTCTCCATCGTACTTCCAGGAGCCCCTCCTCACGGGTGTAGGTCCGAAGTACGCGACCGGGAGGTGGTTCTTCGTCACCACGTCGGGCGCGCTGAACCTCTTCCCCTTCTGCGGGCTCGACATCGTCGACCCTTCGGGGGCATTCTTCGGGCAGAACCTGCAAACTGGGAATGCCATCCTCTACGACGTCTTTGAGAAGGAGAACTACAACATAGCCGTGATGGGCATGACCGGCCTGGGCAAGTCCACGCTGGTGAAGACGCTGATGTCCAGGATGGCCCTCCTCAACGAGGACTTGATGCTCTACGCGTTCGACAGCATCGTCTCCCCCGAGTACGCGGTCGGCCCGGACGGGACCTACGAGGGCTCGTTCGCGGGCGTCACCAAGTGCCACGTCCACAGGTTCGACCCCAAGGTCGGGGCGGGCCTGGACCCCTTCCGCGTCTTCGGCGACTGCGACCTAGCAGCAAGATTCATCGGCGACATCCTCGACCTTCCCAAAGGGGAGGACCTCGACGAGCTCCACCTCGCCTCGAGGAAGGTCTCGAACGTCCAGGAGCTGTATTCCGTCGTGCCTCAAAGCCTGAGGAAGAAGCTCGAGGCCCGCCTGCCTCCCTACGAGTTCCTCTTCAGGGGAGAGACCACCTTCTATGACAAGATGGTCTTCGTGCTGAACGACATCGAGAACCCGGAGCTGAGGGACGCGGCACTGTTTCTGTCTTTGTCGGCCGTCTGGAGCCTGATCACTAGGACGGAGAACGACGGCAGGAGGAAGGCGGTGGTCATCGACGAGGGATGGGCGCTCGTGGAGAAGAGACCAGGCACGGGCAAGCCCTACTTCCCCATGGCCGTGGATTACGTCCCGAAGATCGCGAGGACAGGGCGGCACTACAGGACGTGCTTCCTTATCGCTACGCAGCTCGTCTCGGACTTCATGGGGAGGGGGAACGAGGTCGGCCCTGGCAGGGAGATGGTCGAGAGCTGCGCGACCAAGATAGTCCTGAGGCAGGACGAGGCTGCCAGCGCGACCCTGAAGGAGGCGTTCAGGCTGAGCGAGGTGGAGGAGAAGTTCATCGTCAATGCGAGGATTGGGCAGGGGATTCTGGTAACTCCAGAAGGTCGATTGCCTTTCTACAACATGTTGAGTGAGGAAGAGAAGAGGTTGTTCACGACGAAACCGAAATAAGTCACAGCTTAGAGAATCCGTCCTACCTTTGATGCACCCATCGATCTATTTCGTTTGATGGTGCTCTTCCTTCGGATGCCGTCTGCGTTATTCCCCTACTTCCATCTTGTAAGTATCTCCTCCCTGCGGAAAGTCGCCCTCGAGACGAAGAAGAGCAGCACATCCACCACGAGCAAGGCTGCTGCGATTATCAGCAGATTGCTGGCTTCTCCGAGATTGATCAGGTTGAGTTCCCCAGCGAGGTACACCCCCATAAACGGAATGACAGCCAGTGCCCCGAGTTGTTGTCCTGTCCTGACGTCGGCCACCCTCGAGGAGACGATGACGTTAACTTGCACACTCATCAACAACGCGAGCGGAAGAAGCAAGAGTATGACAATGGCTGAATTCCAGTCTGGGAAGTAGTAGTAACCAAGCTTGTCCTTGGTGGTCAGGTCCATGAGAAGCATGAAGAGCGCGGAGCCTCCCAGCACCGCGGCCAGCGGCGGAAGGAAGGCAGAGATTCCCTTCCCGAGGAGTATCTCGCTGTCTGTCGTCGGTGTCGCGAGCAGCGGCTCGAGGCTCTTTTCGACCTTCTCTCCGACGATGGTGTAAGAGGCGATGGGGGTTGCGAGGTACGCAGCCAGGATCACATAGAAGAAGAGGAACGCAGGCAGGAACACAACCAGCTCGGCTGGGGACTTGTGGGCGACGTAGCCTATCACCGCCGGGATGAGCACGGCGATGAGAAAGGGAATGACGAACAACGTATAGAGGATGTTCTTCTTCTTGCGGAGGGTCTTGAAATCCTTCGCCGCTATGATCCAAGACTTGGAGAGCCGCACGGTTCCTAACTTCCCCCTTCCCTTACAAGCTTCAGGTAGACGTCCTCTAATGAGGCGCCGACTATCGTCGCAGACTGGATGTGTCCACCGGCCTTGATGATTGCCTCGATCAAAACGGCGTTCTGCTTCTCAGGGTCGCTCAACGCGACCTCTAGCTTGTTCCCTTCTGCTGTGACGTTACCCACACCAGGGAGCTTTCTCACTTCCGCCAGAATAGCGTCCGTCGCTTGCTCCTGAAGCAGCACGACTGTCTTTCTGGTGCCTCCTCCGCTGCTCAGCGCCCTCTCGAGCTCCTGCGGAGTGCCCGTCGCGATGAGCTTGGTGCTCAGGATCCCGATCCTGTCGCATACCCTCTGGGCTTCGTCCAGGTTGTGCGTGTTGAGGAAGATGGTCTTCTTCTCCTTCTTCAGCTCGAGGATGAAGTCCCTGACCGTCTTCGCCGATTCCGGGTCCAGGTTCGCCGTCGGCTCGTCCATGAAAAGCACCTTGGGGTCGTGGATGAGCGAGCGCGCCACCGCGAGCTTCTGTTTCATCCCCTTGGAGAAGGTCCCGGCGGCGACGTCCTTCTTCTCCCACAGCCCGAGCAACTTTAGGAAGCGTTCGATATTCTCCTTCCTTTGCGCCTCGGTGCAGTCGTAGAGCTTCCCGTAGAAATCGAGGTTGTCGTAGGCGCTCAGGTCGTCGTAGAGGCCCACGCTGTCGGGGACGAACCCTATGAGCTTCCTAATCCTCAGTGAATCGGGTCCGTTTCCTACCTCATATCCTCCTATGCTTGCCGTTCCGCTGGTCTTGGATATGAGGCAACAGAGCATCCTAACCGTGGTGGTCTTACCGGCTCCGTTCGGTCCCAGGAACCCAAAGACCTCTCCCTCCTCTATGCGGAGGGTGACCCCGTCGACCGCGGTCAGGTCACCGAATTTCTTGGTGAGGTTAACTGTCTCAATCAATTGAAGTCCTTCTCTTCAAAGAGCATCAGTCCTAGGACTGTAGTGAGGATCAGGTATGGCAGCATTATCGCAAAACCCTCGAGCCTCGAGACTCAGCTTGTCCCAAACGGAGCTCAAGGGGTGCGCAATGCTTCATTGTGAGAAATCAATGGCTTTCGTGAAACTCTGCCCATAAATGTGATTCGACTGGTACAAAATTTGTACCCGAGTCGTCTAGAAATTCGACCTGAAGGTTGAGGGATTCAACTCTCCTCGCATTTACCCGATTCCCGTCCCATCATTGATAGGTAACCAAGATTGGGTCGAAAAGCTGTAATGTTCGGATTCTGGCTGATAGGGTACGCTCTGGGCTTCGTCGCCTGGCTCGTGGCTCCATCGGTCATCAACTCGTTTCAGGGGATCGGCCTCAGCTCAGACATGGCGGGCGCGTTCGTGACTGGTCTGGCCGGGTCGATGCTCATGCTGGTCGGGGTAATAGCTTGGGGCTACTTGTCGAGCAAGCAGTAGCTCCATCACTCACGAGTGACGGGGGATACCCATCCGGCGCGACCTCTGGATGCTGTAGCTAGTCGGCGTGGGTCGTCGTCCAGATTCATTTGTTCTTGCTGAACCTATCGGTAGCATCCGAAAACATGGCCGGCGCCGGCACTTGCACCTTGTTACGAAATAATCTCCAGAACTAGGCAGCAATCGACTCTAGTTTGGCGACCGGGTTCGACGGAGGCAAAAGAGAGGGTGGAGGAGCGATCACAAGGGCTTCGCCGAGTGCCTGGGGGGACAACTAGAAAGTAACTTTCAGATGCAGGCCAGACCAGGAGTATGCCTCGGTCCGGAGAGGTTTCCATTGCGTCTCCTCGCGGAGACCAAGTCGCTGCTAAGCCGGGTAATCCGGAGGCTCTCCGCTCCTGAGCCAATGGGTCGAAGCCGATCCCCGGCGGCCTTTCGCGGTATGACCCTCTCCATTCCGTCAAGGCCTCCCGACGAGAGCCTGGAACCCGACTCGTAGCAAGAACAACCATATCAGAATATGGTGGCTGCCCCGAAGGATGCTCAACTCTTGAGCGGCAGGGGTCGCTTATTCCTCTTTCAGAGGAACAGCGTTGGAGTTACGACCGTTCATGTGATGATGTCGACCATCCATCGTCTCGCTGCGCACGCCGTGTTCACCGCGAGGAGTATCCCATTCTCAAGATAAATGCGATTTGGCTGGTACAAAACTTGTACCCGAAGACTGATTTAGGCTTCACGCGAAGGAACCAATGGCAAGAAGATGACCGAGGACGCGACAATCTCCCCAGGAGAGATCAAGAAACTGGCTGAAAGAGCCCTCGTAATCCAATCATACATCCTGAGAAGAGCCTGGGGCGTACTGTACGCCGCCCTGGGTATGTCGTGGTTTGTCACGATGTTCGTAACATCGGGGCTGAGTCTCTCCAGCGAAGGTAGCCTCATACTGAAGCTTGTGGTGAACATTGCGGCGAGCGGCACCGCCCTTATCGTTATCCTTCGAACGTTCAGACGAGCTCGCTATACTGCGGAAATCAGCAATTTGGTGATCGACAGGAGGTGGGCCGGGCCTTTCGGTTATCGAGTCATGATGCCCATGTGGACCGGGGCGTATGCGGTCGCTATTCTGACTGTCACGTTCTTCCGGGCCGAGGCAGCCCCTGTGATCCTCGCCGTCTTTGTAGTGCTAGTTGCATACCTGTGCTATGCCCTGAGGTTATCCTTCCCCTTGAGACTGCCCCTTGAGGGAATCGTGGCGCTGTCGGCTCTAGCCCTCACCGTTGCGGGCTCGATCGTACTGCTTGCGTATGGAGGAGGCGACGCCGGGTATGCCATACTCTGGGGCTCGACCATCGTCATCTGGCTTCTTGCAGCCGCGTATGCCCGCAGACGGCCTCTACCTGAGCCAGTGGAGGACTCGGCGACTTGACCGATGAACCCACCACGCGCGAGGCTCCAGGTCCATCTCCCGGCGAGACAATCAAGTCTCTGAATGAGCAGCTGGGCGACCCAAGCCTCAAATCGTCGACCAGGATTCTCATCCTCATTCTGCTGACCATGAACAAGAGGATGAGCGCGGCTGAACTTCGGGCCGCGATGGGGCTAGGGAAGGGCAGTCTGGAGAATCACCTTGAGAAACTCGAGTCGGCCGGATATGTCAGGACTCGGAGAGTCAAGTCGTACAGTGGAAGTGGTGTGTGGCAGGATGTCGAGGTGACAGAAGATGGACGGGACGCTTGCAAGGCCCTCCTTCAGAAGATTCGTGGACTGGACCTCTAGATTTCGTAGGGCAGTAACCAGTCTAGCAAGCTACCGGATGATGGAAACCCTCCCGATGAAGCAGAGACTAACGTTTCGATATCCCGTCGACCGCGGTCAGGTCGCCGAACCTCCTGGTGAGGTTTTCAGTTTCAATCAGTTCGATCGCGTCACTGCTGCATAGCGCCATGTTCTCGGTCTCAGGTGCCCGAACTCCGCGCGGGCTTCCCGTCCACAAGCACCTTCAAATCCCTCCTCTTGAAAACTGCAACCAGCGGCAAACTCATTCCTAGTCTGACTTCGACCTTGTGTACCTCAGAGCTTCCTACGTCGAAGGACCATGTCTTCGCACCGAGCGAGTAGTAGTATTCATCGGCCAACTTCTCTCCGTCCAGCTCGACGCGGATATGCTTCGTTAGCCAGTCATGATCTACTGTAAGTGTGTGCTTCTCCTTCTCTCCGATTTCAAATTGCTGTTTCGCCATTCTCTTTCACCTCTATCCCCAGTCACTCACATAAATCAAGAAGAACGTCGAATCCTAAACTTCCATATGCTACCCAAGACTATCACAACCACGGTAAGGACGATTACTAGTTCGATCTGATGAGTACTGATCAATTCATGCGACCAGCTTTAGGATCTTCCAACACCGGATAAATGCAGTTCGACTGGTACAAAATTTGTACCTGGCCCATCATCCTCTGTTTCTTGTTTGGGGTAGAGTTCGTCCTGCAATCTTCCCTAGAAAATAGACCCCGGCCACGAGGAATCCGAAGAATGTCATCAGGATGTACTCCTCGTCGGGCGGGGGAGGTGTGTGGACAACGTTATCGTAGGTTTGGAACACGCTGCTCACTCCCCAGGAGTTGGTGATTCCGAACTGGTATGTCCCGTTCATGCTCATCGGGAACGACAGCTCATAGAACCCGTAGTACCCCGAAGGGGAGGGAGATTCTGTGTTCGGAGTCAATGTCTCATTGACAATCAAGTTCCCATTCGGATCCTTCACCCAGAGATTCGTCACCCCTCCTGTCTGCGGTCCCATGAGGACCATCGCCTGGAAGTCCGTTTGCTCGTTCTGTGCGTTCAGCAGTTTCGCTCCGCCACCACCGAGGTTCGCGTAGATTGTGCTGTTCCCTCCGTAGAGGAACCCGTAGACGCTGCTCAGGTTCCCCGGCTCGTACGTTATCGGCGAGATGAAGCTCGGAGAGCTGCCGTTGTAGTCCCATGCCAGGTAGGGATTGCTCGGGGCGATCAGGCTGAAATTCAGGGGTATGGCGATCAGCTGCCTCAGCGGGTCCAGGTAGTATCCATCCACGCTCTGGAACGGGAGCGATGGAATCAGGGTCCGGTCGATGAGGAACGACGAGAACGCATCTGGGACCATGTAAGAGTAGTTCCCTGAACCACCTGTCACGGTGATGTGGAGGTAGGGCATGGTGGTATCGTTCGTCATGGCGAGGTTGGCGTCGTTGAGGAGGAAGACCCACCTGCCTCCCGAAGAAGAGACGGGCTCGAGGCTCATCACGTTCGAGTAGGCCGGGAAGAGGTCGTCCTCGAAGTCCTTGGCGATTTCCTGAGAAGGGCCGAATGTCTGGTTCAGCGACGACAGCAGGTGCGGGTCTAGCGGGTCCGGCGTCACGAGAGAGATGTTTACCGAGTCCGAAGGGTCGAGGCCCGAGGGCCCGTAGGTGAAGACCGTTAGGTACCCGCTGTAATAGAAAGGCTGGTAGAGGTACGAGGTGTTGAACAGCCCGTAGTCGCCTCCTGCGAAGCCCTTCGAGACGGCCAGCTCTGTGACGTTGAAGTATTCGAGCCCCTGCCCCGTGTAGCCCTGAATCTTCCCCACGTTTGAGGTGAAGTAGATCTTCACGACCCGATGCGCGAAGGTGAGGACGGGATAGGTCGTGTTGGTGGTCTTTGTGCCCAGGTTGATGGTGGTCTGGTTCCAGAATGAGAGGTCCTGACTGATGTCTCCTGAAGCGAGGTTTGCTTTCACCCCCCAAGCCATCGTCGTGAAGTTGAACGAGTTGATCAGCGCCCTCTCGCGGGTGTCGTTCACGGCCACGATCGGCGCTGTGTTGGCATCCCCTCCATACGAGTAGCCCGGGTTGTTCCCGTCGTACCTTAGGAGCGTGACGAAGGGCCTCTCGTAGGCGCTCGAGTTCTTGGAATTGTACTCCATGTACGTGAAATATTTGAAATAAGGTGCGTAGTTGACGACCGCGAAAGGCTGATTCTGTGTCTTTGACCCGAGCAGGGCGCCCTGGTAGTCGAACGCCTTCGCTGTCATGGTGATCTTCGAGGTTCCTGTGGTGTTGGCTACCGTGAACAGGAAGTACCCTGTCGAACTGGAGTTGCTGTACGAGGTCAGCTTTACGAAGCTCGGGTCGAACTGGGGCTCGACGACGACCGTGATGTCGGGGCGCTGCTGCATGAAGAGGAAGCCGTAGGTGTAGTTGACGATGAACTCGTCGTCATGATAGAAGGAACCGTCTGAGTTCCTGAGGACCTGATGGAGCGAGTTAGTGACGTTGCTCAGCTCCGTCTGGAAGGTCAATTCGAACGCGCGGATTTCGACCGACTCGCTGGTCGAGAGCGAGGAGGAGAGAGTGACCGTCGAGTTGCCTGAGGTCTCCACCATGGTGAAGGTCACCGTGATCGTCACGGAGTACGTCCCGGAGACGTTCGCCACGACCTGGAGCAACCAGCCTCTCTGCGCGGCTAGGACGGTGCCGTCGTATGACCACGAGTACGAGTAGGATGTCGTGTTGGGCCCGAGCGAGACCGAGGGGGTCACTGCGAACTCGTCCCCGAGATAGAGCGAACCGTCAGGATTCGAGCGTATGTAGGTGACTGACGAGGAGATGCAGTTCCCGTACACATCGCATGGGTCGCTCGATGCTGAAGATAAGGCAGGAATGATGAGTTGCGAAGCGGCGACTGCAAGCAAAGCAACTCCAATGATAGTTAACTTCACTGATTCTTCGCAGACGTTCGCGAGAGCAGGCTAAAACGCTCCTCTGCAAGGAGACGGTCTGACTACAGATGATTACTCAACCAAGGACGCACGCGAACTGAACTTCCGAAGGGGTGTGAATCACTTGAGCTATGCAGTACTGGCCAGTTGAGAATCTAGCGGCACCATACTGGAAGTATTCCAGCGTGAGAGATTGAAACATTTCTTGACACCTGCCGTTAGAGGGTCCCTCTGGCATGCATCCTAAGCCGTGCGAGGGATAGTCGTAGATAACAGGAACAAGCAATGCGATTAAGGTGAGTGCTAGGGCAAGAGTAACCACAATCACCCCGATTCTTCGTCGTTTCATCTTGCTATCCTCAAACGGGAACCACCCAAGTCACTTTTTACACTTTTCCAAATCCAAGGAACCTGAACCCCTTGCTCCAGCCGTCCCTAGCTCGGCTCGAGGTACTCGTTGAAGACTCGATATTGAGACTTCCAACCCTCGCCGTTTTATCGGGTGGGGCTCCAACTCTGTGTTGCCTGCAGTCGGAAGGAACCACAAAAAAGAGTCGCAGGACCGAGTTCAACAAGAGGATGGGGCGGCTAATCTGTGGCTGAGGCTGGAAGAGCGAGCTCGACAGATTCTTTCTTCAATTGCTCTATTGAAGAGTTTCCAATCGATTGTCGCTCCCTCGCTTCTGAGTCGATGCTCTCGAGCAGCTGAAGCAATGATTTTCCCCCGGTAGTAAGTTGGTACATCCGTACTTTCCCATAGACGACTTCATTATGCACCAGTCCGTGCCGAGTCAACGATGAAATATGCTGATCCACTGCTCTCCAATCCATTCCGAGCTCCTTAGCCAATTGATGTCGGTCCTTCGGTTTACTCAATGCGATCAACAGCCGAAGTCTCGTCTTGCCCCCTTTCATCCTCATGAATAAGCGGAAGACATCGGAATCGAAGCCGAGCCCCTCCCATCTCGACCTAACTTGTCCGCGCCACTTCCATAGTCCGCCAACAAGAAGCCAACTCGTTGGAGCCAGAACAAGAGAATGAATTGAGAAGAACTGAATACCGAATAACAATGGCGCTAACGCCCGCGCGGCTGGATTCGCGGACATCGTAAGTCCTCCAAGGACGGTCGATCCGGTCAGAATTACTATGAACGACGGGACTAGAATACTCAGGAGAAGGAAAAGGCTATTCATCGTCGCGAAGCCGAAGAGCGCCACTAGGACATAATTCAGCCTAGACAAGCAACGCTGTGACCCGATTCCAAGTTAAATAGTTTAGTCAGAGTACACTGACTAAGCTTCATAGGAAACTCACTCCTATGTAATCGATGATGAAAACACATACCAGATTGACAGCAACAATCATGACTACCTTCATCCTTGCGCTCATGGTCTCGGGTACTCCTCTTGCATTCGCTAGCGCCCCCACCTCGACACCAAGCAAAACCGCCCCTGAAGTTCCAACCGCACTGATAAGCTACGTTGAACAGCACCCTGGCACTTATGGATGTGTCAGTGGGACCCTCGTCCCATTCACAATAACGTCTACGACATGCCCTGCGTCGACTAACAACATTCGAGACGGTCTATCAATGAAGACAACATCAATGACCACTCAAAGGGTTGGGCCTGTTCCGGATTCCACGTATTCGATCACATGCACCGGAGTCTGCCTCGCGGGAACTGACAATAGCGGTTCGACCTACTACACATTATGGGATGCCTTCGCCTATGTTCCAACCCTGCCTTCCTCGACATATTCATCTTCGCCCTACGTCCTAGAGTGGATGGGCCTGGCGACGTGCGTGCCCTCCTGCAGCGGCTACCTTGTTCAGGGAGGAAATGCCTATGGAGTGGACGGTAGCAGCAACTCCCAGAACCCAAGCGTCTTCGTGGAGTATGTCTCGTCTTCGGGGACGTGTTCAACCTCCTTCTGCGGGAACTACATTAGCAGCGCTACAGGAGATGACGACAACTGGGAAATGAACTACCTATCGGCTTCTAGCCAGTGGCTGCTCTACGGACAAGACTACACAAAAAGCACCTACACAACGTACTACATACCAGTGGGAGGAAGCGGGAACATGCCCTACAGTAGCCTACATTACGGTCTGACCGCAGTCGAGGGAGGCGCAGCTAACAGTGCAAGCGACTGGCCAGGAACAGTCACGTTCACAAGTGTAGTCGGAGAGGACACTAGTCGAAACTATCAACTGGGGACTCAAGGCACCAACTTCGCCGGACCTTCTGGATCGAGCTTGACAGCCAGCATTTCATATTCCACATCATCCTGCTACGCGGGTACTTGTGCAAGCATTGCCCTAGGGGTCACGTAATCCCTGGGCACCCTCGCCTTTTTTAGATTGCCCGTAATGCTATCTAGTAACTCAACCGTTTCGACGGCCGCCGTTTTATCGCCGCTACACCCATTCCATTCTTGCCCGCGGATGGAAGAAACCACAAGAAGACTCACAGAACAGAGTTCAACAGGAGGATGGGTCGATGGATCTGCGGGTGCGGCTGGAAGAGCCCAAGGATGAACTCTCGGAAGACCTCTCGGAATCTGGTGAAATCAGCCAGGACCGCGCTTGACTGTCCTCAGGAGCTACCCGTCTTCGCGCTCTTGGGCCGGGAGGCTTCGCACGCCGCGCCCTTGATCCAGTGATCCCCGCAGTTCGAGCACATCGTCCCCACCTTCACCCACTTGTGCTTCTGTCGCACGTACAGGTTGACGAGCCTTCCGAACGGTTGATCGCCCGGCTTGCGGTTCCCGTCGCAGAGGTGAGTCTTTGAGCCGATCTTCATCCCAAGGGCCCTCCGGCCGAGAGTGTATACACACTAGGTCGTCGCCGTGGAGAGAGTGTATACGCTCTGACCCACGCGGCCCATTGTGTATACACACTAGGAAGACGGTTAGGACAGAGTGTATACCCTTTCTGGGAGGCCCGCATCACTCCAGGCGCACCTTGGCGGCGGGAATGCCGATGCTGACGGGGACGACCCACTTCCTAGCCCCCTCGTCGTAGCCGAAGTAGGAGTGACCGCCCTCGCCGTCTGGGATGCACTTGAGCCAAGCCCCTTCGACGTCGTCCCAAATGAGCGACCCCCTGCCGCTGTCGCGGGGCTCCAGCTTCTTCTCCAGCATTGAGAAGAACTCCCTCTTGCTGGTGAGAACCGTGCCGTCGTTCCGCTGGTCGAGCATGATCTCGAGCTCCTCCCCGCACTTCTCGTTGGTGCAGGTCCCGAGCAGGAGGGCAGACCGAAGCGTGATGGCCTCCTTCCCGAGGGGTACCGCACCGGCCATCGCCTTCTCCGGTCTCCCGGGCCTGAACATGATTGCATCGGGATACCATGGGAGCTCGATCACGTTCTCCGAGCCGCACTCCGGACAAATCAGGAACTGTGCAAATCTCGCAACAGTCTGGTACCTCGAGGGGCTGTTGTCGCTCCTGTTGGCCTCTTTTTCGACCTCATGCTCCTTCGGACCCGGCGCGCTCCGGACCTTCTCCTGAGTCTCCGGAATGATACTCGGAGGTACGCGGAGCGATGGTTGCGTTGCGCCCGACGGCTTGGGTACGAACTGCCATCCCCACGCCGGCAGGGAAGAGAGAAGTGACTCTAGGCTGAACTTCGACCCCATAGTCTCTATCTCATCGACCTTCCAGTTGTGGTCCGCCGCCTGAATCGCCATGGGGAGCCACTTGGCCTCGTCGAGCGCCACCAGCCTCTCGATGTGCCTGTGGGTGAACCTGAACTCCGAGATGCGCTCGATCTTGTAGAGGCTCTCGATGAGGCCCTTGTCCTGGATCAGGACCGCGAGCGTGACCCTCTCCTTAGCCCGCTTGACCGTGAGCCCGATGTCACCTGCGAGGGCTTCCAGCGAGTGGTGGTTGCGATAGTAGCTCGCGAAGAGGTTGAGCTCCTCCAGGACGCTGAGGTTGGCCCTCTTCACGTTCTCCGTGAGCAGCTCCCTCTGGAGCCTCCCCTCCTCCATGTGGTTGACGACGATGGCCTTGAAGGACCTGAGGCCGGCCTTCCTGCACGCATAGAACCGCCTGCACCCGATGTAGACGAGGTACTTGGCGCCGGCCGCTCCCGCAACGCCGTTTGGAGGCGCGACCACCGCCTTCCCCGGCTGCACCTGACCCACCGCCTTCAGGCTTTCGGCCAGCTCTTCGACGTTCGCGTAGTCGAACCGTATCCTTGCGGAGGGGTGGACCGCGCATTCTTCGAGGGGGAGGAGGGAGTACGTCTCCTCAGCTTCGTTCATCCCGCCTGTACTCCGCCCAGGAATTTAACGGCCAGAGAGAGGGCGTCGTTCCACTCGGCGCCCGAGATCGAGGAGAATTCGCTCGGTACGATGAGGCCCCTCGTGCACGCGTACGCCTCGTCTCCTTGCCTGAGGGGCAGCCTCTCCAGCTTGAAGGCGAGTCTCGCCCTCGTGCCATCGTCCAGGCCTGAAAAGTGCTTCATGTCGGAGGCGATCAGGGCGGCCGAGGCCTTCTTCCTGGGACTTACCGCAACCTGAGCGTTCCTCGGGGTCGCGAGAATCCTCTGGGCCGCGGCCCAGATGCAGTTCGAGGGCGCCATGCCAGCGGCCTCCATGAACAGCGCTCCCGTCGCTTCGAGCCTGTCGAGCCTCTTGCCGATGGACTTGAGCATAAGGTCCGAATCTGAGGGTGTGGCGACGCCTACGATGGGGACACCGATGTCGACCTCGATCTCCTTCCTCTTGGAGAACCCGTAGAAGAGCCTGCGCGGGTCCAAAGTCACCTCGACGCTCCTGACCATCTCGCCGGGTGCGTCCTTCCAGGCGATTCTCAGAGGGGAGGCTCCAGATTCGCCTTCGACCTCGGCTGCGACGGTCTTGCGGATGGTCCCAAACCCGTCTTCGAAGCACTCCGAGAGGAGCGGACGCCAGAAGAGGGCGTAGAGCCGGCGGTGCCCCGCCTCCTCCAGCAGAGCGGCCTTGCATTGCCTGCGCTCGCCATCCACCAGTAGGAGAGGGGTCGATTCGAAGGCCCCGGAGACCTCCACAACGAACCTGAAAGGAGGGAACCTTACGTTGGTGAGTCCGAGCTTCAGGTTCGAGTCGAGCAGCTGCCCCTCGGCGAGCGCCTTCAGCGCACGGTCTGCCACTCCCGCGTGCCTGGCCGCCTCGAGGAAGGCAAAGATCACTGATTCGGCCTGGGTCAGCTTCGTGCCCCTCTTCGATGCGCCTCTCAGGACCTGGAGGGCCCGGAACTCGATGAGCTCCCTGCTCAGAGGCGCCTCGAGCCCGTTGCAGAGCAGCTCGGCCAGCCTGTGTATCCGCTCCTTGTCCCTGTCGACCATCCCCCTGACCATGTAGAACTCCCTCCTGCTCGGGGTCCTTCCGAGGATCTGCTGGACTTCCGAGAGCTCAGGGGACTGCGCGGGCGCCGGAGACCCGGTCGGGCTGTACCCGGAAGGGAACGAGCCGGATCCGCACTGGGGGCACGACGGTTCCCTGCTCGGGGTACCGCACCTAGGGCAGATGCGGCCGCAGCGCGGGCACCTCCCCTCGCTCATCGCCGAACCGCAGTACGGACAGAGGGAGCTTTCCCGCTTTTCGACGCGGGTCGATGAGAGTGCGATGCCGCCGGCTGGGACCATGTAACATCTCTACGTATCTTCGGTATGGAAGATTTAAATCTTCCGTAGTTTTACCAACCGGCATGCCAGACAGGGGATTCCGAACCATCACGGTAACCGACCAAATCTACGAGAAGGTAAAGCAGCGCGCCAAGAAGGAGAGCAAGAGCGTAGCGACCTTCGCCAGCCAGGCGCTCGAGATCATGCTCTTCGTCGAGGAGAAGTTCTCAAACTACGTCCCGTACCTGGAGATCGTCTCCGTCGACAAGGACGAGGTGATCATAAAGGACAACAAGGTCGACAGAGTAGTCGCAATCAAGGCCAAGTCTTCTGACAACGGCAAGGTCAGGTTCTACTGCGACCTAGACGACACGGACTACTGCCCGCACACGGCCTTCGCGGCGGCTCTGCCACAGGTAAGGAACGCCATCCGGCGATAGAACCTTTGTCTGCTACAACTTACACGTCCCCGGAGCATCCCAACCTGCAATGGTTGCTTTCGTTCACTCCGCGAGTCTCCAGAATCTTTCGGGAAGAGTACAGCTTTCAAACAGGGTTCCAATCGTTACTTGAG
>Ga0224557_1002010_pt1 | contig 18214 bp, 20 predicted proteins | sample 714S31014metaG_FD_180677 | JGI IMG/M metagenome (GOLD analysis project Ga0224557, IMG submission 180677) | Peat soil microbial communities from Stordalen Mire, Sweden - 717 S3 10-14 | ecosystem: Environmental > Terrestrial > Soil > Wetlands > Peat | place: Sweden: Norrbotten County, Stordalen...
GCGTCGTTGCCAAACCACTCGCTGGGTCGATAGCGGTCCGCAGGCGAAAGCGCTCGCCAGTCAGAGTGTTATTTGTAGCCCGCAGCGGGAGTGGGGAAACGATCGTAGGGGAGCGTCGCGTGTTGTCGCCAGCCCGATCGTCCGCGAGTATGTGGAGCTGGCGATCGCATTCGCCGGCCCGCCGCCTTCGTCTGAGACCGCTCTTTGGTGCATGTCTCTTTTTGGAAGGTCGCGAGCCGATAACATTCGTTGCAAGTGAACGATGTGCGTTCCGGAGCACACCACCGCGCAAGCGGTCCGGATTGGCCGCGTGAGCCGGTGACCGTGTTTGCGAGCGCATCATCTGGCGTTCGTTCGGGTTACTACTGGGTGGTGAAGTTTTTGCGAACTGAAAGGAACAGTCCGTTGGGTCTACGATGCAACTGGCGGCGGGTAGTGGCGCTGCTGGCCACGAGCGCGACCGTCCTCGCGGTGGCGGTGCCGGCGGCCCAGGCGGGTACGGCCAACGGCGGTCTGCCGGGAGCCGGTTCTAACCCGATCGCGAATATCGCGTGGGGTGTGTCGCACAACGACGACCTGTGGAACGCGTACCAGTCCACGTCGGGAGCAAACCGTGCGCTGCTGGGCCGGCTCGTCAAGACGCCGCGGGCGGTGTGGCTTGGGTACTGGGATCCGGCCGGTCAGGTGCTCGCTGATGCGGCTGCGACCGTGGCGGCTTCGCAGAATGGGAACCCGAACGCGCTCACTGAGTTCGCAACGTTTTTATTGAGCCCGTGGGAGAAATGGGCGGCCAGCGGGTCCTGGAGCGTCAGCGCCGACGAGGCCTGGTATCGGAACATGGCGGCGGGGATCGGTAGCGCGCGGGCAATGGTGATCGTGCAGGCGGACCTGCCGTACGCGCACGCGACGTCCTCGACCGCACCCGAGCAGATCGACAGCTACGCCGCCCGGGTGTTGAACGCCCTACCGCGCACGACGGTCTACATCGATGGCGGCACGGAGGGTTGGTATAACGCCGAGCAGGACGCGTCGCTGCTGATCGGTAACGGCATTCGCTACGCCCGTGGGTTCGCGCTAAACGACACCGACTACGACACGACCGCGGTCGACGACGAGTTCGGGGCGAGGGTCGTCGCTGACTTGGCGAAACTGGGTGTGAAGGGCAAGCACTTCATCGTCGATACCGATGAGAACGGACAGTCATACGGACCCGGCGAGCTTCGACCGGGAACGAGAATCAACCTAGCGCCGATATGCCACGGCCGATTCCAGACGGTCTGTCAGCGGACCGGAATCCCGCCGACCACGAACGTCGCGTCGTCGCGGTGGGATCTCGGGAAGGCGGCCACGAAGGCGGCCAAGCAGTACTGCGACGGCTACGTCTGGTCGGGGCGGCCCTGGGACATCGATGCCGGACCGTTCGTCCGGCAGTACGCGCTGTGGCTCGCTGCGAACGGCGAGTACTAGCCGGCCCGCTCCGCACCGCTATTCATAGATCGCTGTCCTCACCAGAGCAGCACTCTGGTCGTCGATGCGTGAAAGTGTTGGTCTGATCGAGGACGAGCAGGCTGCCGTCTTGTGGGGGAGGGCTATCCGGAGCCTTGGGACCGCATCTGGATGATGATCTGCGCCAGCTCTTCGGGCTTGTAGCCCTGTTGGCGGGCCAGGGCGATCAGTTCGCGAGTCTTGTTGATGAGTTCGGTGCGCTGCGGCGCGACGCCGGTGATGGTCACGCGGCGTCCACGGCGGAACTCCAGTAGTCCTTCGTCACGGAGCGTCCGCAGAGCCCGTAGCACTGTGTTGGTATTGACTTCGAGGACAGCAGCGAGATCGCGAGCCGGGGGAAGGCGGTCACCAGGTGCCGCTTCTCCGTCCGCGATCGCGCGTCGCAGCGCTCCCGCGACTTGTTCGTGCAGCGGGGTTGGGCTGGACGGGTCGATCGAGCCTGTGGATACAGTCATCCCCAGCCCGTCGCTAGCCCCACGCGAAGCTGCGTGATAAGTGTCTGGCCGTCGGCGTAGTGGATCGTTAGCCTGACAAGCGCTGGCGGGGTGTTGCCATCGCCGAACCACATCTGGGGACTGTTGACCAGCACCGTCCGCCCGTGTTTGGTGAGCACCTCGGTGCCCTCAACCGGATGGATATGCAGCCGTGAGACGATTCCCGCCGGTTGCAGATAGCCGTCGAACTCGCGATGCGGCACGCGCTGGCTCAGCCTCTCGTCGCCAAACCAGTCGAGCGCAACGGGTGCGCTGCCAGCGATCGTTGCGGAGATCGACATGGCTGGCTGCTTGAGCCACACCGCCAAGCCGACACGATCGCACGCAATCGAGTTCGCGATAGGACATTTCACGCCAATGTATGGCGGCTGCGAGAGGACGCGCGAGGGCGCCACCACCGTAGATGGCGGCGCTGAGCTACCCAGCGTGAATCCAGTGCCGTGAGAGATTGCGAGCAACGCAACCAGCGCGACGACGCCCGCCGTGACACTTAGAGAGAGACGTAGCAAACGGCGGCGGCGGTGACTCCATGCCTCGTCGATCAGCCATGCAACATATTGCATGACGCTAGTGTAAGAGACACCATTATGCGTGTCAATCGCGAAGCTCTACGAGCCACGCAGAGTGCCGCTCTGATCGAGCAGCAACTGCATTCGAGCGTCTTCGTAGGTCATTGTCAGCGGATGGTCGAAGTCTTCAATCATGAGGCGCTTGAGGCGCGGTTCGGGCATTGGCCGTCCTTCCACGACGCTGAGATCCAGGCGGTACGGCTTGACTCAGGTCAGCAGAACGATGAAGGGCCGAGCCTAGGATTGGATGTGCATGTGTTTGACGTTGAACCGTCGGTCGAAGGTGGGGGCCTGAACTTCGTGAGCCATTCACTCGTGACGATGCGATTCGACGGCGTCGAGGCGGTCGAACTCGATGGGTTCGGACCACAGAATGTGCTTGATCATTTGGTCGTCAAAGATCTTGGCCCCGCCGCTCTAGACGGAGTTGAGCGGGCGCCCGTCCGATTCGCCGACGGGTCCACCGTCACGGCTCCCGTCAAACCTAGAACACACCCGCGCCGATAGCCGGGCAGGGTCGCGGGTGACCGACGACGGCCAGCCGCATCAAGCAACTCAACAGACATAACATCCCTCCTGAGGACAAGGCAGCGCACCACGCGCCGCAACCACACCATCCTCTGACAGAGACCGACTCTGAGACGCCGTCGAACTCGACTGAGGCGCAAGCCGGGGATCGCGTACCGTCGGCGCCATGACCAGCCCTGTTGTTATCCGCGAGGGTCGTGAAGGGGATGGCTCTTCGGTTCTTCGACTCTGGGATGAGGCGATCGCATGGTTGGTTCAGCGAGGACAGCCGGGGCAGTGGGGCACCGAACCTGCCTCCACCCGGTCACGCAGTCGTGAGATGGTGGGCGGGTGGGAGACCGGGACTGGGCTGTGGATCGCCGAGATTGATGGTGAGACGGTGGGTGCGTGCGTCATCGTCGGCTCTGCGCCTGAGTATGTACCGTCTAATCGCTTGAGTGAGACCTACCTGTATTTCCTCATCAGCGATCGCACGTGCGCAGGGATGGGCGTAGGTTCCGCGCTCGTTCATGCAGCTGCAGATGAAGCGCGCGCGGCTGGCTCTGAGGTGCTGCGAGTCGATTGCTGGGCGGGCGCCCCGAGCCTCGTGGATTGGTATACCCGCCAAGGCTTCACCGCGTCAGACACGTTCACCGTCGGCGAGAACTGGCGCGGTCAACTGCTCGAGATGGTGCTTTGATGCGGCCGTCCGAACGTGCGCCGCGAGGCTTGTTCTAGGCCGCTGGTTGCAGCCTTGTTTGCAGTGGTGCTGCAATGAGTGAATGAGCGATGTGGTTGCCTGGATCCAGAAGCTTTTTGATGATTGCTGGGCACGGGCAGCATTCGGCATCGGTTGGGAGCTTGATCACGCAGAGGCGCAGTTGACCGCGTTCGTGACCCCGGCTGATTGCGCTACCGGGCAGATCAGGCTCGACCGCGCTGACGTCGGTGCGCGTCTTGACTTCGTCGCCCGGCTTCAGGCGTTCTTGGACGTCGAGCTTGAGCGTCCTGTCCCGTTCTGCCCCGAGCACCACGTCCATCAAGCCGATAGGCGCGTGGCTAGGGCGTGGTTGTCCGGGCATCGGATGTTGTTGCGTTTGTGGTCGGAGGTGTTGCCGCGGTCGTGGTTGTCTGTGCCGCAGCTGGTCCTGTGCGGGCGACGAACTTCCCGATTGGCGTTTTGCCGTCGGAGTCGTAAACGGTCAACGTCTTCGGCGGCGAGTTGTTCTCAGCGACCGCCTGGCTGGGTGATGTGGGCGCAGGCGACGTGAGCTGCGTTGCGTACACGTAGCCGGTGCGGCCGTTGGTCGCGTCGACGGCTACTAGGTCGGGGGTGCCGTGTTGGTTAGCGGTGCCGTAGGTCTGGCCGCTTGCGTTGACTCCCCACGCGGTGGTGGTGACTGCGGAGTAGATCGCGGTCAGACGCCAACGTGCGCCTGGGGTTGCGGTGATCGTTGTGCTGTCCTGGCCGGGCGTGATCGGCATGGTGCCGGTGGTTGTATTCGCTTGCCCTCCGGCTAGGTCGGCCGTGGCGCAGTCGATGCCGGAGCCATCGGCGAACGTGAAGTCTCCCGCGGTCAGGCATGTGAAGCTGATGGCGATGGCGTTGGTGCCGTGAGGCTGCGTGCCGAGCTGCACCGTCTGCGTTCCGGTACCTGTGACCGTGACCGGCTGCGCGAGATCGGTGACCAACGGGCCTCCAGGCGGCGTTGTCGTGAACACGCCTGTGGCGTACGCAATACCACCGCCGCCGACGGCGATGATCAGCGCGGCCCCGACCCGAATGGTCCACCGGCTCGACATGCCCAATCGCGAGCGTTGCGGGTCTGCGCTGCTCTGTACTTGCTCGACCAGAAGGTCGCGCAACGCGATCGAGAACGTCTCGCTCATGTCCGTCGTCATCGTGTGCCTCCATCAGCGTCAGATTTCTGCACTGGTGCGTGATCTTCGAATTGCTCTCGGAGCTTGCCCCTGACGCGGTGAAGCCTCGCTCTTGCGGCTGGCACGCTCAAGCCGAGCAGCTCAGCAGCGACACCGACCGGATAGTCCTCCAACGACACGAGCGCGAACAGTTGCGCGTCGGTCTTGCTCAGTGCACCCAGACCTTCCCGCAGTCGCGCATCCGTCCCGAGCGCGTGGGTCCCCAGTGCGACCTCGGCTGCGTCAGGCTGCTCTGGCGCGCGCGGTAGCCTCTCTAGGAACTGCCGGTAGCGGCGCTGAGCCCGTGAAGCGTTGCGACCAACGTTTGTGGTCGTGATCAGGAGCCAGGGCAGCACCGAACCATCGACCAACCGCACCTTGTTCCGGTGTCTCCATAGCTCCAGAAAGGCAGACGCGACTACGTCCTCTGCATCATGGCGCGTGACCGCTAAGCGGCGCGCATGTCGGTACACGCGCTCACGATGCCTGTCAAAGAGGGCACCGAACGCCCCGCCATCACCGGCCAAGCTGGATGCCCACAGCGCGTCATCGCTCTGAGGCGCGACCTGAGCATCACTCCCGTGCGTAGCGACGTCCACGCTTCCTAGTGTCCGCACCGCACCAAAACGGTTCAGCCACCGGCGACCGGTCCTCGGTCAGCGGCGGCCGCAGCCTGGGACGAGCTTGGGCGACCCTATCCGGCCACGACCGCGCGGTGGCGGCAAGCCGAGGCTCTGCTTGAAGCCGGCGACCGTGAGGCGGCAGCCGGCGTCGCCGCCAGCGCCGCCGAGGTAGCGCGCCGGCTTGGTGCCGCCTGGCTGCTGCGTGAGGTCGAGACGCTGATCGCACGCGGGCGCCTCGCCGCACAGGCGACAAACGGCAACGGCCACGCTGATACACCCGCGGATGGCAATGGAAACGCCGTGGCGCCAGCGCAGGAGCTGCCGTTCGGGTTGACGCCGCGCGAGTTCCAGGTGCTCGCGCTGCTTTCCGGCGGTGCCACCAATCGTCAGATCGGGGCGGCGCTGTACATGGCCGAGAAGACCGCCAGCGTGCACGTGTCACGAATCCTCGCGAAGCTCGACGTGCAGACCAGAACACAGGCCGCCGCGGTTGCGCACAGGACGCGGTTGGGGGAGAGCCCGCCTCAGTATGAGGCGGGCTCTCCCCCAGTCCCTCATTAGACGATTCGCATTACGACCCTAGGTACGGCTTGAGCAGCGAAAGGTCGGCTGTCGAGAGCCGGTCGGACGCGGAGGCGCGCTGGTGCCAGTGCGGGTAGATCAGCGGCGGGCGGCTCACCGCTTCCAGCCGGTCGATCTCCTCCTCTGAGAGCTCGAGTTCCGCGGCTTCGAGGTTGTCCGCCAGTTGCTCATCGGTACGGGCGCCCACGATCACCGTTGTGATGCCCGGTCGCGAGAGCAGCCAGGCTAGAGCCACCCGTGCCGGCGAGACGCCGTGTCCCTGTGCGATCTCGACCAGCACGTCGACGGTGTCGTAGAGCTTGTCCTCGTCATAGACCGGAGGCTCATCCCACTCGCCCGCGAGCCGCGACCCCGGCGGCGGCGGCTGGTTGCGCCGGTATTTGCCGGAGAGCAGCCCCCCGGCAAGCGGGCTCCAGATCAGCAGCCCGAGGCCTTGGTCGATCGCTGACGGCACGATCTCATACTCGGCCGAACGCTCCTGGAGCGACAGGTAGACCTGTTGGCTGGAGAACACCGGAAGACCCGCCGCACGCGCGATTGCGAGCGCCTTCATCACCTGCCAACCGGTGAAGTTCGAGGAACCGACGTAACGGACCTTGCCGCTCTGCACCAGGTGCTCAAGAGCCCCGAGTGTCTCCTCCAGCGGTGTCTGCCCATCCCACTCGTGGAGCTGGTACAGATCGATGTGATCGACTTTGAGCCGGCGCAGGCTCGCCTCGCAGGCCTCGATCAAGTGATGCCTGGAGAGCCCCGCGTCGTTGACGCCGGATCCCATACCGAAGCGAGCCTTCGTGGCCAGCAGCACGCGCTCGCGCCGGCCATCCAACGCGCGCCCCAAAATCTCCTCGGCAGCTCCATCCGAGTAGATGTCAGCGGTATCTATCAGGTTCACACCGGCATCGAGCGCCATGTCGATCTGGCGCCGCGCTCCCTCCACGTCAGTGGTGCCAACGTCCCGAAACTGGCCGCTGCCCCCGAACGTCATCGTTCCCAATGTCAGGCTCGAGACACGCAGTCCGGACCGACCCAACTGGCGGTATTCCATGTTTTCTCCTTACGTCGCGGCTTCGGTGTGAGCCCACCGAGGCTCACTTAAGAGCCTAAACAGTGCGGGTCTTGCTGGCGGGTCAGCGTTCCGCGCAGGCCTTCCTATACGCGGGCGTACCCGGTTGCAACGCCTGCCCTGAGTTGCGGTTGACCATCAGACAGCTCTCGTCGACCGCCTGGAAGGCGCGGGCCGGAATCTGCTTGAGCTGGTCGACCATCGTGTAGGTCCAGCGCTTATCCGTCGAGCCCTGGAAGTACCAGTTGCTGCCGTTGTCGGCGAGGATCAATCCATAGGTCTTCATCGCCTGGATCACGACCTGGCAGGCACGGGCGCAACGTGATGCCGGCAACCGGAAGCTGGCCTTCAGGCGAAAACGCGCTCCCATCGGCGGATAGTTGCCGTTGCTCGTGGAACCGGCCTGGTGCCTTGCCGGCCAGAGGAAGCTGGTGCTGGTCGTCTGAGCCGTGAACCGGATCGCATGATCGATCCGGCCAGACTTGACCTCGTCGTAGTTGACGAGGCCCGGCAGGATCGGCAGTCCGGCGGCGTCGGCTGACGTCCAGCCCGCGGGTCGCAGCCGATTGGAGTTCAGCTTCCAGATCGCTCCTGACCCCGCGGTCGATCGGCCGTTGGGGCGGTAATCGGCGTTGTACAGCTCGTAGAGCACACACGTCGCCGGGTCGAGCATCAGCGCGTGCCTGTCACCGCTGGCGTGTGATCCGCCCTCGATCGGCGTCGCCGCTGAAAACGGGTAGGGGCCGGGATCGCTCTGGTCGGCGTAGCCGAAGTGGATCTTCACCAACTTCGGGTGGCGTCCTGTGATCTGCCAAGGGATCCCGTACGGACTTGAGCCGCCGCCCGGCCCGTAGTCAGGGTGCAGGTAGGTCGACCCTGCGTTCATGCTCGCCAACCACGCCGCTGAGCGCTTGTCAACGGGTAACCCGATGATCGGCGTGTTCCAGACGTTGTCAGCCGGGAACGCGGGGCAAGAGGTGCCAGGCAGCAGCGGGCCGCTGTCAGTCGCCCGAACCAGCGGCCCGGTACGGGGCGTCGCTCCGCCGCTCCCGGCCGACCAGCCGAACCCCATCGCGAGCAGCACCACCGAGGCGAGCAGCATCACCAACGCGAGCGAACCGGCGGAGCTGAGAACGGGGACGCGCATCTGGTGGCTCAGCCCGCTGGGCTGCGTGGGCTCGAGCTCGGAGACGTGGGCTCGAGCTCGGAGGGAAGCTCCGGTGTGTGCGGTGGGGTGGCTTGACGGCGAGACATCTGTAGAAGCGTGTCAGCTCGCTGACGCCCGCGCGCTGTACGGTGGCACGGTGCTCGCTGTTCTTGGGGGTGTCGGTGCCGCGTTGGCGTGGGCCGTGTCGACCCTATGCTCTTCACGCTCCAGCCGCATGATTGCCCCCACCGCCGTGGTCGCGTGGGTGATGGCCTTTGGTCTCATCATCACCGCCCCGATCGCCACCGCGAACGGAATTCCCAAGCACCTGGTCAGTGGCTCCGGGATCTGGCTGCTCGTGGGTGGTGGCGGAAACGTCCTGGGCCTGATGCTCACCTACCGAGCGCTGAGGATCGGCAAGGTCGCCTTGGTCTCGCCGATCACGTCCACCGAAGGCGCCATCGCGGCACTGATCGCGGTGATCGCCGGGGAGAGCCTCTCACTCGGTGTCGCGGCCACTTTGGTCGTCATCGTGTTCGGCGTCTGCTTGGCCGCTGTTCCATCGGACGCGCTCGAGCACACGGATCCACTCGCGCACCCGCGGGCGGTCGTCTTGGCGGTCGCTGCCGCCTGCTCCTTCGGGATCAGCCTCTATGGCACCGGCCGGGCGGGAGCCGTATTCCCCTCAGCCTGGGTGGTCCTCTCCGCCCGGCTGATCGGGGCCCTTGTCATCGCCGCGCCGCTGGCGCTACGCGGACGGCTGGAGCTGACTCGCCGGGCGTTGCCTTTGGTCGTGGCATCCGGTATCGCGGAGGTCGTCGGCTTCTTCTCATACACCGACGGCTCGCGCCATGGCATCGCGATCGCCTCGGTGCTCGCGTCTCAGTTCGCGGCAGTCTCCGCGCTCGGCGCGTTCCTGCTGTTCAAGGAACGGCTGAGTCGATTGCAGCTGCTGGGCGTCGTCGTCGTGATCTGCGGCGCCGCGGTGCTCAGCGCGCTCACCGCCTGAGCCTGGCATCCTGCCCCAGGTGCCACAGATCGAAACACCCGCGGGGATCACACTTGAGTACGAGCGCTTCGGGTCGCCGGCTCACCCGCCGCTGCTGATGGTGGCCGGCTACGGGATGCAGCTGATCGGCTGGCCACGCCCGTTCGCGCAGATGCTCGCCGACGGCGGGCGTCACGTGATCATCTATGACAACCGCGACAACGGCCTCTCCCAGCGGTTCGACGGTGTTGCGTCGAACTATGAACAGGTGATGGCCACCGCCGGTTCAGGCGACTACGCGGCAGCCAGGCAGCTCGCGCCCTACACGCTGAGCGACATGGCAGATGACGGCCTTGCCCTGCTCACCGCACTCGGGATCGATCGGGCCCACATCCTCGGCGCGTCGCTGGGCGGCATGATCGCCCAGACGATGGCGATTGAGCACCCAGAACGAGTTTTGACGCTGACCTCGATGATGTCGAGCACCGGCGAGCCCGAGTACGGGCAGTCAACCCAGGAGACGCTCGAGATCCTGCTGACACCGAGCCCGGACGACCGCGAGAGCTACATCGAGGCGTCCAAGAACTGGACGGCCTGGCGCTCCAACAGGTACCCGGACGTTGAGTTCGTGATGCAGCTCGCCGCCGACAGTTACGACCGCGGCCGCTACCCGGAGGGGGACAACCGCCAGCTCACGGCGCTGCTCGCCAGCGCCCCGCGCGCGGACGGTCTCAGCAGACTACAAACACCGACCCTGGTCATCCACGGACGCGACGACACGCTGATCGCTCCGAGCGGCGGTGAGCGCACGGCAGAGCTTGTTCCCGGCTCCCGGCTGATGCTCGTTGAGGACATGGGCCACGACCGTCCGCAGTCGCTGTGGCCAACGCTCACCGACGCGATCCTCGAACACACGGCCGAGCCCGCACCACAAACGACCTGATCTCGGTTATCCACCCCGGATAACCACCCCATTGCGATTGACCTCGCAGGACAACGCAGAGATTGGCATGATCGGCACATGACGACCGAAGCCTTGACCATGGTGCGCAACTACGTCGGCGGAAGCTGGCTCGCACCCAACGTCGATCACATCGACACGACTGACCCGGCAACCGGCGACCTGCTCGGGCGGGTGCCGCTGTCTGACGCTGAGGCCGTCGATGCCGCGGTCCGGGCTGCCAAGGCCGCGCTGCCCGCGTGGCGCGCCACCTCACCGCTGGTGCGTGCGCGTGCCCTGTTCGCGCTACGCCAGAAGCTTGTGGACCACCGTGACGAGCTGGCCCACCTGGTCACGCTCGACATGGGTAAGACGCTCGACGACGCCTACGCAGAGGTCGGCCGCGGCATCGAGTCGGTTGAGAACGCCTGCGGCGCCGGCACGTTGCTGAAGGGTGAGAACCTTGAGGGCGTCGCGACCAACGTCGACGTTGAGATGGTGCGCCAGCCGGTCGGTGTGGTTGCTGCGATCACGCCGTTCAACTTTCCGGCGATGATCCCGCTCTGGTTCCTGCCGTACGCGATCGTCTGCGGCAACACGTTCGTGCTGAAGCCCTCCGAGCAGGACCCGCTGACCAGCGTGCGCATGTTCGAGTTGATCGACGAGATCGAGGAGATCCCGTCCGGCGTCGTCAACCTCGTGCACGGCGCCCACGACGCCGTCAACGCGCTGCTCGATCACCCTGACGTCGACGCGATCAGCTTTGTCGGCTCGGCCAAGACCGGCCGCTACATCTACGAGCGCTCGGCCCAGAGCGGCAAGCGCGTCCAGGCGCTCGGCGGCGCCAAGAACGCGATGGTCGTGATGCCCGACGCCGACCTCAAATTGACCCTCAACGGCGTGCTCAGCTCGGCATTTGGGGCGGCCGGCCAGCGTTGCCTGGCAGGCTCGTTGCTGGTTCTGGTCGGCCCGCAGGCCGACCAGGATCGCTGGCTCGACACGATCGTCACGGCGGCCAAGGACCTCAAGGTCGGAGCGGGCTCCGATCCCGGGACCGATGTATGCCCGCTGGTTTCACCGGCCGCACGTGAGCGGGTGGAGGATGAGATCGACAAGGCGCTCGAGGCCGGCGCGAAGCTGGTTCTCGACGGCCGTTGCGGTGGCGGCGCCGGCGGCGCAGAACTTGGTCCGACCGTGATCATGGGTGCGAACGCTGATTCGCGGGTCGCGACCGAGGAGCTGTTCGGCCCGGTCGTGACCGTTCTCAGCGCCCCAGATCTGAGCACCGCGATCGAGCTGGTCAACGGCGGCCGCTACGGAAACGCCTCCTCGATCTTCACCACCTCCGGCAAGGCCGCTCGCGAGTATCGCTACGGCGTCGAGGCGGGCATGGTCGGAGTCAACATCGGCGTAGCGGCGCCGGTCGCATGGTTCCCGTTCGCCGGCTGGAAGGACTCGTTCGACGGCGACCTCCACGCCAACGGCCCGGACGCGGTCGAGTTCTATACGCGTAAGAAGGTCGTCACCTCCAGGTGGAGCTGACGCTAGTGGTCGGACGAGACCACTAACGGTTGTCGTCTCCCTGGCCCAGCGCACAGCCCTCGGCTGAGCACCGCGCGGCATATGCGCAGGCGGACGTACGCCCGTTTTGGCAGGACACTCTGCCCGAGCGCCAGGCCCATACGCCGCTCACGGGGAGACACGAAGCGGATCTCTGCATCATCGGGGGTGGCTTCACGGGGCTCTGGGCGGCGCTCTACGCCAAGGAGCTCGATGGCGCCCGTAACGTCGTTGTGCTGGAGGCGACACGTTGCGGTGACGGTGCCAGCTCCCGCAACGGCGGCTTTCTGCAGGCGTCGGTGACGCACGGGTTGGGCAACGGTCTGGCCAGATTCCCGGACGAGATCGATCAGCTCGAGCGTCTTGGCCAGATGAACTTTGAGCAGCTCCGCGACGACCTCACCCGCTACGGGATCGACGCTGAGTTCGAGCAGACGGGTGCGCTGGACGTGGCACTCGAGCCGCACCAGGTGCAGGAGCTGGAAGAGGCAGCGGACGAGGCCCGCAGCTACGGCCACGACGTGGATCTGCTCGACCGCGAGCGGATCCAGGGTCAGATCCACTCGCCGCTGTTCCTCGGTGGCTTGCACGACAAGACCGGGGCGGCGATGGTGAACCCGGCCAAGCTCGTCGACGGGCTGCGCGCCGCGGCGGTCCGCAACGGCGTCGAGATCTTCGAGTACACACCGGTCAGCAAGCTGTCGCGGACCAAGGTGGGCGTTCGTGCGATCACGCCGGCGGGCGTGATCGACGCCCAAACAGCACTGATCGCGACCAGCGCCTACCCGCCGCTGCTGGCTCAGATCAAGCTGTACATCGCTCCGGTGTACGACTACGCATTGATGACCGAGCCGCTGACTGAATCCCAGCTCGACTCGATCGGCTGGAGTCAGCGCCAGGGCATCGGGGATCTCGGCAACCAGTTCCACTACTACCGGCTGAGCGCCGACAGCCGTGTCCTCTTCGGCGGCTATGACGCCGTCTACCGGTACGGCGGTCCGGTCGGCCCGCAGCTGGACGAGCACGAGGCGACCTTCTCCCGGCTGTCACAGCACTTCTTCACGACCTTTCCGCAGCTCGCGGGCACCAGGTTCAGCCACAGGTGGGGTGGCGCGATCGATACCTGCAGCCGCTTCAGCGTCTTCTTCGGCAAGGCACTCGGCGGCCACGCCGTCTACGCCCTCGGCTACACGGGCCTCGGTGTCGGAGCCAGCCGCTTCGGCGCCCGAACCGCCCTTGATCTGCTCGATCGCCGTGAGACGCAGGCCACCCGGCTCAAGCTCGTTCGGTCACGCCCGCTGCCGTTCCCGCCTGAGCCGCTGCGCTCCGGCGTGATCCAGCTCACTCGCAACCGCATGGCCGCCGCCGACCGCAACGAGGGGCGCCGCGGTCTGTGGCTGCGGACCCTGGACCGAGCAGGCCTCGGCTTTGACAGTTGAGTCACAGTCACTGAGTCACAGGCACCGCATTTGATCGATCAAACGCGGCACAGAGCAAACGGGCCATGCGATTTGGCCCCTCGAAGCGGCTTAGGGCCTATCCCGGTTCGCGAGTTCTGAGTCCCACCAGGCGATCGCATCGGCGATCGTCTGGCTGACCGGGATCCGAGGCTCCCAGCCGGTCGCGGCCTTCAGCCGCTCGTAGGAGCCGCGCACGTCTGGGACCTCGTGCGCACGGACCAGTGCCGGGTCGACGACATGCTCGACGGCGATCGGGGCGATCGCCTCCGCGAGCGCCGCCACTCGCTGGGCTGTCGAGGTCGAGACGCCCGAGCAGACGTTGTAGATCCCCGGCGCGACATCGCGCTCGGTGAGCATCATGTACGCGCGGACCACGTCGCGCACGTCTGTGAAGTCGCGACGCGTGTCAGCATTGCCGGTGGTGATGCGCAAGCTGTCGACGCCATCCCGCTTCGCCTGTGCGGCTTGGAGGGCGATGTTCGAGACCAGGAAGATCTGATGCTGTCCCGGGCCCCCGTGAGCAAAGGCTCGAGCCCGGACGATGTTGAGCGCGTGCGCGTCCGTGTAGAGCCCCGCCAGGAGGTCACCGGCGACCTTTGAGACGGCGTATGGACTGGCGGGGTGCAGGGGCGCGTCTTCGCTGACCGGCAGCGCCGCGTCGCTGCCGTAGACCTCACCTGACGAGGCCCAGACGATCCGTGAGTTCGGTACCGCGACGCGCACCGCCTCCAGCAGGTTGACAGAGCTGTTCACGTTGTTATCGAGAGTCTTGGCCGGGTCCTGCCAGGAGCGTCCGACGTGGCTGAGCGCCGCCAAGTGGAAGATCACCGTCGGCTCGAACTCGGCCAGCAGCCGGGTGAGACCCGGGGCGTCGGCCAAATCCAGCGCCACACCCTGGCCGCTGGCAGGGTCCAGGGTGCCGCTGCGCGAGAGTCCGAGTACGTGATCTCCGCGCTGTGTGCAGGCCCTCGCCAGCCAGCCGCCGACAAAGCCCGATGCACCCGTTATCAGCACTCGCATCCGCGCCGACTGTAACGGGCGCTGCTCTGACGGGTACGGGTTGGGAGATGGATCAAGCTGCGTCCCATAAACGTGCCCGTCACGCGCGCACGAACCGAGTCGTCTACTGGGCCGCCAGGATTCCGCTGCAGATATCGCTCAAGTTTTACTTCCGCGCCTCGAGGCTCGGTCAGGAGCAGATTCCGAGCAGTGGCCCGGCGATCATCGCCTCAAACCACCGGAGCTTCTTCGACCCGTTTGTGATCGGCACGATGTCGACGCGGCCGATCTATTACGTCGCCAAGAGCGAGCTCTTTCGCAATCCCGTGCTCGCCTGGTTTCTGAGCGCGCTCGGTGCCTTCCCGGTGGAGCGCGGGGTGGGGGACCGTGATGCGATTCAAACAGCCAAGGAGCTCTTGGCGCGCGGTGAGCTGGTGCTGATCTTTCCGGAGGGCACGCGCACCCGTCCGGGGCCGCTTGGCCTCCCCAAGCGAGGCGTCGGCCGGCTGGCGCTCGAGAGTGGCGCACCGGTGATTCCGGTGGCGATCAGCGGCACGCAAGACATCCGCAAAGGCATCCTGATCCGCCCGCGCAAGGTGCGTGTGAGCGCCGGTTGCCCGCTCGAGTTCACTCGCGAAGAGCAGAGCTCGCCCGATCCGGCGGAGTCTGTCGCCGCCGAGGTCTGGCAGGCCGTATCCGCACTGTGGGAGTCGCTGGGTGGCGCGCCAGGTATCCAGGATCTCGAGCAGCCCGAACTGGCACGTGTGGCATGAGTGCACCGTTCCGAAATTCCGTTGCGTTCGGGCGGCGTCGGACGTGTGTGGTTCCACCCGCTTCGCGGCAGATACCACCAGTATCGGCCTGGCGAATCGTGCGGCCCCACACACGCCCAGCCACTCACCCGACCATCAACGCAACCCCGTAACGGTGCACTAGGCTCTCAATGCTGTGGCAACCGACACACCGACGAGCAAGGCTGAACTGGATGCCAGCTTCAGTGAGCTCTACAAGGCGCACCTGCGTGACGTCTACTCGTATAGCTTCTACCGAGTCGGAAACCATCACGACGCCGAGGACCTCACCGAGCAGACCTTCCTGCAGGCGTACCGCCACCTTGAGCGCGCGCTGCGCGAGGCCGATGGGCGGCCGCTGCGCCCATGGCTCATTCGCATCGCCCATAACCTCGCTGCCAACTTCTACCGCGACCGCTCGCGCAAGCCGGAATCCGCGATTGAGGACGCCGGCATGATCTCAGCGCTTCACACGACCGAGTCTCTGGTCGAAGGACGTGAAGAGCTCAGGGCGATCCTCGACGGCGTGCAGCAGCTCCCCGACGACCGCCGTGAGGCGCTGATCATGCGCTTCGCACTGGGGATGGACAACCGTGAGATCGCGCGTGCGCTCGGGCGCACGGACGGCGCCACCAAGGTGCTGCTGCACCGCGCGATCCGCCAGCTCGAGGGGATCATCGAAGAGCCGTCGTCGAACGGGGTGGCGAAATGACGGTCAACGTCGAAGCTCTGCTTCGCGAGGCGCTGGCGCCGGTCGAGCCGCCCGTGCGCCTCGGCGAGCAGCTCGAGACCAAACTGGCCTCGCTGACCGAGCTGGCGCAGGAGGAGCTTGACGGCTGGGAGCTGGCCGCGATGCGGGACCCGCGTAACTGGGTGCGGCCTGTGATCGCCGCGAGCGTCGCTGCCACCGCCGGGACAGCCCTGGTCGCGCTGCGGGTCCGCGGCAGCCATCGGAACCGCGTGCACGAATCTGCCAACCTATTGGACTTGGCTGAACGCACGCTGCAGGACATCGCTGAGGAAACACGCAGGGTCCTTCCGGACCGCTGAGTCCCAACACATGCCGGTCTGTTACCGACACCCATCGCGCGAGACCGGCGTCTCGTGCTCCAACTGTGGACGGCCGATCTGCCCGGACTGCATGACCCCGACCTCGGTCGGCATGCGCTGCCCGGAGTGCGCCAGCGACCGCACGAAGGTCCACCGCATGCCGCGCCGCGCACCAGGCGCGACCTCATTCTCGGATGCGCTACTGCACGACCCGCGCACCTGGTCGATGACCCACATCCTGATCTTCATCAACGTGGTCGTCTTCCTTTGGGAACTGGGGACCGGCGTGTCGCTCAGTGGCAGCAATGACCACGGATGGGTGCTCACCCACGGTTGGCTCGCCGGTCCCTACTTGACCGACGGTTACCACCAGTACTGGCGGCTACTGACCTCCGGCTTCATCCACGAGTCGATCCTCCACATCGGCATGAACATGCTCTCGCTGTGGTTCGTGGGCCGCTCGCTGGAGCCCGCGATCGGCAAGACGTACTTCGCCGCGGTCTACTTCACGTCTTTGCTCGCTGGTTCGTTCGGGGTCTTGCTGTTCACACCAGACTCGCCGGCGCTCGGCGCTTCCGGCGCGATCTTCGGCATCTTTGGAGCGCTGATCATGCTCGCGCACTCTCGACGTATCCCGCTCTGGCAGAGCGGGATGCTGCCGATGCTGATTTTCAACCTTGTGTTCACGCTGACCGTCCCTGGCGTCTCGATCGGCGCGCACGTCGGAGGCCTGGTGGCGGGCTGCATCACCGGCAAGATCGTGGTCGAGTACGGCGAGAAGCGCAACCGCCGCGATCTGGTGCTGGCCGGCTGCGTGGCGGTCGCGGTCATCTCAGTGATCGGCGCGCTCGCCGTCGCCGGGGGTTCGGGCCTGCTGCCCAACGGCTCGACCATCTAGCGCCGCGGCTAGAGAATGTCGAGGTCGACCGTCAGGGCCTTCCCGGCGTACTCCGGGTTCTCGGGCACAAGCTCTGGGTGAATGATGCTCGCGAGCAGCTCCAGCCCATCGATGATGCGCGGCCCCGGCCGCGAAAAGTAAGCGGCGGCGTCGAGCGCGATCACCTCGCCGGCCCCGATTGCCGCCAGCTGGTCACGATGCATCTCCGCTTCCCGGTGGGCGATCTCGGCATCGAAGCCGCACGGGATCACCAGCACGATGTCGGGCTTCATGGCGGCGACCTCATCCCAGGTGCACTCCTGGGAGTGCTCGCCGGCAAACCCGAGGGCGTCGTCTCCGCCCGCGTACTCGATCATCTGCGGGGTCCAGTGACCGGCCGCATAGGGTGGGTCGAGCCACTCGAGTGCGACCACCCGCGGGCGCCGCGCGCCGCGCACGGCCAGGCGGACACCGTCGATCCGTGCCGAGGATTCGCGGATCAGATCTACCGCCGCATCTTTGGCGTCTGTCGCCTGTGCGATTGTTCTGGCATCTCCGAGGACCTCCCCGATTGTGCGCGGATCAAGCGAGATCACCAGCGGTTGACTGTCGATCTCCTCCGCTATCGCGCGCACGTCGTCATAAGAGACCGCACAAACCGCGCACAGCGCCTGCGTAACGATCAGGTCGGGCTGCAGCTCGTGCAGAACATCCTTGTTGAGCGAGTAGATCGACTCGCCGTTGAGCGTCCGCTCCTTGACGGCGGCGTCGATCTCAGCGGTGCTCAGCCCGCTGGGCAGCAGATCGCGCGTGACACGCGGCAGCTTCAGCGCCTCTGGCGGGTAATCACATTCGTGCGTAACGGCGACAAGGTCACCGCCCAAACCGAGTGCGAACAGCATCTCGGTGGCGGAGGGGACAAGGCTGACGATGCGCATAAGCTAAACATTCCAGGTATCGGTCACAGATGGAGAACGATATGACACCGCCGCTGCTAACGGATGACGAGGTCGCGGCCCGCCTGCTTGGTATTCCTTGGAACCGCGAGGGCAAGCAGATCGTGCGCGACATCAAGCTGGAGAACTTTGACGAGGCGGTGATGCTGGTTGACCGCGTCGCCGAGATCGCCTCGTCCGTT
>Ga0224557_1002011_pt1 | contig 18201 bp, 16 predicted proteins | sample 714S31014metaG_FD_180677 | JGI IMG/M metagenome (GOLD analysis project Ga0224557, IMG submission 180677) | Peat soil microbial communities from Stordalen Mire, Sweden - 717 S3 10-14 | ecosystem: Environmental > Terrestrial > Soil > Wetlands > Peat | place: Sweden: Norrbotten County, Stordalen...
GCTACAATCGGAGCAGACCATGACCACTGCAAGCCTCGAATCCAGAATCGAAGAGTCTTTTGCCGCGGGCGCCGATACCGTCAGCGATGTGGACGCGCTCGACACGTTCCTCGAACTGCGCAACGCGCTGGAGGCGGGCACTCTGCGCGCGGCGGAGCCGGACGCGGCTGCGCCGACCAGATGGCGGGTGAATGCGTGGGTGAAGCGCGGCATTCTGCTGGGATTTCGCATCGGCGCGCTGACCCAGATGAGCGGCGGCGACGCGCTCAGCTTCCTCGACAAGGCGACCTACCCGGCGCGCAGCTTCACGCCGGAGGATGGCGTGCGGATTGTTCCCGGCGGCAGCTCGGTGCGGTCGGGGGCGTTTGTGGCGCGTGGCGTGGTCATGATGCCGCCCGCCTACATCAATGTTGGGGCGTACGTCGATGAGGGCACGATGGTGGACTCGCACGCTCTGGTGGGCTCCTGCGCGCAGATCGGTCGCCGCGTGCATCTGTCGGCCGGGGCGCAGATCGGCGGCGTGCTGGAGCCGGTCAACGCTTCGCCGGTGATCATCGAGGACGATGTGCTGGTGGGCGGCAACACGGGCGTCTATGAGGGGACGATTGTGCGGCGCGGCGCGGTACTGGCGGCGGGGACGATCCTGACGCGGGGCACTCCGGTCTACGATGTGGTCAACCGCACAATCCTGAAGGCGAACGCCGAGATGCCACTCATCATTCCCGAGGGCGCGGTGGTCGTTCCTGGCTCGCGCGCGGTGCCCGCTGGATACGGCAGACAGATGAACCTCAGCGTCTACACGCCGGTGATCGTGAAATACCGCGACGAGAAGACGGACCTTTCCACCACGCTGGAAGATTTGTTAAGGTAGAGCTTGACGCGTAGCTACAGGGTAGCTACAATTCCAACAGCAGTAACCAATCCGCCCTTGCGCAGGACTTGCGTCAAGTCAACTCCTAATTCGGCAACATCGGAATCAGTCGTTCCCTCGGAAATACCCTGAGATGTACCCTCGGAACTACCCTTCTGCTGTGCCATTTGAGTCGGCTTTCACTTGACCATATTCTTTCACGGAGCGGAACAATGCCATTTGATTGGGATGAGGCGAACATCGCCCACATTGCCGAGCACGACGTAACAACTAGCGAAGCCGAAGAGGTTGTTTCCAATAGTCCGCTCGATATAGGGAAACAGACTCGCAATGGCGAGGATCGTTTGATGCAGATCGGCGAGACTCTTTCCGGTCGAGTTCTGATCGTAATCACTACGCTCCGTGGAGTGAAGACACGCGTTGTTACAGCATTTCCGGCAAAACGCGCATATCGTGCCTTCTATTCGGCGCATAAAAGGAGCATCCAGCATGGAAAAGCGAATCCTTCCTGATTTCAAGTCCGAAGCCGAAGAGGCGAAGTGGTGGTTCGACAATCAGGATGAACTCCTGAAGGACTTCGAGCAGGCCGCGGCGGAGGGACGTCTTGGCTGTGGCACTGCGGCGCGGCTTGGCGGCATTCCCACGACAACGATCCGCTTCGATCCCGGCGACATTGCGCTGGCCCGCGAACAGGCGAGCAAGCGCGGATTGAAGTATCAGACCTACCTAAAGATGCTGGTGCATGAGGCCCTGCTGAAGGCCAAGACGACGGTCAAGGCGTAGACTTCGGCTCCGACGCGATTGCATGCGCGGAGCATGGCCTTTCGATGAGTGCTGTAGAATCAAGGTAAATGGCACAAGATAAATTACGCATCATCCCCCTGGGTGGCCTGGGCGAGTTCGGCATGAACTGCACGGCCCTGCGCTGGCAGGACGAGATCATCGTCATCGATGCCGGCCTGATGTTTCCCGAAGAAGAGCTGCTGGGCGTCGACATTGTGGTGCCCGACATCAGCTACCTGACCGAGAACCGCGAAAAGGTCCGCGGCATCATCCTGACGCACGGGCACGAGGACCACATCGGCGGGCTGCCCTGGATACTCTCCGAGCTGAATGTTCCGGTGTACGGCACCGAGTTCACGCTGGCCCTGGTGGAGGGCAAGCTGGACGAGCACCACCTGCTGGACGACGCCGAGCTGATCGAGATCCTGCCCGGTCGCCGGTTCACGCTGGGGCCGTTCTCCATCATGCCCATCCGCGTGACGCACAGCCTGGTGGACTGCGTGGCGCTGGCCATCCATACGCCGGTGGGCGTGGTGGTGCACAGCGGCGACTTCAAGATTGACCTGTCTTCGCCGGACGGCAAGCCGTTCGACCTGCACGCGTTTGCCGAGCTGGGCAAGCAGGGCGTGCTGTGCCTACTACAGGACTCGACCAACGTGGACCGGCCCGGCTACACACCGTCCGAGCGCGCCGTGCGTCCGCGGCTGGATGAGATCTTCGCGCAGACCAGGAAGAAGCTCTTCTTCAGCTGCTTCTCCTCATCGATCCACCGCATCCGCATTGCCATGGAGCTGGCCGATGCGCATGGGCGCAAGGTCGCGGTCATCGGGCGCTCGCTGGATAACTCCACCGAGATCGCGCAGGACCTGGGCTATCTCGACCTGCCGCCGGGGCTGATGATCAACCCTGGGCAGTTGCGCGACATGCCCGCCAACAAGGTGCTGGTGATGATCTCCGGCACGCAGGGCGAGCCAATGTCGGCGCTCTCGCGCGCGGCGGTGAACAACCACAAGTATGCGCACATCGAAGCGGGCGACACCGTGGTGCTCAGCTCGAGGATCATCCCCGGCAACGAGAAGTCGATCTACCGCATGATCGACCACCTCGAACGCCGCGAGGCAAAGGTGATCTACGACGACGGAACCCAGGGGCTGATCCACGTCAGCGGGCACGGATCGCAGGAGGAGATGCGCCTGATGATCAACCTGATGCGGCCCAGGTTCTTCGTGCCGGTGCATGGCGACTATCGCCACCTGAAGCGCCACGCGGAGCTTGCCGGAAACCTGGGCCTGATCGAAAAGGTGATCCTGCTGGAGGACGGCGAGATCCTCGAGCTGGACAAGAACGGCGCACAGAAGAACGGCAAGATCACCGTGGGCCGCGTCTGCATCGATGCCGGCGGTTCCATCGATGTGGTCGAGGACATCATCCTGCGCGACCGCCAGCACATCGGCGAGGGCGGCATTGTGCTGCCCATTCTGACCATCAACAAGCGCACGGGCAAGGTCGAGGTGGCGCCGGAGATCGTCATGCGCGGATTCACCGTCGAAGATCCGGCCATGATCGCCGAGGCACGCCAGGTGGTGCAGCGCACCCTCGAAGCATCCAGCGACGAGGAGAAGGCCGACTACGGAGTCATCAAGGAGAAGGTGCGCGGCGACCTGAAGCGCTACATCCAGAAGAACATGAGCCGCCGCCCGCTGATCATGCCCGTCATCATGGAGGTCTGACGGCACAGAACTTTTCCTGCCGATTCCTGCCCGTCCCAGCGAGCACTACGCGTTTCCTGCATCCAACCAAAGCAGGAGAACCGGAATGCCCACCCCAGGAATTATTGGCATCATCGTTACGCTTGTCGTCATCGGTCTGGCGCTGTATCTGATCGACCTCATTCCCATGGACAACACGATCAAGCAGATCATTCGCGGGATCGTTATTGTTCTGGTCATCGTATGGCTGCTACAGGCCTTCGGGTTCATGGGGTCGGTTCGCGGCCTCTTCCACCCGGCTCATCCTGTTCGATGACAAGGCCGCACTCCGGTTGCACCTCGTCCCTTGAACCTCGTGCCTCGCGTTACTCCTTGCCGCGTCTCACGTAGCGCCGTCCCACCAGGCTGTACTGGCCGCTGAGAACGCGCGCGATTGCCTCCGTGTAGGCGATGTGCTCCTGGTCCAGGATGCGCGCCGAGAGAGTCTCGGCGGTGTCTTGGTCGAGCACCGGAACCACGCGCTGTAGGATGATTGCGCCGTGGTCGACGGCCTCATCCACAAAATGCACGGTGCATCCGGCCACCTTGGCGCCGAACTCGAGCGCCTGGGCCTGTGCGTCGAGGCCGGGAAAGGCGGGCAGCAGCGCGGGATGGATGTTCAGGATGCGGTTGGAGAAGGCGCGCACAAACTCCGGCGAGATAATGCGCATGTATCCGGCCAGGCAGACCAGGTCCACGCGATGCGCGCGCAGCGTTGCGATCATCTCCGCGTCGTGCTCGGCGCGCTTGCGGCCCGCCGAAGGAATAGCGATGGCAGGCAGACCAAGCTTGCGCGCGGTCTCGAGGCCCGCGGCGTCGGGCAGGTTCGACAGGACGACGGCGATCTCCGTGCCGGGGAGACGGCCCTCGCGGATCGCCTCGGCGATGGCCATGAAGTTCGAACCGCGTCCAGAGAGCAGAATCCCGAGTCGCTGCAAGCCGTGCCTCCTCCTTCAACCAGCCTCGCATCGGGTGCGAGACCGCCCCTTTGCATCGTACTGCATTCGGAGTCGGTGATTGGAGGTTGCGAGGGCAGAGAGCAACGAATCTTCTTCTTTTGCCGCTGCGGATTCTGCTGGGGAGAGATTTGGAGCACCGAGCGGGGATTGAACCCGCGAATACTGATTTTGCAGGTCAGTATCCACTGATCACCCGCCGGCATCGCCTGGTACCGCAAACACTTCAGCGTCCCGGCGAACTCCAAGTGCCAGCGCATCTGGGCCGAAACACCGCGTAGTTTTCCGCTGCCGGAGGAGACACCGCACTCCCCGCTGCGATACCGTCGAGAGATGCCCCGTCCGCGCCAAAGCCCGCGCCCTCCCCGCTACGACTGCGCGCTCGCCTGCCGCGAGCTGGCCGCCGCCGACCCCAAACTCGCCCGACTGATGGCCCGCGCCGGCCCCTTCACCCTGCGCCTGGCCAGCGCGCAGTCGCCCTTCGAGGCGCTGGCGGAGAGCATCGTCTACCAGCAACTGCACGGCAAAGCCGCGGCGACGATTCACCGCCGCCTGCTGGAGGGATTCGCGCCGGTCTGCGGCACGGCGCGGAACGGAGTACCCAACCACTTCTCCGCACAGCACTTGATCGACTGCCCCAACGAACAACTGCGCGCCGCCGGCCTCTCGCACAACAAATCCCTGGCGCTGCGCGACCTGGCCGCAAAGACGATCGACGGAACCGTCCCCACGCTGGCGCGCATCCGCCGCATGACGAACGAGGCAATCATTGAGCACCTCACCCAAGTGCGCGGCATCGGGCGCTGGACAGTCGAGATGCTGTTGATCTTCCGCCTTGGCCGTCCCGACGTCCTGCCGGTGAGCGACTACGGCGTGCGCAAGGGTTTCGCGTTGACCTTCGGCAAGCTGAAGCCAACCGACAAAGTTACGCCCGCCGACCTTCCCAAGCCCGCCGAGATGGAACGCCGCGCCAAGCGTTGGGCTCCCTGGCGCTCGGTCGCAAGCTGGTATCTGTGGCGCGCCTGCGACCTCGCTCAAAATAAACTGAAGCCTCAGCCTTGAGTCTCCATCGAAAGCCCTCCTGGCAGACCATCGTGCCGCGAGAGAGCGCCCGGAGCGGGAGCCTCCTATAATTCCATGGTGAAGTCTCCAAGCTCCCCGAAGGACGCGAAACCAACCTCCTCATCCGCCGCCCCAAGCCAGCGATACGTCTGCGTGCATGGCCACTTCTACCAGCCGCCGCGCGAGAACCCCTGGCTGGAGACGGTCGAGGTGGAGGACTCAGCCGCTCCCTACCACGATTGGAACGAACGCATCAGCGCGGAGTGCTACGCGCCCAACGGCGCCTCGCGCATCACCAACCGCAAGGGCGAGATCGTGCGCATCGTCAACAACTACGAGCGCATGAGCTACAACTTCGGCCCCACCCTGCTGAAGTGGATGGCGGAAAAGACCCCGCGCACCTACCGCACCGTCCTCGACGCCGACCGCACCAGCGCGCAGCGCTACGGCGGCCACGGCTCGGCCATCGCGCAGGTCTACAACCACATCATCCTGCCGCTGGCCAGCCGGCGCGACGCCGTCACGCAGGTTCGCTGGGGCATCGCCGACTTCGAGCACCGCTTCGGCCGCCCCCCCGAGGGCATGTGGCTGGCCGAGACCGCCGTCAACCGCGGCACTCTGGACCTGATGGCCGCCGAGGGAATCAAGTTCACCATTCTGGCTCCCCATCAGTGCGCGCGCATCCGGCCAATTGTTCCAGCAGTTGACGAGCCTAACAACCAACAACCAGCAACCAGCAACCAGCAACCCTGGGTTCCCACTCCCAACGCCACGGTCGATACGACCCATCCTTACCTGGTTCAGCTAGACGAAGGAAGAAGCATCGCGGTCTTCTTCTACAACAGCCCCGCCTCGCGCGCCATCGCCTTCGAGGGCCTGCTCAACAGCGGCGAGGCCTTCGGCAGCCGCCTGCTGGACGGCTTCCACGCGCCCGCGCCAAACTCCGCAGACAGGGTCCAGCTCTCGCACGTCGCCACCGATGGCGAGAGCTATGGCCACCACCACAAGTACGGCGAGATGGCGCTCTCCTATGCCATGCACTGGATCGAGGACAACGGCCATGCAAGGCTCACCAACTACGGCGAGTTCCTGGAAAAATTCCCGCCCGAATGGGAGGCCGAGGTGGTCGAGAACACCTCGTGGAGCTGCGTGCATGGCGTGGAACGCTGGCGCGCCAACTGCGGCTGCTACAACGGCAAGCCCGGCTTCAACCAGCACTGGCGCGCGCCCCTGCGCGAGGCGCTGGACTTCCTGCGCGACGCCACCGCGCCGTTGGCCGAAGCGCTCGCCGCTCCGCTGCTGCTCGACCTGTGGAGTGCGCGCGACGACTACATCCACATCGTCCTCGACCGCTCGCCGGCCTCCATCGACCGCTTCTTCGCACTCCACGCCAGGCGGCACATCACGCCCGAAGAGCGCATCACTCTGCTTGAACTGCTCGAGCTGGAACGCCACGCCCAGCTCATGTACACCAGTTGCGGCTGGTTCTTCGACGATATCGCGGGCATCGAGTCCATCCAGATCATCGCTTACGCAGGGCGCGTACTGCAGCTTGCGGCCAAGCTCTTCGGCCCCGCCGGCGCCGCGCTGGAAGACCGCTTCCTGGAGATTCTCGCCCACGCCAAATCCAACGTCGCGGAGTTGGGCGACGGAGCCAGTATCTACCGCCGATACGTCACCGGACTGCGCATCGGCCTGGAGCAGGTGGGCGCGCACTACGCCATCAGCTCCATCTTCCGCAGCTACCCTGAGGACGGCCAGCTCTTCTGCTTCGACCTGCACCGCGACTCGTACGAGAGCTTCACCTCCGGCCGCGGCAAGGTCGCCATCGGCCGCGCCCATCTCCGCTCCCGCATCACCGAGGAGAACGAGGAGATTTGCTTCGCCGTCCTGCACCTGGGCGACCAGAACCTCTCCGCCGCCGTGCGCCGCTACTCCACCGACGGCCCGGAGAACGGGGCAGCCTTTGCCGCCTTCGCCAACGACATCCGCAGAGCAATCCAGCGCGCCAATCTTCCCGAGGTGATCCGCCTCATCGACCGCTTCTTCGGCACCATCGCCTACTCGCTCACCTCGCTCTTCGCCGATGAGCAGCAGCGCATCCTGCGCACGATTCTCAACCAGACCGTGGCCGAGATGGAAGACTCGCTGCGCAAGATCTACGAAGACCACGCCTCGCTGCTCCACTTCCTGACCGAGTCGGGCGCGGCCGCGCCGCCCGCGCTTGCCATCGCCGCCAACTTCGCCATCAACGCCAGCCTGCGCCGCGCCATCGAGGCGGACAACTTCGACGCCGCGGGGATCGAGGCGCTCTTCCTGCGCGCCTCCACAGACCACGTCGCCATCGATTCAGCCGCGCTCAGCTTCGCCGCCGCCGAACGCATCAAGCGTGCCATGGTCCAGTTGCAGGCCGACGTCAAGTCAGGCGAGCCCCCTGAGGCGGCCATCCGTACCGCCCTCGCCATCGCGCTCGCCCTGCGCACCATGCCCTTCGACGTAAACCTGTGGCAGGCGCAGAACATCTGGAATGAGCTCTTCCGCCGCGCCGACAGAAGCAATTGCACCGCGGAGTGCAAGCTCGCCTTCAAGAAACTCGGCGAAGCCCTCTACATCTGCGTCGACCAGCTCGCCATCGACGAAGACATCCCCATCCTCTAACCCATGCCGCCCTCAACCACGCCACAGACTCGCACCCCAAAGCGTCCGCTCGGCAACACCTTCGTCCTGCTGCTCCTGTGGGCGATCTTTTACGCCAGCTTCACGCTCATGAGCCCCGCGCTGCTCGACGACGCCGACTCCGTCCATGCCGAGGTGGCGCGCGAGATGCTCCTGCGCCACGACTGGGTCACCCTCTACGCCAACGGCATTCGCTACCTGGAGAAGGCGCCGCTTCTCTACTGGTCGATGGCCGCCAGCTTCAAGCTCTTCGGCGTCAGCGCTGCCGCAGCTCGCTTTCCGCTTGCGCTGACCGTTCTGGCGCTCGCCTTCGTGGTGGAGACCTTCGCGCGGCGGGCCTTTCGCAGTGCCCACGCCGGCCTCTATGCCGCGCTCATCCTGCTCTCCAGCTTCGGATTTTTCCTCTTCACCCGCATCCTGCTGCCCGACGCGATGCTCTGCCTCTGGCTCACCCTCGCCCTCCTCTGTTTCTGGCTAAGCGAAGAATGCTCCTCCATTGAAGCCGTCATCCCGAGCGAGCGCAGCGAGTCGAGGGACCCCCGCATTTTGCCCGGATCGCCATCAAATCTCCGCCTCCTCTGTTACGCATTCGCCGCCTGCTGCGCTCTCGGCGTCCTCACCAAGGGCCTCATCGGCGTCGTCTTCCCTGTCGCAATCGTCCTGATCCACCTGCTGCTGACGCGCGGCCCACGCGCCGCAATCACTCGCATCCGCCAGCTCCATCCGCTCTCGTCGCTCGCCGTTTTTTTTGCAATCGCCGCGCCGTGGCACATCCTCATCGCTCTGGCGAACCCCACGCAAGGCCATCCCGGCAGCCTCACCTTCGCGCACGGTGCCCTCTCTGTGCCATTGCCGACGCAGGGCAACGTCCACGGCTGGCTCTGGTTCTACTTCGTCAACGAGCAGCTCCTGCGCTATCTCAACCTCCGCGTTCCGCGCGACTACGACACCGTCCCGCTGTGGCTCTTCTGGGGCCTCTGCCTCGTCTGGCTCATGCCGTGGTCAGCCTTCGCCTTCCGTGCCATTCGATGGCGTAACCCTTTGAGTCACACTCTGCTGAAAACCCCAGAACAGCGGGCGAAGGCACTGATGCTCTATCGCCGCCGCGGCCTTCCACGCGAACTCCACGCACCGTTGTTGTTCCTCCTCTGGGCGCTCATCCCGCTGCTCTTCTTCTCTTTCTCCACCCGCCAGGAGTACTACGTCCTTCCCGTTCTGCCCGCCCTTGCGGTCCTCATCGCCGGATGGCTGGCGCAAGAATGCGATTGGAAGCCCATCACGCAATCGGCAAAAAAAATCCGTCGCGCCAACCTGCGCGCAACCGCCGTCCTCGTCGCCCTCGGCTCAATCTTCGCCGCCGCCGCGCTCGTCTTCCTGCTGCGCAGCCGCGCGCCCACGCCCTCGACCGATCTCGCAAGTCTCCTGCAACAGAATCCGGCTAACTACGCACTCAGCATGGGCCATTTTCTCGACCTCAACGCGGCTGCCCTCGGCCTCTTTCGCCTTCCGCTCGCGCTGGCCGCGGCTGCACTCTTCCTCGGTCCGCTCTGTTCGTACATCCTACGCAAGAACGATCGGCCCCACGCTGCAACCCTCGCGCTCGCCGCCGGCTCCTTCGGCTTTCTCCTCGCCGCGCATCTTGGTCTGCGGACCTTTGCCCCCGTCCTCAGCTCACAACAGCTCGCCGCTGCAATTGCTCCGCAGCTCACGGGGCGGGTGGGAGAACCTCCAGCCCTCATCGTCATCCATCAGGAGTACGAGTTCGCCAGCACGCTCGGCTTCTATCTGCGCCGGCCCGGCTACGCGCGGCAAAACGGCCAGCCAGTCGCGGTCAACCCCATCCACATCCTCGAAGGCCGCAGCTCGAACCTCTGGTACGGCAGCTTCTTCCGCGACGCGCCAGCGATCTTCGAGACGCCGCAGTCGCTCGCCGAAAAGTGGCCCGGCGCGCAGCGCATCTTCCTCTGGCAAGACCTCGCCAACCAGCCCAGCCCACTGCCTGCGCTGCCCGGTCCGGGCTACTTCATCGCGAAGTCCGGCGGCAAACAAATCCTCAGCAACCAGCCCAACACGCCGCCCGAAATACTTAACACCGATCTACACCGATGAAACCGATTAACAACAATGTGGATGAAGTTCTGTGAAATTTACTTCATTTGAATCGGTGCCTGTCGGTGTAGATCGGTGTTAAGCCTTTTCTTCGTTCGCTGGAGAAATTCGGCCGTTGTGCAGGTGGAAGCGCTCGCCGCGCCAGACGATTGTGTCGGAGGCGTAGCTCCACGCCCAGAAGCCGAGGCCGAAGAAGTCGCGCAGCGGCAGCAGCCAGATGTCGCGCAGTACCTGCGCATCGCCCAGCAGGCCGACGCCGACCGTCAGTGCAACGGCGACCCGCGCCAGAACGACGAGGCTCAGCAGCGTAAAGCTCCAAAGCGCAAAACCGCTGGCCACGCAGTTCAGCACAGCCCACGGAATGCAGTACGTGATTCCCAGACCGAGGTAGCCCCATCGCCGCGAGTCGCGCGTGGTTCGCGCCCAGCGGATCTGGTGCTCGCAGAAGCCGTGAAAGCCGTACGCAGGCACGGCGGTCTCCACCACCTCGCCGCAGAGCTCGACGCGGTATCCCGCCTGCGCGATGCGCGCGCCCATCTCGTAGTCGTCGGCCAGCGAGTCGACCAGCGGCTCGAGGCCTCCCGAGGCCGCCAGCGCCGCGCGCGAGACCGCCAGCGTCGAGCCAAGTCCAAAATGAATGCCGCCTTCGAGCTTGCGCGCCGCCAGCACTCCCGCCATAAAGTCGGTTGAGATTCCCAGCGCCTCCAGCCGCGCCCACAGCGTCAGCGCCTCGCCCTGTACCGCGGTCCGCCCGCGATAGAGCGCCGTCACCATGCCCACCTTCGCATCGGCGAAGCGCTCCATTACCCGCGTCAGGTACATCGGCGAGACGCGGATGTCGCTGTCGTTGATGAGGACAAATTCGTAGCGCGCCTCGCCGAGCATCTGCACCAGGCTACTCACCTTGCCCGAGGTCCCCAGCCGCTGGGGGCACACGATCAGCCGGATCGCGCACTGGGGAAACTCCCGCCGCAGCCTCTCGATCTCGCCCACAGCGGGATCGTCCGCGCTGCTCACCCCAAAGAGAATCTCGAAGCGGCCCGCATACTGCTGCCTGCAGTGGCTCGCCAGCCCCTCGTACATCCGCGCATCCACGCCCTTCACCGGCTTCAGGATGGACACATCCGGCGCGAATCCCGGCGCGTTGGCTTCAGCGGCATCAATGCGTCGGCGATCGCGCCCAAACTGCCGCGCGCCTGCCAGCGCCAGCAGCATGTAGACCAGCCCGCCCACCGTCACGAGCGCTGTCGCGATCTCAACCGCCGTCGCCATCATGCAACCAGTCTACCCAACCGGCGCGACGCAAGCCCGATTCTCCGCGCTACTCGTACCTCAGCGCCTCGATGGGGTCCAGGTTGGCCGCCTTCCACGCCGGATAGATGCCGAAGATCAGCCCGATCGCGCACGAAGACAGGAAGGCCGTCGCCACCCACAGCGGTGAGAGCAGCGCTGGAAACCAATGATTCACTATTAGCGCAATCCCGCTGCCCAACACCACTCCGATCACCCCGCCCACTGCGCACAGCGTGATCGCCTCCAGCGTGAACTGGGTCAGAATTGTTTTCTTCGTCGCGCCAATCGCCTTCCTCACTCCGATCTCGCGGGTGCGCTCGGTCACGCTGACCAGCATGATGTTCATCACGCCCACGCCGCCCACCATCAGCGCCACGCACGACAGCGAAAACATCAGCAGAAACAGCCCTCCCGTAATCTCGTCCCACAGCCGCGTGATGACGTCCGTGCCGAAGATGGCGAAGTTGTCCGGCTTTTCGTTGAGCACCTTGCGCCGCCGCCGCAACAGCTCCGTCAGCTCATCCTGCACCGTCAGCCGGTTCTTCGGATCGTCGTACTTCAGCGTGATCCAGTAGTCCAGTTGCTCGGGGTGCATGTAGTGGAAGGTCGAGATGGGGAAGTAAGCCTGGTTGTCCTGCGGGTTCTTGCCACCGCCGAAGGGCTGCTTCTGTTTGTCCAGCACCCCCACCACGGTGAACATCATCCCGGCGGCCTCCACATCGCGGCCGATCGCGCTCTGCCCGGGGAACAACTGGTCCGCCGTGTCGTAGCCAAGCACCGTCACTCGCGCCGCGCGCTCCTGGTCCTGTTCGGTGAAGAAGCGGCCATCCAGCATGTCCAGATCGGAGACGTCCTTCTCATCCGGAGTGTTTCCCGCCAGGATCGTGCCTTGCATGGTCTTTCCGGCGCCCTTGATCGCCGTCACCCCGCTGCGCCCCGGAGCGGTGTTGTCGGTATACTGCAGCTCCGGCGAGACGGCCACCACATGTGGCAGTTCACGCATCGCAATCGCATCGTCGTAGGTCAACTGTTTGCGCGTCAGCATTTCGGTGGTCGGACGTCCGGTGAACGCGGGAAAGCGGTAGATAAACAGGACGTTCGATCCCAGCGACTGCACCAACCCCTCCACGCCGGAGTTCAACCCATTTACCACCGACGAGATGGTAATCACCGTCAAGACGCCGATCACGATGCCGAGGATGGTCAGCCCGCTGCGCAGCTTATTCGCGCGCAGCGTACCCATGGCCATCGTCACCGTCTCTTTGAAGTCGCCCATCCGCATCGTCGTTTTCCTGTTCCCTGTTCCCTAATCCCTGTTCCCTGCCTTTACAGCTCCGCCCGCAGCGCCACGATGGGGTCCAGATTCGCTGCCTTGCGCGCCGGATACACCCCGAAGAATATCCCCACCGAAGCCGCCAACGACAGTCCCAGCATCACGCTCCACAACGCAATCGTCGACGGGAACCCCAGCGCCAGCGTCACTCCCTGCGCCACTGCGAGGCCAAGCAGCACGCCGAAGAACCCGCCCATCAGCGCCAACGCGCTCGACTCCACCAGAAACTGCAACATAATGTCGTGTCCGCGCGCGCCCAGCGCCTTGCGAATCCCAATCTCCCGCGTCCGCTCGGTCACGCTGGCCAGCATCATGTTCATAATCACGATCCCGCCCACCACCAGCGAGATCAGCGCAACCCCTCCCATCACCGCGCCGAACATCGCCGTCACTTTGGAGACGAAACTAACCAGCGTATCGTTGATGTTCAGCTCGAAGGAGTCCTCCGCGCCCGGCGCGTCGTGCCGCTTGGCGCGCATCAGCACGCGCACCTCGTCGCCCGCTGCCTCCAGCACCGGCCCCGCCGACCCCGCCTTCACATAGATCACCGCCGCCTTCATGGCGGTGCCGTAGGTCTTCATGTAGGCGGTCAGCGGCACCGCAACCCAGTTGTCCTGGCTCTGCCCGAAGGTGCTGCCCTGCTTCTCCGCCACTCCCACCACGGTGTACGGCATCCCATCGGCGCGCAGCTCCAGGCCCAGTGGATCGACCCCTGGAAACAGATTGTCGCGAATGTCCGTCCCGATGATCGCCACCCGCGTCGCATGGTCGTCATCGACCTGTGTAAACCCTCGCCCCTCCGCAATGTCCAGGTTCTTCAACGACGGCATCTGCCAGGTGTAGCCGCGGATCGTGGTGTCGGTCACCGAGTTCGTCCCGCGCACCACCTTGGCCACGTTCCACTGCGACAGCCCGATCTCGGTGCAGCGCGTGCAGTTGTCGCGCACATAGAGGTAGTCGTCGTAGAGGATGTACTTCCGCCTCTGATAGCGCTCGTACTCCTCCGAGCTGAAGATGAGCGACGGCATGCGCTGCACCGTGAACTCATCCGCGCCATAGCGCGTGAACTTGGTGGTGACGTATGTGTACGCGCCGTTGACCAGCGTTGCCACGGCGATGATGCTGGCCACGCTGATCATCATGCCCAGCAGGGTCAGCACCGTGCGCAGCTTGTTCTGCCACAGGGACTGCAACGCCAGCTTGATCGCCTCTCGGAATTCCATCGCTCTTGCTTGATTGTACGCAGTCCAGTCCCTATCCGTTCCGCGCGCCCACCCCTGGTCTGCGATACACTCAAGAGGCAGGCGGCTGGATGATCGCTGCCTCCCGCGCCCAGTCCTCTCGTCAGGCCAGCGCGTCGGGAGGGGGAGGAAAGTCCGGACTCCGCAGGGCAGTGTGCCGGATAACGTCCGGGATTTGCGCTTCAAGGCGCAAAGACGGCCAGTGCAACAGAAAATATACCGCCCACGAACGGACGGCATGGCGCAAGCCAAGCCGGGCAAACCGCCGGGGGTAAGGGTGAAATGGTGCGGCAAGAGCGCACCGGACGGCCAGCAATGACCGCCGCATGGTAAACCCCACACGGAGCAAGACCAAATAGGCAGGGATCGCGCCCGCACTCTCCAGCGGGCACGAGCGTATCGGCCCGATGCGCTCAGGCGGAGAGCTTGGTTTCGTCCGTTCGCGGACGAGGCTGCCGGAACTTGCGGGTAGGTTGCTGGAGCGGCGCGGTAACGCGTCGCCTAGAGGAATGATCGTCTAAAACAGAATCCGGCTTACGGGCCGTCTGCAAGGGACATGGCCCCGCTCTCCGCAAGGTCTGCGGGGCCACCAATTTTTTAACCAGTTCGAGAGATGCTTTCGTCTGGAGCCTAGGAGTAATGTTATTTACAGCCATTTCTCTCGTTGAAGCCTTGTTTCTGCCGTGAAAGGAAGTCAAATTGGGCAAACTGGAAGGAATCTTTACCCCGCTTCTGGTCCCGCTGGACGAAACCAGCCAGATCAACGAGGCCGAACTGCGCCGCTTCGTCTCCTGGCTGATCGAGAAGGGCGTGCATGGCCTGTATCCCAACGGGTCCACCGGCGAGTTCACGCGCTTTACTCCGGCGGAGCGCCGCCGCATCGTCCACATCGTCGCCGAAGAGACGGCGGGCCGCGTTCCCATCCTGGCGGGCGCCGCCGAGGCCAACGTCAAGGAGACGCTCTTCGCCTGTCAGGCTTACGCCGATATGGGCGTGCGCGCCGTCGCCATTGTGGCGCCCTACTACTACAAGCTCGCGCCGGAGTCGGTGTACGCGTACTTCGCGGAGATCGCGCGCAACTCGCCCATCGACCTGACGCTATACAACATTCCGGCCTTCGCCAGCCCCATCGACGTGACCACCATCCGCCGCCTGGCCGACGGTTTCCCCCGCGTCATCGGCATCAAGGACTCCTCCGGCGATCTGGCCTTCATGATGCGCATGATCGCGGGGATCCGCCCCAACCGGCCCGACTTCACCTTCCTCACCGGATGGGAGGCCGTGCTCATCCCCATGCTGATGATCGGCTGCGACGGCGGTACGCACGCCTCCAGCAACGTCGTCCCGGAGATTACGCGCAAGATGTACGACATGTACCGCGCGGGCGACACCGCGGGGGCCATGCAGTGGCAGTACCGCATCCTCGAACTATTCGACGTGATGCTCAACCTCCCATTCGAGTTTCCCGACGGGTTCCGCGCCGCGGCCGCGCTGCGCGGCTTCCACTTCGGCCACACCCGGCTGCCCCAGACCAGCGTGCAGCACTCCGAGCACAAGGTCCTCAGCAACGTGATGCAGTGCATCCTCGCCGACTTCGAGCTGGTAAACCCGCCGGCCTCAGGATGTCCGGTGCGCACCGGAGATATCGGCCAGGACAAATTGGAGCAGATCGTCTACAAAGTGGTGCATGAGATCAAGAATCGGGGTCTCTTCTGATTGAGGCACTCGCCATCCTCGAGATCGGCGGCTGGTCGCCAGCCATGGTCGTGCTCGACGCCATGGAGAAGACCGCCAATGTCCGCGTGGTGCAGACGGAGCTGAACGACGCGCCCGGAGTATGCATCAAGCTCGCCGGGCGCATCGGCGATATCCAGTCCGCCGCGCACGCCGCCGAAGCTGCCGCGCAGGCCATGCAGGTCCCCATCCTCGCACACGTCATCCCCCAGCCGGCGGAGGGCTCCCGCGCCGCCTGGGAGGCCGCGCCCGACTTCAACCCCCTCATCGAACAGCCGTCCGTCCAGAGACCGGAGAACACCATGAACGAACAAGCCAGCTTTGCCGTGGGACTCATCGAGACCCAGGGATTCACCGCCGCCTTCGAAGCCATCGACACCGCGCTGAAGACCGCCAACGTCGAGGTGCTCGCCCGCGAGAAGCTGGGCGGCGGATACATCACCATCATCATCAAGGGCGACGTCGCCGCCGTGCGCGCCGCGGTGGACGCGGGCAAGGCCCATGTGGAGGGCCTGGGCAAGCTCATCGCCGCCCACGTCATCCCCAGCCCCAGCCAGGGCGTCCTCTCGCTGCTGCCCAAGTAGCGCCCGCTTACGATTTCGGAACGCCCCAAGCGATCGAAGGGTAGCGATCTCCGCGCGGCGTCACCGGATGGAATGCGCGGCCTGCTGGCTGGCGGCGGGCGTCGCCGCAGCCGAAGGACCGGAATTGAACAGTTGCGGGCCGCATTCGCTCAGCACGGTCATCCCGACCACAAACACAAGCGGCCAGCAGAACAGCCACAGCTTCCGTGCAAATTCGTCCGACTTTTCTCGAAGATGGTTCATCGCACTCACCCAGGACCTCGCGCTGGTTCCAGCCAGCGCCAAGTTCAAGGAGATGCTCTTCTGCGTTAAGAATGGGTAGGGATTTTGCTAATAGTTCGTAAGTTTATGGCCCCCGCGAAGCTCTGGCAAACAGCGCTCGCGCGCCCAACGAACAACGGATAGCGGAGAACGAACAGCACACAACGGAGAACGCACAACCACCCTCAGTTGGTCACCACATGCATCGCGAAGCCCGCGCAGAGCAGCGCGATCAGGTCCTCAACCACCCCAACCTTCCAGTCCGCGCAGCCGGTCCTCTCCACCATGTCGCGCCGGATCATGAACCCCGCGAAGGCCCCCAGAGCCGCGCCCACCACGCCCAGCAGCACGCCCTCCAGCCCCGGCCCAGCCATCGCCGTCGCGGCGATCGAGCCGATCAGCCCGCCCAATACAAGCCGCGCCGTCAGCGGGCCGAGCGTAATCCGGTCGGGCGTTCGCGGTAGTTTGTCGGCGACAACCTCCGCCAGCGCCAGCACGGTGAACGTCGCAACCGCCGCAACGCTGGCCATCCACGCCGCCCAGGTGCCCTCCAGGGGAAGGTAGCCCAGGTAGGCGAACCAGCACAGAACGGCCATCGGCGTCATCGCGCGCAGCCCCGTGGTCACACCGAGTAGAGGGATCGCCAGCAGCCAGGACAAGATTGCGATCAGCATGAAACCACCTTTGGAGCATGGCGCGGGCGACTGCGCTTGAACCCGCGCTCAATGTTCGATGCGCCATCTGCCAGCCAAATCGCCGGTGATGGAAAGTGTCTCACGCAAAGGTGGCTCTTGGGTACAACTTCGTGGATCGGGTCGCAGCCGAAGAGTTACTGCCGCAGCCACCCATACAGCGGGAACCGCTGGGCCATCTCCAGCACCTCGCCGCGAATCCGCGACAGCTTCGCCGGGTCCGCGCGATGCTCCAGCGCCGAGACGATCCACTTCGCAATCACGCGCATCTCCGGCTCCTTCATGCCGCGCGTGGTCAGTGCCGGCGTGCCAATGCGAATCCCGCTGGGCTTCATCGGCGGGTTGGTGTCGTACGGGATCGCGTTCTTGTTCACTGTGATGCCCGCCTGGCCCAGCGCGAACTCGGCCTCGCTGCCCAGAATTCCCTTCTGGAAGACATCCACCAGCATCAGGTGCGTGTCCGTTCCGCCGGAGATGATGCGGAAGCCGCCCTCGGCCAGGGCCTCGGCCAGCACCTTGGCATTGGCCACCGTCTGCCGCGCGTACTCGGCAAACTCCGGCTGTAGCGCCTCGCGGAAGGCCACCGCCTTGGCCGCAATAATGTGCATCAGCGGCCCGCCCTGCTGCCCAGGAAAGACGCTGCGGTCGATGGATGCCGCCAGCTCCTGGCGGCACAGAATCATCCCCGACCGCGGCCCGCGCAGGGTCTTGTGCGTGGTCGTGGTGACGACGTGCGCGTGCGGCACCGGCGAAGGATGCACTCCGCCCGCCACCAGTCCGGCGAAGTGCGCCATATCGATCATCAGCGACGCGCCCACCTTGTCCGCGATCGCCCGCATCCGCACAAAGTCGAACTGC
>Ga0224557_1002013_pt1 | contig 18188 bp, 19 predicted proteins | sample 714S31014metaG_FD_180677 | JGI IMG/M metagenome (GOLD analysis project Ga0224557, IMG submission 180677) | Peat soil microbial communities from Stordalen Mire, Sweden - 717 S3 10-14 | ecosystem: Environmental > Terrestrial > Soil > Wetlands > Peat | place: Sweden: Norrbotten County, Stordalen...
CGTCTGGCAAAAAGAAGATGGCAAGCCAGCCGCCGACGCCACGCCGTTGACGCACTTTCTGCTGGCCAGTCACAGCGGCCACTGCGAATACTTCGCCACGGCGACGGTTTTGCTCCTGCGGAAATTGGGCATCCCCGCGCGCTACGCCGTCGGCTATTTCGTCCACGAAACGAGCGGGAGCGGCTTTATTGTGCGTGAACGCGACGCGCACGCGTGGTGCCTGGTGTGGAACGCCGCGACGAAAACGTGGGAGGATTTTGACACCACGCCGCCGTCCTGGGTCGCCACCGAAAGCGGGCGCACGGCAGCCCTGGAATGGCTGGTTGATCTGCGCTCGTGGCTCAGCTTTCAGTTCGAAAAATTCCGCTGGCGGCAGGCGCACCTGCAGCAATACATATTTGGCGCGCTGGTGCCGGTGATGGTTGTGCTGTTGTATTACATCATTTTCCGACGCCACCGGAATCAAAATGACGGGGCGCAAAAACAACGGGCGCAAGAAAAAATTCCCCGGCCGGGACTCGACTCCGAATTTTACCTGCTCGAACGCCAACTGGCCGCGCGTGGCGTGGCGCGCCAGCCCAGCGAGCCGCTTTCCGACTGGCTGGCGCGCGCACTGGCCGACCCGGCGCTGGCAAATTCGCGGACGCCGTTGCGGGAATTGTTGCGGCTGCATTATAATTACCGCTTCGACCCGCGCGGCTTGAGCCGCCAGGAACGGGAAACGCTGGCGCGCGAAGCAAATATCTGTCTGGACACGCTGGCGCGGATGGAGCGGAGCCAGCCCCGCGCGTCCGGCTTGAGATGAAACTTTACCCTGGCAGGATGATGCCGTCAGATTGAAATGCGCTCGGATCCGAGAACCACATTGGGCGACAATCGCGGATTGGGAAGGTTCCAGCTTCAGGCCGTTGCGGGTGACTTGTTCGCCTCCGTGCCCAAAGTCGCGCGGATCACTTTCAGCATCTCGTCGTAATTGACCGGCTTCGGAAAAAACGCCACGGCGCCGCTGGCGGTGGCGCGCTGCTTGATTTTTTCCTCGACCATGCCGCTGATGATGATGATCGGGATTTTTTTGGTTTCGTCCACCCGGTGCAGCCAGTCCATGATGCTAAAGCCGTCCCAATTCATGCCCACAGCTGGCGGAAATCCAATGTCCAGCAAGATCAAATCCGGCTTTATTTTGCGCCCCAGCGCGATGCCTTCCGATGCGTCGAGCGTCGTGAACACTTGATATCCCCCATTTTGCAACTTCATGGAAGTCGTCTTCAAGATGATTTCGTTGTCATCAATGACCAGAATCTTTTTTTGACTGGTTGAAACAGGTTCAATGCTCATAAGCCAATTCTGTTTGCCCTTGTTCGCAAGGTTTCCGCAACCGGACTACAGTGTAACGGAAGACGCACGCTGGCGCAAATCATTTCGATGCCGGGATTTATGCGCCTTGATTCGCAGGTGACCGAAAACGGCGCGCGGATCAACTCGCCCCGAAACGGGATTTTCTTCACGAGTTCTTCCTCCCGCTTTCCAAATGAAACTTGTGCAACGCCCGATGCGCGACCGGCGCCAGAACGATGCCCGTCACCGTGATGAACACCAGTCCGCTGAACAGCGCATAGCAGCCGGCGAAAATTTTGCCCGCGTCCGTTTGCAATGTCCCGACCGGCCCCATCCCCGACAAAATCATCGCCGCGTTCACAAACGCGTCCACCCAGCCCATGTTTTCGATGAAATGATAGCCGGCCATGCCGATACCCAGCGCGACCGCGACCAGCGCCTGACTGAACAGGAAACAATTCATCACCCGCCGGTAAAATGCCCGGCGCGGCAGCAACGGACTGGAGCGATGCTCGAACACGGCGTCAGGGTGCGCTTCCGGCGGGAATTTTCAAGTTTTCAAACGCGCCGCCGTGCGTGCGGCAGCCGCAAGCCGGTCGAACAAAATCAGGCCATCGCCCGATTCATGCTACGTTGCCATTCTCGCGGAAATGTCTAAATTTACCGGAGAGCAAAAATTATGGTGCGCTTTTACGAACAACTCGTCGCCGCGCTGGCGCAAAACCGGCCGTTTGTGCTCGCGCTGATTTCGGGCACGAAAGGTTCCAGTCCGCAGCGCATCGGCGCCAAGGCGCTGTTTTTTTCCGACGACAAAATCGCCGGCACGCTCGGCGGCGGCTGCCTCGAAGCCGAGGTTAACGCCCGCGCGAAAAAAGCCCTGAAGTCCGGCCAGCCCGCCACGTTCGACATGGTGCTCGACCACGATTTCGGCTGGGACGACGGCTTGATTTGCGGCGGCAGCGTGAGCGGCCTGATTTTGCCGCGCGCGGCGGCAGCGGCGGAACTCTGGCTTAAACTCGCCGGCACAGCCGAACCTATTCGCTGGGGTGTGAAAAAAGATTTTTCCATCGTGCCGGTGGAAGGCGGCGGCGGCGAATGGCTTTACCAGGAAACGGTTTCGCCGCCGTTCGCGTTGTGGATTGCCGGTTCCGGCCACGTCGCGCAGGCGGTCGCGCCGCTGGCGTTGCAGCTCGATTTCGCCGTGACGGTTTTTGACGACCGGCCCGAACTGGCGAACCACAATTTTTTCCCGCCGGAAACGCAATTGCGCGTCGGCGGCTGGCATGAGCTTCTGAAAGTGCCGCTGCCGAAATCGCCCGCGTTCGGTCTCATCGTCACGCGCGGCCACCAGCACGACGCGCTGGTGCTATCCGATTGGATTCAACACCCGTTTATTTTTCTGGGCATGATCGGCAGCCGCCGCAAGGCGCGCATCATGCGCGAGCAGTTTTTGAAGCAAAACCTCGCGACGGCGGAGCAGTTCGACCGGCTTGCCTGCCCGGTCGGCGTGGACATCCAGGCAGTCAGCACGCATGAAATCGCCGTGAGCGTGATGGCGCAATATATTCAGAAACGCGCCGGGATAATAACTAAATCCTAAATCCGAATGACTAAAGAATTCCCAATGCCCAATGCCGGAATATCCAGGCGAGCGGCTGAACCAGTTTTGTCATTTGAGCTTCGTCATTCTTTCGTCATCGGGGCTTGGTCATTCGTTATTCGCCGGTTGCGTTTCCTCGAAAAAAACGGAGAGGCAAAAACTTTTCCATGAGCGCCGCGACCGCAAGGAGACTTCAGCCGTTCGGCGTCATCATTCCCGGCGCGGGCGCGTCGGCGCGGATGGGCCGGCCAAAATTGCTGCTGCCGTGGCGCGACACCACGGTCATTGGCCAGCTTCTCCGGCAATGGCGCGAACTCGGCGCGGCGCAAATCGCCGTCGTTCATCGGCCCGATGACGCGCCGCTCGCCGCCGAATTGGACCAGTTGGATTTTCCGGCAGAAGATCGCATTGAAAATCCGCAGCCGGAACGCGGAATGTTCAGCTCGATTGTTTGCGCCGCGAACTGGCCCGGCTGGAAAACGGAAATTGAAAGCTGGGCCATCGCGCTCGGCGACCAGCCGCATTTGCGTTTGGCAACGCTGCGGCAATTGCTGGCATTTCATGCCGCGCACGCCGGCGCGATTTGCCAGCCGGAGTTTGGCGGGCGCGCGCGGCATCCGGTGATTTTGCCGCGCGCGGCATTTGCGGAGCTGAAAAATTCGCGGGCGGCAACGCTGAAAGATTTTTTGGAATGTGCCCCGCTGCCGCGCGTTCGATGTCCCGGCACCGACGCCGGATTGTCGCTCGACATGGACACGCCGGAGGATTACCGGCGGCTGCAAGTTCCCATTTAAGCGCGCAGCGCGCGAACATTCAGAGTTGGAAAAACCGCGCTCGGTCGGCCAGCGGCGGTCAGAACACTTCCGCCTTCAATCCGGCGACCTGCCGGACGACCTGCGCGATTTGGGAAAGGGTCTTGAGCGGCAGATGGCCGCATTCGGCGTGCGACATGGGGCGGTTGGCGGAGTAAATCTGCACGAGGGAAATCTGTGCGCCGTCGGATTTCAATTCCTTGAGCCGGTGCGCGTATTGCTCGATGTCTTCCGCCGACGGCTCTTCACCGTTGATGGCCGGGAACAGGCTTTGAATGACCACCGGACGCTGGCGCGCCAGATGCAGAATGTTGGAAAGAATTTTTCCGAGCGTCACGTCTTTCAGCCGGCAGACTTTGTCGAGATATTCCTGCGTGCCGCCGTCGAGCTTGACCCAGACTTCGTCCGACTTGGTGAACCGCTTCAAACTTTCCTGAACCTGCGAACGGTCCAGGCCCGTGCCGTTCGTGAGGAGCACGATCTTGAAGAAGGGGAATCCGCCCAGCGCGCGGATGTGGACGACGGCCTGCACGACCTCGGCAAACTGGGGCGACAGGGTCGGCTCGCCGTCGCCGCTCAACGCCACGTGGCGCAATTGCAACAGCTCGTCCGGCAATGACTGGTATTGCGGATGTTCCCGCAACCGGCCTTGCAGGATGTGTGTGAGCGTTCGTTGCAATTCCACCGCCATCACGCCCACGGGCAGCGCGGACGGCTCCGGCAGCAGGGTGCGATCCACCTCGCAATACACGCAATCGAAGTTGCACCGTTTGTCGGGGTTCACATTGACGCCCAGCGTGAGGCCGCGCGCCCGCGGCGAAATCACGGCATAGACGAAGCGGTTGCCAAGAAAATCCCGCGGCCGGTCAAAGGCGATTTCACGCACCAAGAGGTGCCGCTTCTTCTCCGGCTGTCCGTTCGCCATCAAAATCTTGTCAGTAGTTTCTTCCACAATGTTCACTAGTCATCCTAAGCATGGTTGGATGGGCGGACTACACGGTTATTGCCAAATGCTTGACATGATTTGTGTCAATGCCGCCCGGGGTTTTCAGGGAAATCCCGGCGTTCCGGGCCGCGCAGTTCGCAGATTTTGGCAAAAGAAGAACATCTTTTGGTATTATGGGCCGTTTCCGTTGGAGACCGGCGACTTTTATTGTAAGCTTCGGCCATGAACACAAAAAATGACCGGGCCGCCTGGCTGAAAGGCGGCGACGCAATTTGCTCCATCCTCCCGACAGCGCCGCCGGGAAAAACCTGGCGTCTCGTTCTTCTCGGCGCGCCGGGCGTCGGCAAGGGAACGCAGGCAAAATTGCTTTCGGAACGGCTCGGCGCCTGCCACCTCTCCACCGGCGATGTCTTTCGCGCGGCCAAATGCCTCGCGGACGGAGAAAGAAGTCCCGCGCTGGATCACGCGCTGGGATTCATGCGCCGCGGCGAACTGGTGCCGGACGAAATCGTGCTGGACATGGTGGGCGAACGCGTGTGCTGCATGCGTTGCTGCGGTGGCTTTCTGCTCGACGGCTTTCCGCGCACCGTGGCCCAGGCCGAGTCGCTGGAGCGGCTATTGCAACGGGAAAAAGTGCCATTGACGGCGGTGCTCGATTTCGAACTGCCGATGGATGAAATCATCGCGCGCCTCGGCGGGCGCCGCACCTGCTCCGGCTGCAAGGTGGTCTTCCACATCGCGGATTTGCCGCCCCGCGTTGAAGGTGTGTGTGATCATTGCGGCGGGAAATTGATCCAGCGCGAAGACGACCGGCCAGAAGCCATCCGCGTGCGCATGGAAACTTACGAGAAAAGCACCCGGCCGTTGATGGAATTTTACCAAAAGCGCGGCCTGCTGGTGACCATCATGGCGGGAAAAGTGCCCGATGAAACCTTCCAGCGGACGATGAAGATGCTCAACGACGTGGTCGCCCACTCAACAAATTCGCGGTAGCTGCTCGCCACTCGCCATGTCGAGGATGCGCTGAACGCCAATCGCGCTCTTGAGCGTGACCAGCGGTGCGGATTTTTCAACGACTTTGCCGATGAGCGCGGCATTTGTGGAAACTTCGTGACGCCGGAGAATCTGCAGCGCCCTTTCTGAATCCTTCGCCGCAACGAAGGCGATGAACCGCCCTTCGTTCGCGATGTGCAACGGATCCAGTCCCAGCATCTCGCATGCGGCGTGGACGTCTTCGCGGACAGGCACGGATTTTTCCTCGATGGCGATTTTCATTCCGGCGGCTTCCGCGATTTCGTTCAATGCGCTCGCCAGCCCGCCGCGCGTCAAATCGCGCAGGCAGTGGATTTCAACTCCCGTCTTCAGCAAATCCAAAACTGCCTCGTGAATCGGCGCGGAATCGCTTTCAATCCGGCTCTCGAATTCCAGCCCTTCGCGCACGGCCATGATGGCCATACCGTGCCGACCCAAATCGCCGCTGACCAGAATGGCATCGCCAGGCTGGATGTTTTGCGGCGCGATTTTTTGTTCGCGCTCGATGACGCCGATGCCGGCGGTGTTGATGAACACGCCGTCGCCCTTGCCCTTGTCCACCACCTTCGTGTCGCCGGTGACGATTTGCACACCACATTTTTTCGCCGCGTCGCGCATCGAGCAGACAACTTTCCAAAGCGTCTCCATCGGCAGCCCTTCCTCGATGATGAACGCGCTGCTCAAATAAAGCGGCCTCGCTCCGGCCATGGCTAGGTCATTGACCGTGCCATGAATCGCCATCGAGCCGATGTCGCCACCGGGAAAAAACAGCGGCCGCACGACGTAGGAATCCGTCGTGAACGCGATTTTTTTGCCGGTCAATTCCATCACTGCCGCGTCATGCTGGATTTCCAGCAGCGGATTGCGGAACGCCCCCAGGAACATTTTGCCAATAAGCTGGTGCATCAATTTGCCGCCGCCGCCGTGCGCCAGTAAAACGTGCGGATATTGCGAAATCGGAACCGGACAAACGCCGGAAAATTCAATTGGATCTTGAGCGCTCATTTCATTTTGTCGCAATGGCTTCAGGCTGCCGACGATACCGGTAATACGCCGCGCACGCGCCTTCGCCCGAAACCATCGGCGCGCCGAGCGGACGTTCCGGCGTGCATTTCACGCCAAAGGCCGGGCACTCGTGCGGCTTGATTTGGCCCTGCAAAACCAGGCCGCTCAAGCACTCGGAAGATTCCTCGACCCGTGATTCAGTGACGCCGAATTTTTTCTCCGCGTCGAACGCGGCGTATGCATCGTTCAAGCCAAGCCCGCTCTGCGGAATTTCCCCGATGCCGCGCCATTTGCGGGGCACGACTTTGAAAATCTTTTTGATCAGCTCCTGCGCCGGCGAGTTGCCTTCGCGGCGCACGGCGCGCGCATACTGGTTTTCCACCTCGGCGCGGCCGGATTCCAGTTGTTGCACCGTCATGAGCACGCCCTGCAAAATGTCCAGCGGCTCGAACCCGGTCACGATAATCGGCACGCGGTATTTTTTCGCCAGCGGAAAATATTCCTCAAACCCCATCACCGTGCAGACGTGGCCGGCGGCAAGAAATCCCTGCACTTTGCAATTCGGCGACGACATCAACGCCTCGATGGCCGGCGGCACGAGCACGTGCGAAATGAGCATCGAAAAATTTATTAATTTTTTCCGCGCAGCCTGATAAACCGCCATCGCCGTCGCTGGCGCGGTAGTCTCAAAACCGACGCCGAAAAAAACAATCTCCTTCGCCAGATTTTGTTCCGCGAGTTTCACGGCATCGAGCGGCGAATAAACAATCCGCACGTCTCCACCCTTTGCCTTGACCGACAACAAATCTGTCGTGCTGCCGGGCACACGCAGCATGTCGCCGAACGAGGTGAAAATGACGTTCGGCCGCGCGGCGATTTCGAGCGCCTTGTCAATCATCTCCAGCGGCGTCACACACACCGGACAGCCTGGTCCATGAATCAACTCAATTTGTCTCGGCAGCAGTTCGTCAATGCCGAACTTGACGATGGCGTGCGTCTGTCCGCCGCAGACCTCCATGATTTTCCATGACCGTGTCGTGACCCGGTGAAGCTCGCGCGCAAATTGCTTCGCCAGCCCGGCATCGCGGTATTCATCCAGAAATTTCACGGCCCGGCCTCCGTCAGTTCGCCCAGCTCTTCGATTTGCTTCAGATACTCAAAAACCTTTTTCGCCTCGTCCTCGTCCACGCGGCTCAAGGCAAACCCGACATGCACGATGACGTAATCGCCGACCTTCGCCTCCGGCACATAGGCGAGGCTGGCTTCTTTGAGAATGCCGCCGAAATTGATCTTGCCCATCCGCGACAACGGGTCGTCGCCGGTGATGCGTTCAATTTTTCCTGGAATGGCGAGGCACATGCAAAATTTATGATTTTCGATTTACGATCTGCGATTTGTCCGCACGAAGCGCGGCCACCACCTGCCCCAGCGCAATTCCGCCATCGTTTGGCGGCACACGCTGATGCCAATATGGCTGAAAACCTTCCGCCTGCAACCGCCGCACCGTCCGCTCGGTCAGATAACGGTTTTGAAAACAGCCGCCGCTCAACACCACGCACCGCTCGCCGGATTTTTTTGCCACGGCAACAACGGCTTCAGCCAGCGCGTTGTGAAACTTCGCTGAAATCCTGCCACCGGCAACGCCCTTTTGCACGTCCGATAAAATCGCCTCAATCATCGGCGACCAATCCAGAACCAGTGACGAGTGACGGGTGACGGGTGACAAGTTATAGCTTTCATCCGTTTCGATTTCGTCGAGCGCAAATTCCAGGTCCATTGCCGCCTGGCCTTCAAACCGCATCTGCTGGCGGAGATTGATGAGCGAGGCGACGGCGTCGAACAGGCGGCCAATGCTGGAAGTTTGCGGTGAGTTTAATTTGCGGCGCAACATTCCCTTGAGCGCGCTTGATTCGATGGGCGAAATGTCCTGTAACGGCGGCAGACCCTTCATTTCAAACGCCGCCTCGCCGAACAATTCGTAGAGCAAACCGATTGCCGCGCGGCGCGGTTCTCTGACCGCTTTGTCACCGCCCGGCAACCGGAAAGGACGCAGATGCGCGATGCGTTCCACCTTGCTATCGGCAATCTGGAAAAATTCTCCACCCCAAATTGTGCCGTCCAATCCGTAGCCGGTGCCGTCCCACGAAACGCCCAGCGCGGGCGGCTCAATTTCATTTTCGGCCATGCACGACAAAACGTGCGCGATGTGGTGCTGAACTTGAACAATCTGCGGAGCGCCGGTCTCCGACCCGGCGCGTTGGTTGCGTGGATTTTCAGGATCGCGCCGGACCGGAGGCCGGCGCTCCAATGCAAACTTCGTCGAGAGATAATCCGGGTGCAAATCCGCCGCGATGATTTCCGGTTTCGCATCGTAAAGCTTTTCAAAATCGGCGATGACGCGGCGGAAGGCAGCGTTCGCCGGCTCCGTTTCCAAATCACCGATGTGCTGGCTGATGAAAACCTGATTTCCGACGGCCAGCGCGAGGGAATTTTTCAAATGCGCGCCGACGGCCAAGACAATATTCGGATGGACGAGTTCAACGAGTCCCTGATGTTCTGCGTTCTCCCGATGTTTGGGACTCGTGGAACTCATCCCTCCGATTGAAATGGGCAGCGGCGCGTAGCCTCGCGCCCGGCGTAAAACCATCTCGCGGCCGAGCATCACGCGGACAATCGAATCATCCACTTGCCGGACGATGGGCCGGTTGTGGACAAGGAAAACATCGGCGACGCCGCCGAGCCGCTCCAGCGCCTCGCGCTCATCGGTGCAAATCGGTTCGTCGCTCAAATTACCGCTCGTGGCAACGACGGGAAAACCAAGCTCCGCCATCAGCAAATGTTGGAGCGGATTCGATGGCAGCATCACGCCAAAGTTGGGATTGCCGGGAGCCACGGAATTGGCGATTGGCGATTGCCGATTTCGGATTTGCCGCAGCAGGACAATTGGTGCTTCGGGCGAACGCAGAAGTCGTTCTTCAAGGGTTGAGATTTCGCAAACGGATTTTACGTTATCCAACGATGGAAACATCAGCGCGAAGGGCTTTTCTTCGCGATGCTTTCGCTCGCGCAAACGGCGGACGGCTTTTTCGTTTCGCCCATCGGCCATCAAATGAAATCCACCAATGCCTTTGACGGCGACAATTTTTCCCTCGCGAATCGCCTCGACAGCGGCAAGTAAAGCGTCGTAGCTGCGCTCGGCAGAGCGCGGCTGATTTTGCGCCTCGGAAAAATCGGCGTTCTGCCGAACGCCGCTACGCCACAATTCCAATCGCGGTCCGCAAACCGGACATGCATTCGGCTGCGCGTGGAAGCGCCGATTGCGAGGGTCATCGTATTCGGCCTGACATTCCGGACACATCGCGAACTGCTTCATCGAGGTATTCGCGCGGTCGTAGGGCAGGACTTCGATGATGCTGAAACGTGGGCCGCAATTTGTGCAATTCGTGAACGGATAACGGTGCCAGCGATTTTTCGGATCAAAAATCTCGCGCAGGCAATCGGGACAGGTGGCGATGTCCGGCATCACCAGCGCAATTTTGCCGCCGCCGGTTTCGCTGGTGCGAATTTTAAAATTTTTGTAGCCGTTGGCGTCGAGCCACGAGGATTCAAGACTCTGGATGAAACTGCGCACCGGTTTTTCGCTTTCGAGCCGGAGCAGGAATTTTTCGAGCACGGCGCGCGAACCCTCAACTTCGATGAAAACGCCCTGCGGAGAATTGTTGACCCAGCCGGCAAGTTTTAATTCCTCCGCCAGCCGGAAGACGAATGGCCGGAAGCCGACGCCCTGCACCGCGCCGCGAACGGCGAGTTTCAGGCGCGCCTTTCCAACGGCTGGAGTGTCGGTGGATGTCTTCATTCGCCACTTCAATACTACACCAAATCCAGTCGGGCCCTTAACCTTCGCTTGCCAATCTTTGCACAGGAATTGTCAAAATATGGTGCGCATGCAGGCGGCTTTGGGTGGAATTTGTTGATGGAATCCTATGCACGAAGTTTCGATCATGGAAGGCGCGGTGCGGATGGCGGTGGACGCCGCGAAGTCGGCGGGCGCGAGCCGCGTGCTGGCGCTGCGCCTGCGCGTGGGGACGTTGAGCGGCGCGGTGCCGGAGGCGCTGCGGTTTGCGTTCGACGTGGTTTGCCGCGACACTATTGCCGAGGGCGCGAGCTTGGAAATGGAATCCGTTCCCGCCGCCGGCTGGTGCCCGGTTTGCCACGAGGAATTTCAATGCGCGGATTTCATCAGCGAATGTCCCCGCTGCCATAATCCCAACGGCGAGTTGCGGCGCGGGCGCGAACTGGAAATCGCCTCGGTGGAGATAAATTGATATGTGCAAAGAATGCGGATGCGGTCTCGGTGGCGGCGATGTGAAAATCGGCGGCCATTCCCACGAACATACGCATGACCACGGCCATGCTCACGGACATGACCATCACCACGAACACGGGCACTCGCATGGCGGCAAAACTTTGAGCCTGAACCTGTCGCTCATGGAAAAGAACAACCGGTTGGCGGAGCGGAACCGCGGTTTCTTCCGCGCGAAAAAATTGCTGGTGCTCAACGTGGTTTCCTCGCCCGGCTCGGGCAAAACGACCTTCATCCGTGAAACCGCCGCGAAACTGGCCGGCAAATTGCGCGTCGGCGTCATCGTCGGCGACCTCGCGACGGACAACGACGCCGCGCGGCTGCGCACCGCCGGGATTCCCGTCGTGCAAATCACCACCGGCACGGTCTGCCATCTGGACGCGGACATGGTTGCCAAGGCCGCGGCGCAACTGGATTTGGACAAGCTCGACGTGCTGGTGATTGAGAACGTCGGCAACCTCGTCTGCCCAGCCGACTACGATTTGGGCGAGGATTTGCGCGTGGTGCTGCTGTCCGTGACGGAGGGCGAGGACAAGCCGCTGAAATATCCGCCGATGTTCCATTCGGCGCACGTCGCGGTGGTGACGAAAAGCGACATGGCGGCGGCGGCGGGGTTCAACCGCGAATTGGCGTTGCAGAATCTGGAACGCGTGAGCCATCACGCGCGGATTTTTGAACTGTCGGCCAAAACCGGCGACGGCATGAAGGCCTGGCTGGATTTTCTGGCGGAAAAGCGGGCGGCTTGATTTCAACCACGGATGGACACGGATTAACACGGATGAGGTGTGCGCAGGCACGGCTTGGAGGCATTGTGAATAAGTCTTACAAAATAGTTCTTGCCTTACATTTGTGTTTGTGTCATCCTTTTTCAAAAAGATAGAAACAATATGAACACCGCCTATGTCACATCAAAAGGCCAGTTGGTCGTCCCGTCGCGCATCCGGCGCCGGTTCGGCATAAAGCCCGGCACGCGCATCAACTTCGTGGAGGAGGGCGAGCGCATCATCTTCCAGCCCGTCACCCGCGAATACATTGATTCCTTCTGCGGCGTCTTCAAGCAGAAGCCGGGCGAAAAATCCGTCGTGCAGGAGCTTCTGGAGGACCGCCGCGCCGAAAAGGAAAAGGAAGACCGCGAATGAAAACCACCGTGCTGGACGCCTCCGCGATGCTGGCCATGTTCTTCGGGCAGCCGGGCATGGAACAAATGCGTGACCTTTTCCACAAAGCATCCGAGGCTGACCGCCCCGTTTTCATCAGCGCCGTCAACTGGGCCGAGGTGCTTTACAAGATGGAACGCAAGCACGGCAAGGCCGGCTACGACACCGCGCGCCAGTTTGAACACACCACGCCGTTGGAAACCGTGCCGGTGGACCGCGAGCTGGCGGAAATCGCCGCGCTTTTGAAAAACGAACACGGTCTGGGACTGGCCGACGCCTTTGCCGCCGCGCTGGCGAAACATAAAAAGGCCGAACTCGTGACGACTGACCACGAATTCAAATCCGTCGAGAAGGAAATCAAAATCAACTGGCTGAAATAATCGAACGGGTCATCTATGAATAACAATCAGAAGCGAGAACTATGCCTTGAGCTCATGCGGGCGGATAGCGCAGCGGAAGTCGTGCGAATTTTAACAGACGCTGGATTATGGGATAACAAGCGTGTCTGGCGACTTTACGGAGACAGGGAAAACAATTTCAGCACAATCGGAAATCAGCAAAACCGGCCGGATGCCGCCTTGGTAGAGAAGCTGGTAAATTCCGTGGATGCCCGGTTGATGCATGAATGTTTGGCTTGCGGCATCAGTCCCGAATCAAAGTCCGCCCCGCAGAGTATTCGGGAAGCAGTTGCGCGTTTTTTTGAGGGTGGGAATACTAGCAGCATTTACAGTGGGCAAATCAGCGCATGGGACAATGAAAAGCGGCGCGATGTTGCACGAGGCATCACGGTTGCTGCAACCGGAATGAAAGTTCAAGACGGCGACCCTTGCATCACAATCGCCGATGCGGGCGAGGGTCAGACACCACGCAGATTTCCTGATACTTTCCTCTCGCTCGAAAAAGTCCAACAAGCTTCGCATCCCATTCGTTCAGGGAAAATTCAACATGGGCGGCACAGGCGTTTTGGAGTTTTGTGGAAAGCAAAACCTGCAACTGATTTTGAGCCGGCGCAGTCCAAAGATTCTCGACGGCAATTTTGCCCACCCTACCGATGACGAATGGGGATTTACGATTGTGCGCCGAGAAGACCCATCGGGCAATCGCCGGAGTTCGTCCTACACATTTTTAGCGCCGGTTGGGGCTGATGAAGTGCAACAAAAAGGCGAAGTTTTGACTTTCACATCTGATACGATGCCGCTTTTTCCCGACGGCGCGAATCCTTACGCTCGTGAGGCAGAGTTTGGATCACTCATCAAGCTCTATGAGTATTCGATGCCCGGACATCGCTCGCACATCCTGCGCAAAAGCGGCTTGCTGGCACGTCTGGAGGTATTGATTCCTGAACCTGCGTTGCCGATTCGTCTCCACGAATGCAGAGCGGCGTATGGTGGCGACGAAGCTCGCAGTTACGAAACGAATCTCGCTGGTTTCTCCATCCGCCTTGAACAAGGCAAGGGGGATAATCTGGAACCGGATTTTCCTGTGTCAGTCGAAATGACCTGTGCTGGCGAGCCGATGACCGCCACAATTTTCGCTTTCAAAAAAGGCCGGGCAGAAACGTATCGCAAATCCGAGGGAATTATCTTCACCGTGAACGGTCAGACGCACGGGTATCTCACGCTGGATTTTTTCCGGCGAACACGAGTCGGGCTTTCATATCTCGCCGATTCGGTTTTGGTAATTGTTGACTGCACAAAGATCAGTGGCCGTGGACGTGAATTGCTTTTCATGAACAGCCGTGATCGGCTACGGGATGGCGAACTCCGCAAGCATCTTGAGCAGGAGCTTGAAGACCTGTTAAAAAATCAGCCGGGACTGAAAGCCTTGCGGGAGCGGCGGCGGCAGGAACTAATTGGATCACGAATCGAATACTCGAAGCCCCTCCAGCAAATTCTGAAATCTATACTTCAAAATTCCGTTGCCGCTCATTCGTGAAAAACTTTCTGAGTGAAAACTTTCAGTGCATTCACGGCTTCGGCAACATTGTTAATGTCATCGTAAGAAAGAAAAAGAATTTTGTCTCGTAGTGGCGAATGTTTCACGGCGAGCCGATCCCTAATTACTTCGCGCTGGGTTTCATCTGTTATCACAACAGCCTTCTGCACAAACGAGGCGACCATTTCTAGTCGTTCGATTGCGTCTGAAATGTTTCCGCCAACCTGAACCTCAAAGGCGTATTGAACTTTTCCGCCGAAATGCACTACGCGCGCCCAGAGACAATCGAGCTGGCGGTTTTCAGTGAGTTGCGGAGCGCTCGCAGGGCGAGCTTCATTAACAGCCGCCCGCTTGATGGACATGAACTGAAAAAAATCACCGATGAGTTTGAGCTTGTCCTCTATATCACCGTGCGAGATTTTTTCGGCTTCCGTTTTGCCTTTTGCTGTCTTTAACCGCCTTTGAGTGCTGTCTTCCATGCCAGCCTTCAATAGGTAGAAGCTGTCTGCGAGTTTGTTGACGATTGAAAGCGAACGCAACCAATCAAGCCGGTGGCGGAACTGCATCTTTGCGTGACTTGCCTTCCACTTCGCCGCTTCTTGGGATGTCGTGCTGATTTTCGCGTGCCATGACTCGAATAGCTTTTCCCAAGTCAACGGTTGGGAGGCATTGAGGATGTCCACAATTTCCGTGATACCTACAAACTGCGGCGCAAAACTTTCATAAAGCAACGCAGGCTTTGCCTGCTCAAGTATCTTTCGGCCATTGTCGGTCAGCACACAATAGCCGTCTTTATGGGTTTCAATAAGACCAGTTCCGAACAAGAGCATGGTTGCGACGTTCTTCGCGTAGCTCTCCTCCAATTGAAATTCACTTTTGAGCCATGCAACGATTGAAGACCTGTCATTGCGATGCTCGCCAACATAGCGAAGGATTTTTAGATAACTGGCAAACCCTTCGCCAACTCCACCCGCCATTGGCCAAAAGGTTGTTTTCAATTCAACATTTCCTTGGTTACAAACTCATCTTCATCACGCGGGCCAAGCAAGTAGTGCGATTCGCCAGCACCATCGCGCTGATTCGCCAGCAAAAACGGAGCCGGCGTTTCCTTGCGACCCAAAATTTGCCAGCGATGATAAACCACATGGACGCCAGGATATGGCGGTGAAGTCAAAACCAGTTTGGCAGGAAGCCACGATTCTGGAATGCGTCCATCTTCGCCACATTCTTCGGACGAGCGATTGATAACGCGCCGCATGGATGAAAGCTGGCAACGTGGCAATTCGTTTGCGGCGGCAACTTCCGAAATATAATCAAAAAAATCACCGGTTGCCGCGTGGAGACGAGTGCAAAATTCGGCCTTGAATTCAGCAAGCGCCGGCACGGATTTTTTACAATCCAATGCCCATTGGCCGACGCCAAGCAAAACGAGACGCACGAATTTTTGCTGCCGCAGTTTTGGCAGATCCGTCAGACGCTCAAAAACCCAAAAGAAAAAAACTCGCGCTTCGTCAGGCAGATTGCGGAGATAATAATAGGTCTCGGCATCAACGGTTTTGTATGAATCAAGATTAGCTCTCGGATTTTCTTTTTCCAGAGCGGCGAGCCATTCGGCAATCTCCCGCTTGTCGTGAACTGAAATCGGCGTCGTCTTGGTTCGTGCCAAAAACGCGGCCAGTGAACTTACGTCCATTCCAGCGGCACGGCGACCAAGCGCCAGCGCTTCCACCAGGGTTGTGCCGCCGCCGCAAAACGGATCGAGCACAAAATCACCAGGCATGGTAAAAGTCTTAATCGCTTCGCGAGCGAAAATCGGCGAGAACCGAGCCGGATAGCGATAGAAGTCATGCGGTGCCCCCGTCACCTTGTCGCGGTTGGACATAGCGCTTACCAAGGTTTTAGGCACAGTTACGCACTGTCTCTTCGTCATCATCACGTCATTTTCATTCCTGGGGTTGGCAGCAACGCCAGGCTACCTATATGCCACTTCAAATGCAAGCATGGGTTACTAACAATCATCAGTGGTTGAAATAAAAAAGCGCGCCATTGCTGACGAATTGCTGCGGCGGATTCAGCGGCAGAGTTCCTGAATTTTTTCCACCGCTTCGGCAAAGCCGCGTTGCGCTTCCGGCGTGAGGGTTTCGCTGAAATCCAGCTTCACGGCGGGAATGGTCAGCCACCAGGCCTGCGGCGCGTGGCCGAAAACGTCGCGCGCCAGCGCCAGCATCGTGCGCGGGTCGGCGGCGTGCGCCACGAGCTGCGACGATTCGCCAGGCTCGAGCTTGCGCAATTGCACTTCCTTCGGCGCGTCCACGGCGGCGTCCACGAACACCACGGTGCGCGCCCGCGAAACCGGGTCGGCGTATTCGGGCGAGAGCTGCTGGCAAATGAGCGTGCGCACGCCGGGCAGGTTCAGCTTCTCAATGGCCTCGGCCACACGCGGGCCGACGCCGTCGTCACCGCGCAAGGTGTTGCCGTAGCCGATCACGAGCAGTTCGGCTTCGATGTTGACGTCGTGAACCGGATTCATTTCCGAATAAATTAACCGCGAAAGACACGAACCACACGAAAATGTTTTTACACGAATTCCACGGATTAACAGGTATGTGGTTAGCAAGTTTTTTCATTAATAGCGTTTTTTCTTTTTTGTTTTAAAGCATTTCATATTTACATGGGGACATAGTGTGATTGGCTTGTGGGCATGAAAGCCTATGCACTGGACTTGCGGGAACGGATGGTGAAATTCATCCAGTCGGGCGGCTCCAAAACCGAGGCCGCCCGGCGCTTTGATCTTGGCCGGAGCACCGTTTACCGCTATCGGGACGCCGTGCAGGCGGGGACGTTGGCCCCCAAAGCCAGCTGGGGTCATTGGCGCAAACTCGACCCGCAGCAACTCCAGGTTCACGTCAAAAAACATCCCGACGCCACCCTCAAGGAACTCCAAAAAGCTTTTGGCGTCAGCCACCACGCCGTCTGGGTGCGTTTGCGGCAGATCGGGTTCACGCTAAAAAAACTCATGAAATATCGCGAGCGCAACGAGGTCCAGCGGTGGCTCTTCCGGCGCGAACTCGAAAAGTTCGACGGCCAACCCGTCTTCTACCTGGACGAATGCGGCGTGGATCGGCTCGCTTTTCCGGTTCAACCGGATGTTGAATTCGCCCACCTCGAGCAATCCCTACGTTTTCGAGTCGGGGTTCAAGACGATGAATGTTGAAAAGTTTGGTTCGATGTATGACACCTCGGCGGGCGTCGGCATTACTAGCAGCATGGTGCCGAGGCGCGCTCGGCGGCACTGCCCGGAGCCTGCCGCCGTGGTGTCAGGCTCCTAAGAAACTGGGCGTGTAAGTTCACCCCAAACATTACGATCTGCTTTGATCTTGCAAAAAGTGGTGAATTATTTTTCGGGTATTTTGTCTGGTTTATATGCCAGCGATCACCAAGAAAGAAACTCGGCTCAAGCTCCAGTTTGTCGCCAACAGCGATCACTCCATCCACGCAGGACTCGTGGCCGTCGAGGCGATGGCCCGGCGCTTTGATCTCTGGAACAAGGTGCGGAAGGTTTCCTGTCTGGATCCGCGCACGGACAAAAAGCGCGGCTACGGGCCGGAGGTCATCATCGGGCAGTTGATCTATGCGCTGTGCTCGGGCGGCGGGTGTCTCTCCGACAGTGAGGCGCTCAATGACGATCCGCTGGCGCGCGAACTTTTCGGCGTGGGCAAGTTTGCCGATCAATCCCAGGTCGGCGAGTGGCTGCGCGAGCAATCCGGGGAGGGTGTGGCGGCGTTGCGGCGGCTTCTGCACGAGTTCGTAACGTGGGTATGGCAACGGGCCGAGCCAGGGCGGTTGCTGCATGGCGGTGCGCGCGAGGTGTTCTTCGACGACACGCAACTGGAGGTCTGCGGCAAACATTTCGAGGGCGCGGCGATCAATTACAACGGAGATCTGGCGCTGTCCTGGCAGACGCTGTGGGTGGGGCCGTTGCTGGCGGACAGCCATGTGGGCA
>Ga0224557_1002015_pt1 | contig 18174 bp, 21 predicted proteins | sample 714S31014metaG_FD_180677 | JGI IMG/M metagenome (GOLD analysis project Ga0224557, IMG submission 180677) | Peat soil microbial communities from Stordalen Mire, Sweden - 717 S3 10-14 | ecosystem: Environmental > Terrestrial > Soil > Wetlands > Peat | place: Sweden: Norrbotten County, Stordalen...
GTTAACGAACTTAAATGTAACTGACCGGTATTACCGCGTTCTTATCATCCCAATATAGTAATTTGTCATAATTGCAGATTATACCGCCGCTGCCGCGCTTAACGCCCGGCAGTTTGTCAAGAACGCTGAAGCTTTTAATATCTTCTTTTACCGGATTGGCCGTTTTCTTTATTTCCATCGGATGCAACAGCCCGTTTCCTTCTATTATAAGATCTATTTCATTTTTATCTTTATCCCTGTAATAATAAAGCGGCGGTTCGGAAATTCCGGCATTATAATAGCTTTTAATAATTTCAGATATTATATTAGTCGGTTTTTAAGGCTTTTGTCAAATGCTAATTCAGGGAATGGATAGGGTCGCCTCGTTTATGAATTGATAGGAATTGATAAGGCCAGACCTCACTTATGCTTTTATAATTCAGAAAAATTTTGAAATGCATGAACGGTTAAGAAAAGGAACGCAAAAAAATATCTGTGATAATGAAATATTCAATAGTTTAGAAAATCCATTTACAAATTCCGAAACGGGATTTTCTGTTCCTTTTTGTAACAATTTACCGTACGGTAATATTTATGTAAAAAAACATGAAATTAATATAAAAATTACCGAACGGTAAGAATCGGTTGATTTTTTTAAAAATCTAGTGTATTATTACTGTACGGGAAGAAAGAGGTGAAAGATGAAAATAGAAGACAGCAAATCATTTGGAACGGCTGTAAAAGCCTATAGAAAATCTCAGAAATTGACCCAGGAGAAAGTGGCGAATTATTCGAACGTTGGCACCCGGTTTATAGTGGACCTGGAAAAGGGGAAGCCTACCTGCGAGCTCGATAAAGCCCTTCATGTGGCTAAAATGCTCGGGATTAAATTTGATATACAGCTGGAGAATGAATGATGACAGCAAGAAAATTGGAAGTATATTTATATAACCGTAAAGCCGGTGTATTAACGGATATTGACGGTGAGTTAAGTTTTAAATATTCTAATAATGCCGACAGGCCGCTGTCTGTAAGGCTGCCTGTAAGGGAAAAAGAATACGGCGACAGGGAGTGCCGGGCGTTTTTTGAGAACCTTTTGCCTGAAGGGGATATAAGGGAAATAATAGCCAGGAAAGAAAGGGTGTCGGAAGGGAATGTTTTTTCACTGCTGGACAAGATAGGCGGCGACTGCGCTGGGGCTGTTTCACTTTATGAAGAGGGGCAAAATCGGGTTGATGCCGTGAAAAAAGAACCCTTTGAAATTTGCGCGGATGAATTATTCAGGATAATGGATTCGCAAAAGACCGACCCGCTGCTTACGGGAAAAAATATCCGTTTATCCCTGGCAGGCGCCCAGGTTAAATTTGCGGTATATATGAAGGAAGACAAAATGTATTATCCCAATGATACATTTTTTTCTTCACACCTGATAAAGCCTGAAAACAGGGATTTTGAGGACCTTGTAATAAATGAATATTTCTGCATGAAACTTGCGGGAAGCATGAACATTACCGTCCCTGACGTGCGGTTAAAAAAAGTAAAAGGCATGCAGTACCTGATAATTGAGAGATTTGACCGGCTGGCCGCGGACGGCCAAAAGGAAAGGCTGCACCAGGAAGATTTCTGCCAGATACTTGGGAGCACACCGGACAGAAAATATCAGAAAGAAGGCGGGCCGGGATTTAAGGAATGTTATAAATTTCTTGAAAATGAAACCGGAATACATTCACTGGAGAGTTTTGTGTTCATCTTTATATTCAACTATCTGACAGGTAACTGCGACGCCCATGCGAAAAATTTTTCAGTATTGCATGACGTTGAAAAGGTGTTTGTCAGGGATAATAAAATGCACACGGTATGTAAAAAAGGCGCCGTTGCACTGGCTCCTTTTTATGACCTGGTCTCAACCGAAGTTTACGAAGGCCTTTCCAAAGAAATGGCCATGAAGATAGGCGGCGCTTGGGATATCAGAGATGTGCAAAAACATGATTTTTACAAAACCGCGCGGGAAATAAATATAAAAGAAAAGGAAATGGACAGCCTGATACAAAAGTTTTCTTCCATGCCCATAAAAGCGCACGGGGTGATGCGGGAAATTAAGGAAATGGGATTCAATACAGCTGTATGCGGAAAAATAATTTCCGGAATGGAAAAGCGATTGGGAAAAATATCAGGAAAAATCGGATCCTAAAAACATAAATCATAAAAAATAATATGCAATAAAATCCATGACTATCCGTCTACATAAGTATAATCATAAATATAAACAGGAGTTTGTATGGATAATAAGAAAAGGTGCAAAACAGCGGATAATTCGCGGAGAAAAAACGCGGCTTCACAAAAAAATCGGGCTATTGAAGCGGCAGCATTTTATATTTCCGAGTTGTTATGGGCTAAAAACAACCATATTATTACCGGCAATGGGAGCAAAAAAACCTCTATGCTTTAGCGCGGGTTTTGATTTAACGTCTTTTTTATCCAGCTCAGGGTTATTTCAAGCACCTGTGGTTCAACCGGATTTTTGATCTCTTCTTTGTACTTCGTGATATCGGCTCCGCCCTCTTCGAGTCTCAGCATATGCGTCATATTCTCTATTAGACGGCCCTCAAAAGGGGCCTTAACAAGTTCCCGCATTCGTTTAAGGTCGTTTGGGTCAACCTGGATATCCTTGGAACCTGTAATGGCAAGCACCGGAACGTTTATAAGGGGAAAATCCACAGACGGGTCATACGCCATAAATTCCTTCAGCCATTTTGCGTTGATTTTTCTGAAATTTGAGGCGCGGTAGCAGTCTTTTTTTGAGGCTTTAATTTTATCCAGTGCCTTTTGCTGCGCCGCTGATACATCTATATGAAAAAACCTGATTATCCAGCCGTTTAAACCCTTTAATCCTTTTGCGATTTCAAGAGCCTGCCATTTTAATACAGCCTCGCCGCTCTGGGCGCCGCCGGCAAGCAGTATAATCCCGGCTGTTGTTGCTTTTTTTGCGGCAATATTAACCGATATGAACGCACCTTCACTGTGGCCCAGAAGAAAGATTTTTTCTGCATCAATGCCTTCCAGCCGTCTCATATATTCCAGCGCGGTCATTGCGTCATTCACGTGGTCAAAAAATCCGGTTGACCAGTAGCCGCCGCCGCTGGCGCCAACGCCCCGCTTGTCATACCTGAACGAGGCGATTCCGTTTTCAGCAAGGTAATGTGAAATGTCGTAAAAAGCGTTTAAAGGCATCTTTTTGTGGTTTTCATTACGGTCTATCTTTCCGGATCCTGTAATAAATAAAACCGCCGGATAGGGGCCGTCAACTCCGGGCAGTGCTATAGTGCCGGAAAGTTCCACGCCGCCGGAGATGAAAATAACTTCTTTTTCCACCATAATCATCAACCTCTTTTATGTTTTAAAGTATTATATCAGTAAAAGACGCAATGTTAAATAGCCTGTGTCATTTTCTTGTTATAGAATAACACTGTTTTTGTGGTATAATTAATAAAAAACAAAGGCAGTCCTAATGGAAAAAAAAGAGAGTCCGTTAAAGTGGGTAGCCTGGGAAACGACAAAAGAATGCAACCTGAACTGCGTACACTGCAGGTCAGGCGCCGGCAGCGGGGATTTTAAAGGCGTTTCCACAAAAGAAGGTTTTATTTTGATGGATAAGGTGGCTCGTTTTGCCACGCCTGTTTTTGTACTCTCCGGCGGTGAGCCTTTGCTTAGGCCCGATATATTCGAGCTGGCAAAATACGGAACATCACTCGGTTTTAAAATGGCCATGGCGACAAACGGATCGCTTATAGACGACGCGGCCTGTGAAAATATGAAAAAATCCGGGATTAAAATAGTGGCGCTCAGCCTCGACGGCCCGAACGCCGCGGTTCATGACGATTTCAGGCGGCAAAAAGGGTCCTTTGATTCCATCATGAACGCCGTTGAAAAATTCAAAAAACATTCCATTGAATTCATAATCAATTCCTCTTTCACCAAAAGGAACCAGGAATTTATTGAGCAGACATATAAGCTGGCAAAAAAATCCGGGGCAAAGGCATGGTATATGTTTCTGGTGGTTCCCATGGGAAGGGGGGCGGATTTGCTCGGTGAACTCATAACGCCCGAGGATTATGAAAAGATATTAAAATGGCACTACGAGGCCGAGATAAAAGAGGATAACATCCTGATGCGGCCGACATGCGCGCCGTCGTATTACAGGATATATGCCCAGCAGCAGAAGGAAAAAGGCGGGGCCACGCAGAGGCGTTCCCTTAGCTATTCGCCGGGAGGCGGCAGGGGCTGCGTTGCCGCAAGGTCGATTGCATATATCAGCGCCGAAGGCGATGTTTATCCCTGTAGTTATTTCACCTGCAACGCCGGAAATATTTTTAAGACTCCCCTTGCTGAAATATGGGAGTCGGAACTGTTTAAGGGTTTCAGGACAGAGGAAGGTTATGATAACTGCGGATGCTGTGAATACAGGAACTCCTGCGGCGGATGCAGGGCCCGGGCGCTGATTTACACCGATGACATGAAAGCCAACGACCCGTATTGTGATCATATTCCCGCGGTTAAAAAGGGAAATAGATGATACTTGAAACGCTTGAAGGAAAAAAAAGAGGGCGCGCGCCGGTGTGGTTCATGCGCCAGGCCGGCAGGTATATGGCCTCCTACAGGGCGTTAAAAGAAAAATATTCGTTCCTTGAAATGTGCATGACGCCGGAAATAGCCGCGCAGGTTACGATGATGCCGGTTGAAAAATTCGGCTTTGACGCGGCCATACTTTTTTCCGACATACTTATACCCGCGGCGGCAATGGGATTAAAACTTGAATATTCACCGGGTCCGGCTATTACACCAGCCGTTACCGAACTATCCATAGTCGACGGACTGAAAATTCCGGCGGCGGAAGAATACGGCTTTATACAAAAAGCCATCGCGATTATTTCAGGCAAACTTCCCGCAGGCAAAGATTTGATAGGGTTTGCCGGCGCGCCGTTTACAATTGCCGCTTATCTTGTGCAGGGCGGCTCAAAGGGAGATTTCAGCGGGATAAAAAAAATGGCCGGCACGCCCCTTTATCATTTACTTATGGAAAAAATCACGCTTGCCGTCATGGAATACGCGCGGGCCCAGGCCATGGCCGGAATAAAAGTTTTCCAGTTTTTTGATACATGGGCCGCGATTTTAGGCGCCGGGCAGTATTCAAGGGACATCGGGCCTTATACACAAAGGGTTGTTGACGCGGCAAAAAGTTACGGCATGAAGGTGATATATTTTTTTAAGGGGGAAGGGGAAATGGCGCGTGCGGTTTCGGCCCTTATAAATATTGACGCGCTTTCCGTGGACAGCGCGCATACACTCGCGGAATTTGATGCTTTTACCGGAAAAAAATTTATCCTTCAGGGAAACCTCGCCCCTGAAATACTTTTAAAGGATCACGGGGCGATAAAAAAGGGGATAGATGATATTTTAATGGCGGCCGCGGGTTTGAAGGGGCATATTTTTAACCTCGGCCACGGAGTTTTAAAGGAAACGCCGGAAGAAAATGTGGCTTTTGCCGTTGATTACATAAAAAAGGCGGAAAAAAAATGAAAGAGGTCATACTTGCGCATATGGGCGGGCCGGCCGGTGAGACAGAACTGCGCGGTTTTTTAAAAAATATTTTTCTGGACCGGGAAATGATGCGGCTGCCATTTCAGCATATCTCCGGAAGGCTTCTTGCCCTTTTAAGGTTCAACGCATCCAGAAAAAATTATGAAAAAACCGGCTGGACTCCGGTGAAAAAAATAAGCTCATCGCTCGCGGCAAAACTAAACGCAATGCTTGGCAAAGAGGGTTTTGCGGTTAAACCGCTTTACACGCACACGGCGCCTTATATTGAGCAGGCGGCGCCGGACGCCGTAATACTGCCTTTATACCCGCATTACTCGTCATCACTTGCCGGCGCCATGAAAAAAAGGGCGCCGGGACGCGGTATTATAGAACACTGGTATGAAAAGGAAGGGTTTATAAAAATGACGGCCGCAAATGTAAAAAAAAGCGCTGCCGGACTGGTCCCTGAAAAAACCGCCATTATGTTTGTCGCCCACAGCCTGCCGGAGAGTTTTGTAATTAACGGCGACCCGTATATCGGCCAGACAAATGAAACATTCAGGGCGCTTGGGGGATTTTTTCCGGGTTATAAGGTTTCGCTCTGCTATATAGGAAAAGCCGGGCCGCAAAAATGGGTCGGGCCGGCGGCCCGGGATGTTATAGGTGGCATGAAAAATATTGACAACATTATTGCGTCATATATAAGTTTTCCGCTGGATAATATCGAGGTGCTTTACGATATGGATATTAAATTAAGGGAAAAAGCAGTGGAATCCGGGATAAAGAATTTTATCAGGGCGGATCTTTTAAACGACTCAGATGAATTCGCAGGTTTTCTCGCGGATATAATAAGGGGGTATAAATGAAGGCTGCAGTTATCGGAGGCGGAATCTCCGGCCTTGCAACGGCATACCAAATAAAAGAGATGTCAAAAGCCGCGGGGCTTGACGTCCATGTTACGGTTTTTGAAAAAGAAAACCGGACGGGCGGCACTATATCGACCGTAGAGGAAAACGGCTACCTGCTTGAAACAGGGCCGAACGGTTTTCTTGACAGCAAAAAATCCACCCTTGAACTTATAACACATCTTGGCGCCGGAGCCGCGCTGGAAAAGTCCAACAGGTCATCCGCGCGCCGTTATATTTACAACGGTAAAAAATTGATGATGCTGCCGGATAAACCCCAGAAATTTTTAACATCGCCCATAATGACACTTTCGGGAAAATTAAGGGTGATGCTGGAGCCTTTTATAGCGGCGAAAAAATCGGATGATGACGAGTCGGTGGCATCTTTTGTTTTGCGCAGGATAGGCAGGCAGGCCCTGGACAACCTTGTGGGGCCCATGGTGAGCGGTATTTACGCCGGCGACCCGGAGCGGCTCAGCCTGAAAAGCGCATTCCCGCGCATGTACGGGCTTGAAAGGGAATACGGGAGCCTCATAAAAGCCATGATGAAATTAAGGCGCGGCGGCGCGCCTCCGGGAACGCTTACTTCATTTAAGAGCGGCATGGGTTCACTTATTGACGCCCTTACTGGCGCGCTGGGAGAGAGCGTAAAAACTGATGCCGGGATAAACCTGGTGGAAAAATCAGGACGCGGATGGAAAATCAATCACGGCAGCACGTATGAAGAATTTGACGCGGTTGTGACGGCTGTTCCGGCGTATGTGCTCGGCCGTATACTGCCGGAGGCCGCGGAAGAATGCGCTGAAATTTATTATCCGCCCCTTACAGTGGTCCATCTGGGATATAAAAATTCCGTTATTGCCGGAAAGACCGACGGCTTCGGATTTTTGACTACAAAAGCGTCCGGAACAAAGGTGCTTGGCGCCATATTTTCAACGAATATATTTATCAACAGGGCGCCGGAAGGGTACAGCCTGGTAACGGTTATGACAGGCGGCGCCAATTTTCCCGAAAACGCCATGATGGAGCATGACAAACTGCTGTCAACGGTGTGTGAAGGGATTGAAAAAATTACGGGCATTAAGGGGGCTCCTGATTTCTGGAAAATTTTTCCGCATGAAAAAGCCATACCGAATTATCAGGTGGGACATCCTGATACGGTAAAGAAACTTGAAAATAAAATGGAAAAAATGGGCGGTATATTTCCGGCGGGCAACGCATTTTACGGAGTGGGAATAAACGACGCGACCATGAAATCAATGGAAACAGCGGCGCGTGTTGCCGCGTATTTAAAGGGTGTAAAATGAAAAGAATATCCGTAATCGGTTTGAATTATCTGCGGACACCCGTGGAAATCAGGGAAAAATTTTATTTTACAAAGCAGGAACTGCCTGAAGCGCTGAAAAGGCTATCCCGCATTGATACCGTAAGCGAGGCCATGATACTTTCCACCTGCAACAGGACAGAGGCGGTGATAGTTTCAACCGGCGGTAAAAAAACGGCGGAGCTGGCGGCGGAAACCCTTTCTTCATTAAGAAATATCAGCCGCGGGAAAATAAGAAAATACTTTTATAATTTTTACGGCGCGGACGCCGTGAGCCATATATTTAACGTCGCCTCCGGGCTCGACTCCATGGTAGTCGGGGAAAGCGAGGTAACGGGCCAGTTTAAGGATGCTTATAACCTGGCCGCGGCGGAAAAAACAACGGGAGCGGTTCTGCTTACCCTTTACCAGTCGGCCATGGCCGCCGTTAAAAAAATAAGGGCAAAAACATCCGTGTCGCAGGGGAACGTATCAGTGAGCTACTGCGCCGTGAATCTCGCGACGCAGGTTTTCCACGGCCTGTCGGATAAAAAAGTGCTCATAATCGGCGCCGGGGAAATGGCCAACAGCGCGGCAACCGGGTTCATAAAAAAAGGGTCCATGGGGGCCGATGTCATCAACAAGACATATTCAAAGGCGGTGGATATGGCGGAAAAATACGGGGGCAGGGCCTATGGTTTTGACTCGCTGGAAGAGGCCCTTGAAAACGCCGATATAGTGCTGTGCTCGACGGCGTCGCCCGAACCGGTGCTGACAAAAAAAATTGTCGGGGACGTAATGTCAAAAAGGGGGCACAGGGAACTTTTTATAATAGACATAGCGGTGCCAAGGGACGTGGAAGACGGGGTGAAAAATATAAAGGGTGTGCACCTGTACGATATTGACGGGCTGAAAAAAACAGCCTCAAACAGCGTGAGCATGCGCAAAAGCGAGGTTTCTAAAGCCGGAAAAATTGTTGTGGAGCTGGTTAAAACATTTGAAAAGGACCTTTACATGCGCGAAGCCGCGCCCATTGTCGGCGTGATAAAGCGCAGGATATACGACATTGCCGTAAGGGAAAGCGCCGTGACCGCGAAACAAAAAGGGCTCTCAACACAGGAAAGGGAAAACCTGGAAAAAACCATAATCGCCACAGTGGACAGGGTTATTGCCTCGCATATGGCCGAGCTCAAAAAACGCATTGGAAAAGGGGCCGCCGAGAAAAACGGGCTGATAAATACCGTGAAGGAAGTGTTCAAGGGTTATGAATAGTATAAGGATAGGGACCAGGGCGAGCGCGCTTGCCCTTGCGCAGGCCGGTATGGTAAAAAACGCGGTTGAAAAAAATTTTCCCGGCGTCCGGGTTGAGATAATAAAAATGACAACAAAGGGCGACAGGATAACCGATATCCCCCTGCATAAGATAGGGTCCAGGGGATTATTCATAAAGGAGATAGAGGAATCACTTTTAAGGGAAGAAATTGACATAGCGGTACATTCCCTGAAGGACCTGCCCGCTTCGCAAAATGAGAGCCTCTGTATCGGAGCGTTTCTCACAAGGGAAAATCCGGGAGATGTTTTGATCTCTGAAAGATACGGCAGTTTAAGTGAAATCCCGGCGGGCGCGCATATCGGCACCGGGAGCCGCAGGAGGGAAAGCCAGCTGAAAAATTTCAGGCCGGATATTCTGGTCGAACCGCTGCGCGGCAATGTTGAAACACGTATAAAAAAATCCTCCGGAGGGAACCTTGACGCAATAATAATAGCCGCCGCCGGCGTTATCAGGCTGGGGCTTGCCGGTAAAATAAGGGAATACCTGCCGCGCGATCTTTTTATTCCGTCGCCGGGACAGGGTATCATAGCGGCACAGATAAGGAAAAACGACACTGCGTCCGCGGAGATACTTGAAAAAATAAACGATGAAAACGCAGGCATGTGCTACGCCGTGGAAAGGGAATTTTTCCTTGAAACCGGCGGGGGATGTTTTTTGCCGATTGGGGCTCTATGCGAAAAAAATTCCAGCGGCTATACCATTCATGGTTATATAGGCGATGAAAAAGGGGAGAATGTTTTCAGGGAGAGCGCCTCATTTTCAATTTACGACCCGTTACAGGGAAAAAAACTGGCCCAAAAACTTCTTGATGCCGGGGGAAAGCGGGTGCTGTTTGATATCAGGGAAAAAGAAAATAGTGATAACAAGCGCGAAGGGCGGTATTAACTGCATAAAAGCGTACATAAAAAAGGGCGGCTGCGCGGCTGTGGATTTCCCCATGATAGAAATAAGGGCCGTAAAATTCAGGATAAAAAAAAGGAATTATGACTGGGTTGTATTTACCAGCAAAAACGCGGCTGAAATTTTTATAAAAAAAGTTGGAAAGGGTTTTTTAAAGGGCAAAAACACGGCCTCAATCGGGGGACAGACCACGGGCCTGCTGGAAAAAAAAGGGTTGAAAGTTTCATTCACGCCGCATAAATTCAATTCCATGGATTTTTTGAATGAATTTATCGGAACATTTGATGTAAAGGGAAAAAGGTTCCTGCTGCCGGTCTCCTCAAAAGCGGGCCGGGATATGGGCCGGGGCCTTAGAGGGGCCGGGGCGTCTGTGGACAGGCTTGTTGTATATGAAAACACCATGCCGCTTATAAGCGCGCGTACAGCCGGGGCGTTCATCAAAAACGGGCCGTTTTATTTTGTCCTTTTCGCCAGCCCTTCGGCCTTTGGAAATTTTATTAAAATAAAGGGGATGCGAAAACTCCTGAAAAAAACTTTCACGGCGGCCATCGGCCCTGCGACGGCGTCTTACATGAAAAAACGCGGGGTAAAGCCCGAAATAATATGCGCAATTTCCACTATGAAAAACGCGGTGGATGACATAATAAATTATAAAGGCGGTAAAAAATGAAACACTTGAGGGATAAAAGGGCCACGCAAAAAATCAGGGACAAATATGCCGAAACGCGAATATTGGCCGCGGATTTTGTTTATCCTTATTTCGTAACCCCGGGCAAAAAGATAAAAGAGGCCATAAAAGGTTTTGAGGGAATAAACAGGTTCTCCCCCGATATGCTTGTAAAAGATATACCGGGAATTTTAAAGTACGGCGTGGATAAAGTACTTTTGTTCGGGACGCCGGATGAGTCCGAAAAGGACGAGACCGGCAGCGGGGCATACAGCGGGACGGGAATAGTGCCCGCAGCTGTCAGGGAGATAAAAAAATATTTTCCAAAAATCACCGTGATAACAGACGTCTGCATGTGCGCCTACACGAAAAGCGGCCACTGCGGCATAGTAAGAGGCGGGACGGTATTAAACGACGAAACACTTCCATACCTGGCAAAGACGGCGCTGGCTCATGCCGCCGCAGGCGCCGATATTGTTGCTCCTTCGGCCATGATGGACGGCCAGGTGGACGCGATTAGAAAAATCCTTGATAAGAATGGTTTTGATAATGTAAAAATCCTCGCCTATTCCGCAAAATACGCCTCATGCCTTTACGGGCCGTTCAGGGAGGCTGAAAAATCCACGCCGTCGTTCGGCGACAGGAAAAGCTACCAGATGGATTACAGGAATTCAAAAGAGGCAATGCTCGAGGTAAAAGAGGATATAAAGGAAGGCGCGGATATGGTAATGGTAAAACCCGCCCATGCGTACCTTGATATAATCAGGGCCGTGCGCGCGGCATACCCGAAAATTCCCCTCGCGGCGTATCATGTTTCCGGCGAATACGCCATGTTAAAGGCCGCGGCAAGGGCCGGGGTTTTTGATGAAAAAGCCGCCATGATGGAAGTGCTCACAGCCATTAAAAGGGCGGGCGCCGATACCATAATAACCTATTTTGCCGTGGAAGCGGCGCGGCTTATTGGAGGAAAAAAATGAGGGACAAAAAGTCAAAGGCGGCTTTTGCGCGGGCAAAAAAATATATCGCGGGCGGGGTGGACAGCCCGGTCAGGGCATTCGGGCAGGTAAAAGGGGTCCCGCGTTTTATCGCGCGCGGCAAAGGCGCAGAAGTAATTGATATTGATTCGAATACATTCGTTGATTTCTGCAATTCATGGGGGGCGCTGATACTGGGCCATGCGGAAAAAAGCGTTGTGGCGGCGGCCGTTGACGCCGTAAAAAAAGGGTCCACCTACGGGTGCCCGACGCCGCTTGAAACAAATCTTGCCGGAATAATATTCGCCGCAATGCCGGCCGTGGAAAAGCTGCGTTTTGTAAGCTCCGGTACAGAGGCGGTCATGAGCGCTCTAAGGGTGGCAAGGGCGTTCACCAAAAAGCAGGGCGTTGTAAAATTTGACGGATGTTATCACGGCCACAGCGATGCAATGCTGGTGAACGCCGGCTCCGGCCTAACAGAGCTTAAAAAAGCCTCCAGCGCGGGAGTTGCCGAGGCGGTTGTGAAGGATACATATTCCATTCCTTATAATGATGAAACTGCGCTTGAAAAAATTTTAAGGGAAAAGAAGGATGGGATCGCGTGCGTTATAATAGAGCCGGTTGCGGCCAATTCCGGTGTCATATTGCCGGAGCCGGGGTATTTAAAAAAGGTGAGGGAGTTGACTGCCAGATACGGCGTCCTGCTTATATTTGACGAGGTAATAACAGGTTTCAGGCTCGGGGCCAATGGCGCGCAGGGGTTGTACGGGATAAAGCCGGATTTGACGTGCCTGGGAAAGATAATAGGCGGAGGTTTTCCGGCAGCGGCTTTCGGCGGCAGGCGGGATATAATGGGACTGCTCGCCCCTGAAGGGCCGGTTTACCAGGCCGGAACGTTATCGGGAAATCCGGCGGCCATGGCAGCAGGCGCGCAGACGCTTAAAAAGGTTTTAAAAAAGGGGTTTTATGAAAAGCTTGAAAAAATGGGCGCGTTCATAGAATACTCACTGAAAGATATTCCGGGAATAAGGGTGAACAGGGCGGGTTCCATGTTCACAATATTTTTCACCGGTAGTGATGTGAAGGACGCGGCCTCTGCCGGTAAATGCGACAGGGAAAAATTCGCGCGGTGGCATTATGCCATGTTGGAAAAAGGTTTCTACATGCCCCCGTCGCAGTTCGAGGCGTGTTTTGTATCAGCGGCGCATATGGATAAAAACATAAAGGCGTTTGTAAAGGCATGCGGAGAGGCGATATTAAAGCTTTAAAGAGCAGCCCAAATCGGAAATGAATCTATATTCAAATTCCACGGAAGACAATGGATTCCAATGGAAACTTAAATAAAAATAATGAAAAAAATAATCAGTCAAAAAAAAAGCTGTCTCCTGAGTCTTATCGGCTGGTTTTATTAAATATTCATTGATAATTATTTTGTTAAGTGTTACTATGCCTTATATGGTGGTTTGGAACATAATATTTTATTCTAAAAGGAGTCGTGATGAAAAAATTCATTACATTCTCTTTAATCTGCTGTATGGCCGTATCCCTGGTGCTGTTATCTCATGAACAGGCGCGCGCCGATTCTATCGATGACCAGGCAACGCTTATCACTGTAGCGGTTGTAGGCGGACTGGCGTTGCTTGTCGGACTGCTCGTCTGGTCAAACAATAGTGAAAAAGACTATGAAGGGGCCCAACTGGACCAGAAAGGCGCTGCTTTTCAGGCGGCATTTAATCCCCGGGTTGGCAACTGGAGTTTTGATGATGCGCTCGCGCTCTGGGGAACGCCGACATCCGTTACCGAGGGCGGAAACATTTTCGTGGCCGTGTATGACCAGACCTCGAGGTCCAGTGTCGGGAACACGGTTTATCATGAGGGATATTTGTTTACCCCGGCTACATCGGACAACAGCTCCTATGAGGTCAAAAACGGCGAACTGTACACCCTGATGTTCGATAAAAACTCAAAAATACTCGTAGGATGGAACTGGAAAATATACGTGAACAATGTGGCGGCAAGGGAACTGGCTAATGGGCAGGCTGCGGGAAGCGGGCAAATAATAAAAAAAGGCGGAGTCCAGGCAGCGGTGAATAACGCGGGCAGCGGCGCAGCCACAGTGGAACAGCAGCGCCAGGATCTGGAGGCGAAATATAAAAGCGGTGGCATCTCTCATCATGAGTACATGAAAGCGCTTGGAAAACTTCTGAAGAGCGGCGATACGCAGGCGCCGGCATCGGCCGGCAGCGCCGGCACTTCGGCCCCGGCGTCGACTTCAACGCTGAAAGAAAAATTATCGGAGCTAAAAAAACTGCTGGATTCAGGAGATATAACAAATGACGAATACAATAAAACGCGCGCAAAATTGATTGATAGTTTTTAACAGGCCTGTATCAAACATTTAAAAGGAGCGTTAAATGAAAAAACTAATTACTTTCGCGCTTGTTTGTTGCATGGTTGCGGCTACGGTCGTTATATTTCACGAACCTGCCCGCGCGGATGACAACCCAACCGGGGTCATAGTCGGCTGTTCCCTTTTGATCGTGATTTGCGCTATTCTCCTCATAAATAACAATCAACCCGCCGCATCACAGGACAAACATCAGGCCGCAGTTTCGCCGGCGGTTCCTGCCGGGCAGGATACAAACACCGGCGCGTCCGCAACCCGGCCGCCGGACACGCTTGAAAAAAAATTAAATGACCTCAAGGCCATGCACGACTCCGGGGATATAACCGACGCGGAATATACAAAGTTGAAGGCAAAGCTACTGCTTGATTTTAAATAGCGTTAAAATGATGGACGGGGGTCAAACCTTGAGTTGAGAGTTGACATCAGTTATCAAGTTTTAACTCAAGGTGACACTTTTTTTGCTATACATTTAAAGAAAGAGTGACTTGAATGAAACTAGAAGCAAACTCCGCATGTGTCCGGCTATTGAACCGCACTACAGAAAAGGCACTGGCTGTACAGGGTTAAAGAATATGCGGACGCTTACAGTCAACAATTTGCTCAATCAACTGAGCAAATTGTTGACAAGATTTTCAAGTTATATTATAATCAAAATATGAAAAAAGATTATATACGGAAGAAACAGTTTGAAGAGCTCCGTGGAAAGCTGAAAAATGGGCCCAGATTTATGCAGGCAGTAATTGGCCCAAGGCAAACAGGCAAAACCACCCTTGTATTACAGATTATGAAAGATTGGAATGGGCCAAGTCTCTATGAAACAGCCGATGTGCCGGGTGCCGAAAATAAAAACTGGATTGTTGCGCTTAACGATATGGCCGTAAATACCGCAAAAAAAGAAAAGAAAGAAACACTTTTGATAATTGACGAGATACAAAAAATTAATGGCTGGAGCGACACGCTAAAATATATTTATGACAAGAACGAGAGAGAACAGGCAAAAGTAAGGATAATTATTTTAGGATCTTCGTCATTATTAATGCAGCGTGGATTGACAGAAAGTTTAACCGGACGTTTTGAAATTAATAGAAATAGCCACTGGTCATATATGGAATGCAGGGATTTTTTTAAATTCAGCCTAAATGATTATTTATATTACGGCGGCTATCCTGGCGCAGCTAAAATTCGTAGACAAGAGAAAAGATGGAATATATACATTAAGGACTCTATAATTGAAACAGTAATAGCCAAAGATGTGCTTTTTATGAATCCTGTTACAAAACCCGCTTTATTAAGACAGGCTTTTGCACTTTGCCTTCATCATCCGGCGGAAATACTTAGTTATCAAAAGATGTTAGGACAGTTGCAGGATGCAGGAAATACCACCACGATTGCATTCTATTTAAAGCTGATGGCCAATGCATTTTTTCTTGTGCCGCTTGACAAGTACAGCGGAAGTAGAATCAAACAGAAAAGTTCAAGTCCGAAGTTGCTTTCTCTGGATAATTCTATTATAAACGTAGTGAATAACCGCAGTTATAAAGAATCGCTTAAGGATCCTGTTTACAGGGGAAGGCTTTTTGAAAATGCTGTTGGTGCCCGTCTATACTGGCTGGCGCAGGAAGAAGGCTGGGAGTTGTTTTATTGGAGGGAAAGAAATTTTGAAGTGGATTACATACTCAGTAAGGGCAGCAGATTAATAGCCATTGAGGTAAAATCCGGTTACCCGGGCAAAGCTGCGGCTGCACTTGATATTTTTGGAAGCCGGTATAAAAACGTTGAAAAAGCTACCATATCATTTAAGGAACAAAAAAATACAACAAATATAAAATACTATACGGCAGAAGAATTCTTTTTGAATCCGGAAAAACTATTAAAACGTTAATTTTAGTGCACAAATTTTAATAAGTGGTTCGGATAAATCCCCCGTAGCTTGCTATGAAGGGTTTATCCGTCATAGTACATGATACCCCGTCAGTTTGCTGTGGGGTAATTTATTAAAAAATAAAAAAGTTTTTAAAAAAGCATTTTAAAAAATATTTAATGGATGCTATTTGTTGAAATATCAATTTCCTCTAAAAATATTAAAACTGCCTGTGGTTGTCCATATGAAAGCGGAGGTGTTTGCAAGCATATCATTGCGACAGCTATCGTTTGGTGCGAAAAGCGTGGTGAGGTGAGCGCAACATTGACCGCGTCAAAGCTATCTGATATAATTATAGCCAGAAAACATGGAGGAGCAATGAAAGGGAAAAATATTTATGTCATAGCAGGGCCCAATGGCTCCGGGAAAACAACTTTTGCCATGAAGTTTCTTCCTGAATATGTCAAATGCCCGAATTTTATCAATGCCGACCTTATTGCCAAAGGCTTGGCGCCTTTTGAGCCGGAACGCGCCGCGATAAAAGCCGGGAAAATGGTTTTAGAGCAGATTCAGGAGTATGTGGACAAAGGCTTTGATTTTGCGTTTGAAACCACGCTTTCAGGAAAATCATATTATAATTTGATGAAAAAATTTAAAACTGCCGGGTATGGCTTACACCTGTTTTTTTTATGGCTGCCCGCTCCGGAACTTGCCATAGCGCGTATAAAAGACAGGGTTGCCGAGGGAGGGCATAACATACCAAATTCGGATGTCAGGCGCAGGTTTGGCCGCGGAATAAAAAATTTTTTGGGCATGTATGAAAAAATTTTTGATACCTGGCTGCTTTTTGACAATTCCAGCCAGGAACCGGTTTTGATTGCGAAAATGATTCACGAAAAAAGGATGATTTTACGGGCGGATTTATTTGAGAAAATATTGAAACAGGGAGATATAAAATGAAAAAAAGAATGACTCTGCAGGATAAGGCCCAGGCCGCCATAAAAAGCGCCGTGAAAGAAGTTGTTGAGCGCCATAAGAAATCAGGGCGTCCGCTTGCTGTCTGGAAAAACGGGAAAACAGAGATGATATCCGCAAATAAAGTAAAATAACAACCGGACTATAGAATCATGAATCATACCCCAGATACCACGGAGTTGTCTATAATTTGTAGACAACTGAAATTAAAGTTATCCGTGTTGTAACGCAAATTTGTGGACAGGCCACAAATTTATAATAAGTTATCAAATCTTAACTCAAGGGTTGAACCCTTTTCTTGCACTTCCCAAATATTCTTGACTTAGATAACATTTATGTTATGATAATAACAAATATGTTATCGAGGTGATCAATGGACATGTCATTAAGGCCCGTGGATCTGCTTAATTCCAGGACGAAACAGAGCATACTTAAGTTCGTATTATTTTCCGGCTTTAAGGATACCGCAAAAGGGGTGTCGCGGCTGGCCGGCGTGCCGCTTATGACTGCCCACAGGGTTTTACGTTCGTATGAGGAAGCGGGCCTTGTTACAAGCCGTGAAGTCGGCAACAGCATAGAGTGGGCTTTAAATGAGGGCAGCTACGCATATAAAGCGCTTGCCCCGCTGTATGATACGCTTTTTAGGGGGCTTTCGCCGCTTGAAAAAATGAAAGAAGTCATAAAGGAAAACATGCCAAAACGCGCGGTCCTTGAGGCAAAGCTATTCGGTTCAATGGCCAGGGGCGACTATGATGAGAATAGCGACGTTGATCTTCTGGTCATAGTGGATTCTATAGAGGACAAAAAGAGCTTCGAAAAATATGATGAAAAATTAAGGGATTCCATTTATGAACAGTTTGGAAGGCATTTGGAATGTTATGTGAACACAAAAGCTGAATTTAAAAGGAAGCAAAAACTTGCTGTGATGAAAAACATAGCAAAAGAAGGTATAAAACTGATATAGGGAAAATACAAGGAATCCATAGGTTTGTTTATGTCCATTGAAGGCATAAAGAGGCAGGAGATTGAAAAAGTAAGGCCGAAACTCATAAGGATACTCAAGGCAAAAAATATGGCAACTTATGAAGAACGGGTTATGGGCCAAAAGGACGCGCAAAAGCTTGCAGCGGACGCGGAAGAAATATATAATTTTGCGGTGGAATTCCTGCCGAAAGAATAATAACAATTAATAAGGTTTCTGACTGCATTAATGAATTGTAAGTACTGCAAGTCATTAAAGGACAACCCCGGTATTATAGAATCATGAATCAGGACCTGACCACAGATTTTTCA
>Ga0224557_1002016_pt1 | contig 18167 bp, 15 predicted proteins | sample 714S31014metaG_FD_180677 | JGI IMG/M metagenome (GOLD analysis project Ga0224557, IMG submission 180677) | Peat soil microbial communities from Stordalen Mire, Sweden - 717 S3 10-14 | ecosystem: Environmental > Terrestrial > Soil > Wetlands > Peat | place: Sweden: Norrbotten County, Stordalen...
CCCGTGCTGTGCCGCCACAGACCCTCCTGGTGCACTTCATCCGCGACACGCCGGGCCTGACCGGAACTCACTGGGGGTGTGACACATCCAACTGCGGTGCCTGCATCGTGCGGATCGACGGCATGGACGTGAAGTCGTGCACGCAGCTGGCGGCGATGGTCGAGGGGCACGAGGTCACCACCGTGGAGGGCTTGGAGGTCGACGGCGTGCTCGACCCGATCCAGCAGGGCTTCCATGAGATGCACGCGCTTCACTGCGGGTTCTGCACACCGGGAATGATGATTGCAAGCCGCGCACTGCTGGACGAGAACCCAGACCCCACCGAGGAGGAGATCCGGGTCGCGATCTCCGGTGGCATCTGCCGCTGCACCGGCTACATGAACATCGTCGCGGCGGTCAGGTGGGCGGCCGACTACGAGGCCACACATCCGTCGCCGACCAAGCAGGAGGCATGATCGAACATGGCTACGACTGTTGAGAACCTGCCCAGCCCCAACAAGGAGCGGCCGATCGGCTTCGGTCGCTTGAAGCGCAAGGAAGACGCGCGGTTCATCCGCGGCAAGGGCACGTACCTCGATGACATCCGCCTGCCCGGGATGCTGCACGGGGCCATTCTGCGCAGCCCGTACGCGCACGCGAAGATCAACTCGATCGACACCTCCAAGGCGCTCGAGCACCCTGACGTCGTCGCGGTCATGACCGCGAAGGACCTCGAGACGCTGGGACTCGCCTGGATGCCCACGATCTCCTACGACACGCAGGCGGTGCTGGCCGGCGACAAGGTTCGCTTTCAGGGGCAGGAGGTGGCGTTCGTGATCGCCACCAACGAGTACTCCGCACGCGATGCCCTGCCGCTGATCGAGGTCGAGTATGAGCCGCTACCAGCCGTCGTCAACGCTCGCAAGGCGCTCGACGCCGATGCCCCGTTGATCCGTGACGACAAGCCTGGCCAGACGGACAACCTTGCGACGCCGACGTGGGAGGCGGGCGACGAGCAGGCGACCGAGCGAGTGTTCGCCGCGGCGGACCACATCACGACGCGCGACGTTATGTACCAGCGTGTGCATCCATCCCCGATGGAGACGTGCGGCATGATCGCCGACTTCAACCCGGTGACAGGTCAGCTCGACATCTACAACGGCAACCAGGCGCCGCACGTGCATCGCACCGTCTACGCCCATGTCGCCGGTCTGGCGGAGCACAAGATCCGAATCATGTGCAATGACATCGGCGGTGGCTTCGGCAACAAGGTGCCGGTCTACCCCGGCTATGTGTGCACGATCGCCGCTTCGATCGTGGCCGGCACCCCGGTCAAGTGGGTCGAGGACCGCACCGAACATCTGACCTCGACCGGGTTCGCTCGCGACTACATCATGCACTCCTCGATCTGCTCCAAGGACGGCAAGATCACCGGGCTGAAGGTGGACGTGATCGCCGACCACGGCGCCTGGGACGCGACCGCGCAGCCGACCAAGTTCCCGGCCGGCTTCTTCCACATCTGCACTGGCTCCTACGACATCGAGGCGTCGCACGTGCAGGTCAAGGCGGTGTACACGAACAAGGCCGCGGGTGGCGTCGCCTACCGCTGCTCGTTTCGGATCACCGAGGCTGTTTACCTGGTCGAGCGGATGGTCGAGGCGCTGGCGCAGGAGACGGACGTCGACCCGATCGACCTGCGTATGGCCAGCTTCATCAAGCCGGAGCAGTTCCCGTACGAGACGACCACGGGTTGGACCTATGACTCGGGCGAGTACGCCAGGGCGATGAAGGTCGCGATGGATATCGCCGGCTACGAGGATCTGCGTAAGGAGCAGGCCGAGCGGCGTGCGCGCGGCGAGATGATGGGCATCGGTGTCACGTTCTTCACCGAGGGTGTCGGCGCCGGCCCGCGCAAGCACATGGACATCCTCGGGATGTCCATGAACGACGGTGCCGACCTGCGGGTTCACCCGTCGGGTAAGGCGGTCGTCTCGATCAGCGCCCAGACGCAGGGCCAGGGTCACGAGACGACGTTCGCGCAAATCGTCTCCGAGGAGCTCGGCATTCCGCCCGAGGACGTCCAGGTGCGACAGGGCGATACCGACCGGTCGCCGTACGGTCTCGGCACGTACGGGAGCCGCTCGACCCCCGTCTCCGGCGCCGCGGTCTCGATCGTGTCCCGCAAGGTGCGTGACAAGGCGCGGATGATCGCTGCGACGATGCTTGAGACACGGCCTGAGGATCTCGCCTGGGAGAAGGGCCGCTGGTACGTCAAGGGCGACCCGGAGAAGGGGGCGATGATCGAGGAGATCGCCCACCGCGCCTACAGCGGTGAGTCGCTGCCCGAGGGCTTCGAGGGCGGACTCGACGCGCAGGTGATCTACGACCCGCCGAATCTGACGTATCCGTTCGGTGCCTACATCTGCGTCGTCGACATCGACCCGGAGACGTACCACGTCAAGATTCGCCGCTTCATCGCGGTGGACGACTGCGGCGTGCGGATCAACCCGATGATCGTCGACGGACAGATCCACGGCGGGTTAGCGGAGGGCATCGGCATCGCGCTTATGGAGCTGATCTCCTTTGACGAGGAGGGCAACTGCCTGAACAGCTCGTTCATGGACTACCTGATCCCGACCTCCATGGAGTGCCCGACCTTTGAGCTGGGGGAGACGGTAACACCGTCCCCGCACCACCCGCTCGGCGCCAAGGGCGTCGGCGAGTCGCCAACCGTGGGCTCTCCGCCGGCGATCGTCAATGCCATCATCGACGCGCTGCGCCAGCAGCACCCCGATGTCACGCACATCGACATGCCGTGCACGCCCGATCGTGTCTGGGCGGCGGCGATGGGACACCCGGAGCCGCCGCAGTGATACCCGAGCAGCTCGCACGGATCGGTGCCGAACTGACGGCGCGACGCGAGCCGTTCGTGACGGCGACGGTCGTGCGTGTCCAGCGCCCGACGAGCGTCAACCCGGGCGCGGTCGCGCTCGTGCACGCGGACGGGATGCTCGACGGGTTCATCGGCGGGGTCTGCGCCCAGCACAGTGTGCGGCTCTATTCGCTGAAGGCGATCGAGAGCGGCGAGCCCATACTCCTGCGGATCCTGCCCGACCCGGAGCAGGATGATCCGGACGCGGCGCCGATCGACGCGGGCCAGGAGATCGCGAGCGAGGACGGTTCTGTGACTGTGCGCAACCCATGCCTGTCTGGCGGCGCCGTGGAGGTGTTCCTCGAACCGGCCTTGCCAGCGCCGCGGCTGCTCGTCGTCGGCGACTCTCCGATCGTGGCTGCGATCACCAAGCTCGGTTCGGAGCTTGGGCTCGACGTCGTGCCGGCAGCCGGTCGCCGGGACCCGCTGGTCCCGGCTCCTGGTGACCTGGCGATGATCGTCGCCGCGCACGGGCGCGACGAGCTGGAATCGCTGCGGGTCGGGCTCGAGGCGGGCCTGCCGTATGTCGGTCTGGTCGCCAGCACGAAGCGCGGGCGCGCAATGCTGGCAGAGCTGCGCGACGGCGGTGTTCCACAGGAGCTGCTCGACCGCGTCGACACACCCGCGGGGATCGATATCGGCGCGCAGACGCCTGGCGAGATCGCGCTTTCGATCCTCGCGCGCGTGGTCGAGGCGCGGCGGGCACCGCGGCACGCCGGTCACGCGCACGCGCCGGCGGCGCCGTCACCGCTGCAGGTCATCGCTCCGGGCGGCGCCGAGGCCGCGCTGCCGCCGGCGACATCGAGTGTGAAGTCAGCGGTCGATCCGATCTGCGGCATGGAGATCGTCGTGCTGTCTGACACGCCATCGGCCGAGCGCGACGGCGAGACCCACTACTTCTGCTGCGACGGATGCCAGCGCGCGTTCGTCGCCCAGCAGGCGGCGTAGTGCCGCGGCGACGGGCGGTGTGACGATGCCCGCTGGGGCGATCGGCGATTCCAGCCAAGAGATTGCGCACCTGGTACCCGATGTGGAGACGCTCGCGCAGCGCCTGGCGGGTGTCGATTACCTCGTCGACGAAGGCCTCGCGACCTCGATCTTCCTGAGTCTGCGATTGCCGCAGCCCCTGTTGCTCGAGGGTGAGGCCGGCGTCGGCAAGACCGAGGCGGCGAAGGCACTCGCGATCGCGCTGGACACGCCCCTGATCCGCCTGCAGTGCTACGAGGGGATCGACGCATCGGAAGCCCTGTACGAGTGGAACTACCCGCGCCAGCTGCTCAGCATCCGGCTGGCGGAGGCGAGCGGCAGCACGCTCTCCGAGGCCGACCTGTTCGGCTCTGACTACCTGATCCGCCGGCCGCTGCTGCGCGCGCTCGAGCATCCGGGCCCACGGCCCGCGGTGCTGCTGATCGACGAGGTCGACCGCGCCGACGATGACTTCGAGGCCTTCCTGCTAGAGCTGCTCGGTGAAGCTGCGGTCACGATCCCGGAGGTCGGACAGGTGCGCGCCACGCACCCGCCGATCATCGTGCTCACCTCAAACCGCACGCGCGATCTACACGACGCCGTCAAACGACGCTGCCTGTACCAGTGGATCGACTACCCGTCGCGCGAGCGCGAGGTGGAGATCGTACGTCGCCGAGTGCGTGGCGTCGCCGAGTCGCTCGCCGTCCAGGTCGCCGACGCGATCTCACGGATGCGGGAGTCCGACATCCAGAAGCCGCCCGGTGTGGCCGAGGCGATCGACTGGGTTGCGGCGCTGGCCTTGCTCGGCATCGAGCGCCTGGACGCCGCTTCGATAGACCGCACGCTCGGCACGGTCGTGAAGTACGCGGAGGATCAGGAGCTGCTGCGTGAAGCAGGGCTCGAGCACCTGATCGGGAGCACGACATGAGCACCGAGCAGGCATACGTCGGCCAGGCGCCCGGTGCAACCACGTTCGGCGTCGAGACGATCGAGCTCGACCTGGCGCCGCTGGCCGTGCAGTTCGCGGGACGGCTACAGGACGCGGGCGTTCCCGTCGGCGTCGAGCGTGAAGCGCGGTTCGCGGAGGCGCTCAAGCTCATCAGGCCGATCAGCCGCTCGCGGCTGTACTGGACAGCGCGCTCGGCGTTCGTGACCGAGCGTTCGCAGGTGGCGGCCTTCAACCGCGTGTTCGCGGAGATCTTCGGTCGCGAGGGTCCCGGCGAACAGCACGCCGACCTCGGCGCGCCGGGCTCGCAGACGGCCGCGGAGCGGGACGCGCGAGCGACGGCCGAAGCGGAGCGCAAGCGCGAGCGCGAGCGACTCGGCCGTAACGTGGCCTCCGACTCTTTCCCGGCGCCGCGCCGCCGCACGGCTGCCGACGAGCCGGAGGAAGAGGTCGACGTGCCAACGGTCGCAAGCGACGCCGAACTGCTGCGCAGCCGCCGCTTCGAGGCGCTCACGGTCTCCGAGCTGTCCGACCTCTACCGGTTGATGTCACAGCTGCGGGTCGTGACGCCCGTGCGCCGGTCGCGCCGCAGCCGCCGCGACCGCCATGGCCGGCGTGTCGATATGCGCCGCACGATGCGCGCGAGCATGCGCACCGGCGGCGACCCTATCCACCTCGCGCGCCGCCGCCGGCGCACGGTGCGGCGGCGGATCGTGATGCTCTGCGACATATCCGGCTCGATGGAGCCATATGCGCGCGCCTACCTCCAATTCCTGACGTCCGCAACCGGCAGCGCGCTGCGCAACGGTGGCCCGGTCGAGGCGTTCGTGTTCGCGACCAGGCTGACGCGGCTGACGCGTGCGCTGCAGTCGCGCAGCCCCGAGCGCGCGATCCAGCGCGCGGCCGCGACGGCGCCTGACTGGTCCAGTGGCACACGCATCGGCGACGCGCTGAAGCGCTTCAACGACCGTTACGGACGCCGCGGGATGGCACGCGGCGCCGTGATTGTGATCCTCTCCGATGGCTGGGAACGCGGTGACCCGGATCTGGTCGCGCGCGAGATGGAGCGACTCTCGCGTTTGGCGCACCGGATCATCTGGGTGAACCCGCGCGCAGCGGCACGCGATTTTGTCCCGAAGGCGGCCGGCATGGTCGCCGCGATGCCGTATCTCGATGCGCTCGTCAGCGGCGAGAGCCTCGCCGCGCTCGAGGAGGTCGTGCTGGCCATCGGCTGCACGCGGGCAGAGATGCCGGGGACCGACTGGCCCGAGCTCGGCAAGCGCGTGGCGCCGACGCCCGCGCCTGAGGATCCGGAGGATGAGCCTTGGGGTAGTGCAACACCCGAACCCGGCAGCTCGGTGGCGATGCCAAGTGGCTGGACCCCGAGCCGCGGCAACACAACAGCAGGATGGTGAGAGCAATGAGCACTCAGACGACACAGAAGCCGTGCATATTCCCCGGTTGCGAGCGTCCCGCGGTGCCGCCCCATCCGTTGGGCGGACCGCAGCCTGCGTTCTGCGACCTAGAGGACCACAACGCTCTGACCGCGCACCTTGAGCGCGGACGGCTTGTGGGGCTCGCCAATGCGAAAAACGAAGGAGGAAAGTAAATGGCAGGTGAGGCGTATCGGGCGGTGTTCATCCGTATCCATCCGACCGGCAAGATGGTGCTCAGCCTGACGACCGGGCCCGACGGACACGAGCAGCAGTACGCGGCCCTGGTCGGGGAGCAGCTCGGCGTGCTGGCGCTCGATGTCAAGCCGGTCAACAACGACACTGATCGCTTCGGCATTGGCCACGGCTTCAACACGGAGCCCTCCGGTGGCGCGGCCGACGCGATCCGCAGCGCCACCGAGAAGATCCTCACGAAGGCCCGTCTGCTCGCCGGCGCCGGCATGAGTACCCCCCCGGAGCAGTTGACATGGCGGGATGGCCGCTTCGTGGCTGACGACGGCCAGTCGATGACAATCGCCGACGTTGTGTTCTACTCCTACGGAAGCGGCGAGCTGCCGCCCGGCATCGAGGGTGGTCTCGACGCGCAGACGGTCTACAGCGGATGAGCGAGCCCTCGGACAGGGCCCGTCAGGCGCCGGGCAGCTTGCCCGCGACGGTCAGACGCACCTCGTCCTTGACCTTGAGCGTCCCGAACAGCGCCGAATACGGCTCCATCCCGAAGTCGCTCTGCTTGATGAGCGCCTCGCCGTTGACGCTGCCGTTGTCATCGATCGCGAGTGTGAACGCGACCGGCGCAGTCCGGCCCAGCAGGTTCAGATCGCCGTGCACGTGCAGGTCGTGCGTGCCCTCGACGCCGTGGACGCCGGTCGAGTGGAAGGCGATCTCACCGCCCTTGATGACCTCGTCGTCGATCGTCTTGCCGATGTTCGCCTTGTCGTCGTCGCCGAGCTTCTGGATGCCGCCACTACCGGCCAGAACGCGCAGCGAACGTGGGCTCACCGTCAACGACAGCCGGGTGTCTTCGGGAGTCTCTCCGAGCTCCATCGTCGCCGACCAATCGCCAACCTCGATCTCAAGGTTGTGTCCGGCCTTGGCCGCCTTGCCCTCCTTGCCAGTCCAGACCTTGAGGATGGCTGAATCGGGGCCGAGCGTGTACCTGCCTGGGTGCGTTGACATGATCGCAGCCTATCTAACTCACACTAAACATGAGCAATTCACCATATGAGGAGGGTGTGCCGAAATGGCCATCGAACTGGAAAACTCGTTCTCCACCGGTAAGTCCCCAGACGAGAACTGGCAGGCGATCCTCGACCTCGAGCGGCTGATCCCGGCCGTCGAGGGCGGCAAGGTCATCGAGCGCATCTCTCCGGATAGCGCCAAGGCCGAGATCGCCGTGAAGATGGGTGCGATGTCGATGAAGTTCACCGGCACGGTCAGCGTCATTGAGCGCGACGACGCGGCCCACAAGGCGGTTCTGCAGGTCAAATCGCGTGAGGCCGGCGGTCAGGGCTACGCCAACGCCGACATCACCTTCGCGCTCGCCGACGGCGGCGGCACGATTCACACATCCGCTCAAATCACCGGCAAGGCGGCATCGATGGGCGAGGGCGTCGTCGTCACCGTGCTCACCGCGCTGATCGACAACTTCACCGAGAACCTCAAGAACATATGAGGGACGTGGCCGGAAGGATCCACTGATGGCAGCGCTCGCGATGAGACTGCCAGAGCCGGGGGAGATCCCGCCCAACGGTGGCACCGCGGTCCAGGAGAACCCAGACAAGCCGGTGTTCTCGGGCAATGGTCCTGATGACTACGTGTGCGTGAACTGCGGCAACCTGCTGGCGCGGGCGATGCCGCCGGAGTACATGAATCGCAAGCTCCGGATCAGGTGTGGCCGCTGCCGTACGATCAATGTTGCGGTGGAGATCGAGGGAATCGATTACGGGAAGGCGTTCGGCCAGCGACGGCGGGACGGGTGACGATGTCGCCCGGGCAGCCCACCGGCGCGAGCGTCGGGATGAACGGCCGCGGCAATGGAGACGCCGTGGGGTTCGGGCCGCTCAAGCGCAAGGAGGACGCGCGCTTCATCCGGGGCCGGGGTACGTACGTCGATGACATCAAGCTGCCCGGGATGTTGCACGGGGCTATGCTCCGCAGCCCCTATCCGCATGCGCGTCTGGTCTCGGTCGACACCAGCGCGGCGCTGCGGCACCCGCGCGTTCACGCGGTTCTGACGGGCGCCGATCTACAGGCCCGCGGTGCGGCGTGGATGACGACGATCTCACGCGATGTCCAGGCGGTGCTCGCTACCGACAAGGTACGTTTCCAGGGGCAGGAGGTCGCGTTTGTGATCGCTGATGACCGCTACGTCGCGCGTGACGCGCTCGAACTGATCGATGTCGAGTACGAGCCCCTGCCGGTCGTCATCGACGCCGCCCGAGCGCTCGACCCAGACGCGGAGCTGATTCGGGACGACCTGCCGGGCAAGCGTGACAACCATGTGTTCGACTGGGACGCCGGCGATCGTGCCGCGACCGAGCGGGCCTTCGACGCCGCGGACGTGGTTGTCGAGCTGGACCTCATCTACCCACGGTCACACCCGGCGCCGATGGAGACGTGCGGAGCGGTTGCCGACTTTGATCGCGTCGCCGGCAAGTTGACGCTGTGGGAGACCACCCAGGCGCCGCACGCGCACCGCACGATGTTCGCGGATCTTCTGGGCCTGCCGGAGCACAAGATCCGGGTGATCTCGCCCGACGTCGGCGGCGGCTTCGGGAATAAGGTCCCGATCTATCCGGGATACGTTTGCGCCGCGGTCGGCGCGATGATCACGGGTCGCCCCGTCAAGTGGATGGAGGATCGCTCCGAGAACCTGATGGCGGGGAGTTTCGCGCGTGACTACGCGATGCGTGGCGAGATCGCGGCCACGCGTGACGGCAGGGTGCTGGCGGTCCGCGTGGAGACTCTGGCGGACCACGGCGCCTTCAACGCGACCGCGCAGCCGAGCCGCTTCCCGGCGGGCTTCTTCCACGTGTTCACCGGGTCCTATGACATCGACGCCGCCTACTGTCACGTCCGTGGCGTTTACACCAACAAGGCTCCTGGGGGAGTCGCCTACGCGTGTTCGTTCAGGATCGCGGAGGCCGTGTACGTGGTGGAGCGGCTGATCGACCGGCTTGCGGTCGAGCTTGAGCTCGACCCCGCGGAACTGCGCCTCAAGAACCTGATCGCGCCGGAGCAGTTTCCGTACACGTCAAAGACGGGATGGGTCTACGACTCTGGTGACTATGAGCGCGCGCTGCGTTTGGCGCTCTCGCGGGCGGGCTACGACGAGCTCCGTGCCGAGCAGGCAGAGCGCCGGGAGCAGGGCGAGCTCATGGGGATCGGGATCGCGTTCTTCACTGAGGCGGTCGGCGCCGGTCCCCGCAAGCACATGGACATCCTTGGACTCGGGATGAACGACAGCGCCGTCCTGCGGGTGTTGCCGACCGGCAAGGCGCAGCTCGGGATCAGCGTGCAGACGCAGGGCCAGGGACATGAGACGACGTTCGCGCAGATCGTCACGCATGAGCTCGGAATCCCGCCGCAGGACGTGGAGGTCGTGCACGGCGACACCGACAAAACCCCGTTCGGCCTTGGCACATACGGGTCGCGCTCAACCCCCGTCAGCGGCGCCGCGACCGCGGTTGTGGCGCGCAAGGTGCGCGAGCGCGCCCGGCTCGTGGCCGCGGCGATGCTGGAGGTCTCACCCGACGACCTGGAGTGGGAGAACGATCCGCCCGCGCATCCGGCCCGTTGGTTCGTCGCCGGCGACCCCGAGCAGGGCGCGACGATCCAGGAGATCGCGATGGCGGTGCGCGGCACCGTCGAGCTGCCGGAGGGGCTCGAGGGTGGGCTCGACGCGGAGACGATCTACGACCCGCCCAACCTGACGTTCCCGTTCGGCGCCTACGTCTGCGTCGTCGACATCGATCCCGGCACCGCCAAGGTCACCGTCAGGCGCTTCATCGCCGTAGACGACTGCGGCGTGCGGATCAACCCGATGATCGTCGAGGGCCAGATCCACCGTGGGCTGACCGACGGTGTGGGGATTGCGCTGATGGAGCTGATCGCTTTTGACGACGAGGGCAACTGCTTGGGTGGGTCGCTGATGGACTACCTGATCCCGACCGCGCGGGAGGTACCGGAATGGGAGACCGACCAGACGGTGACGCCCTCACCGCACCACCCGCTCGGTGCCAAGGGCGTCGGCGAATCGGCCACGGTCGGCTCGCCCCCGGCGATTGTCAACGCAATCGTGGATGCCCTCTCGCCATACGGTGTCAAGCACCTGGACATGCCCTGCACTCCGAGTCGCGTGTGGGAGGCCATACAGCTCGCGAAGCGCGAGTCTGAGGAGCTCGGTGTTCAAGCTCGCCCACGGAGAGGAGGAGCGCAATGACGTTCGTGGCGGGTCTAGTGCTCGCGGCGGGTGGCTCAAAACGCCTCGGCCAACCCAAGCAGCTGCTGCCGTTCGGGGAGACCACGTTGCTCGACCACGTGCTGTCGATCGCGCGACGGTGTCCGTTCGAACAGGCGCTGTGTGTGATCGGAGGCGGCGGACCTGAGGTTCGAGGCGTCGTTGACCTCGAAGGTTTCGAGGTTGTCGACAATCCGGCGTTCGGCGAGGGATGCTCGTCGTCGATCGCGGCGGCCCTCGGCGCGGTTGACGAACGTGCGGATGTGCTCGTGCTGATGCTCGGCGACCAGCCTGGGGTCACGCCGGAGGGCGTCGCGACGCTGATCGCGGGGCGCGGTGACGCCGATCTCGCCGCCTGCGCGTATGAGGATGGGCGCGGCCACCCGTTCGCCTTTTCCCGTGCGGTCTTCGGGGAGCTGGCCACGCTGCATGGCGATAAGGGTGTCTGGAAGCTGATGGATCGTGCAGGTGAGGCCGTCGTCGACGTGCCGGTTCCGGGCCCGATCCCATTGGATGTGGACACCTGGGAGGACTACGAGGCGGTGCTCGCGACGAGCTCGGCTGAAGTGACTGACTATGGGAGCCTGCCCAAGCATTAAGCAATCGCTTATCACTCGTTGACTCCGGCCGCGGAGCGCTTCCCAGCGGCCGAGCGGGTGATCGTGCAAGCCAGCCGTGCTGTGATCCCAGCGGGACGACTCGTGTGTCTGGTGGGCGGTTCGTTGAGCGCTACGAATGACCGTAATCGATGGAGAGCCCGACGCTCAGTTCGTGGCATTGCGCTTGTAAGCGACGGCGAAACCTGGCCACTGTTCCGTCGCCAATGCGCCCGTAGGTCGGGGCGGTAGTCCTTAGGGCCTATCCCGGGATAGGCCCTAAGGTGAAAGCCATCGTGAGAGTGCTGGTGCTCCGCGATCGCTTCGCGAGGTGTCAAGCGAGTGAGACTTGTGTTTGAGCGGCGATTCAGCGGTGCGCGGAACCGACGAGAAGTCCTCGTCACGACATCCTCTGCGGGTCGCCGGCAGGCGACCCGCAGAGGATGAGCTACTACTGGGCCCAGTAGCCGTGCCGGGACAGCGGCCTGGTCCAGATGTCGTTGACAGGGTTGGCGAACAGGTCGTTCTCGGTCAGGCTGGGTAGGTTCAGGCCAGCCTCGATCGTGCGCAGGAGGCTGTACTGCGTATAGCGCTGATCCGTGCTGAAGCCCTGCTTGACAGTGCCCTGAGAGCCAAGCACCAGAGTCGGGATCTTCTGCAGATCCGCCTGACCGTCAGCCGCATCCTCATCCCAGGTGATGATCAGCAGCGAACGCTGCTTGGTCCATGCCGGAGAGGTGAAGATAGTCGGCACGGTCTGGGACAGCCACGTGTCACCGGCGGTGATGCCGCAGCCCTCCATATCGTCGCAGTCGTTGGCCTCGAACCACGAGTAGGTCGGCGTCGTGCTGGTCTGCGCGAGGTCGGTCGGCAACTGCGTCAGCGGCTGCTCGTGCTCCTGGCATGAGGCCTGGTTGTCGGACACGTCCTTGAAGTTGATGAACGGCGTGTCATCAATCGTGTAGGTGTCCTGGGAACCGCGGTCGCACGGACCGTTGGAATCCTGCGTGTAGCTTCGCCACGTACCGCCCGCGTTGCCGATGAGGTCGCCGATCTGCTGATTGTCGAGCTCCGCGGTCGTGGTGTTGCCCTCCTGGGTGCCGGTGGTACCCGCGGCAAACGCGGTGTAGTTCTCGTCACTTGGGTGAGCGGTCGCGTACATGTTGGTCAGGTTCGTACCCTTCGCCAGCAGGCTGTTGAGGTAGGGCGCGGCTGAGTTGCCGATGATGTCGGCGTAGTCCTCGTTCTCCATCATCACCACGAACACGTGGTCGAAGTGGGGAACGTGCGCCACCGGCGGGGTCGGCGGAGCAGGAGCGTTCACCGCGTCAGATGAGATCGTGAACGAGAGGTTGTCCACGTATCCCTGGCCGGCAGCGTTGCGGTTGGCCAGGTGGTCGCCGTTGACGGTGATTAGGACCTTCACGCGCGTGGTGCCTCGCGGGATGGTGCCCGTCGTATTCTCGGGCAGGAACTCGGTGACGTCGTTGCGCTGAGCCGCGGTTACCGGGGCAAGTGCTGCGGTGCCGAGTGCGTGCTCGGACGCATTGAGGAATGTCGCTGTGACCGTCGCGTCCTCGGTGAGGCTTCCGGTTCCGCCAATCCAGGCGCCGAGGCTGAACGTCACGTTGCCTCGTTCGATCTGAGAGGTCGCCGGTGCCAGGTTGACGTACTGGGTCGCGGTGCTGACGCCACCGCCGCCACCGGCGAAGTAGTTCTGACCGCGATCAGCGGACCCTGGGGTGCTGAACGTTGGCCAACCGCCAACGCCTTGACCGTCGGAGGCGTCGTACTGAACCTCGTTGAATAGGCCGGTGACGGTCCAACCGGGAACCGACGTTACGGCCAGGCCGTCGAGGCTGCCCGTGCCGATCTCAGCGCCACCGTTGACGATGAGGTCTGGTTGGCCGACCCGCTGTCCGGGAGACGGAAGCTGTGGCGAGTCGCCGGTTACGGTGACGACTACCGGAGCCGTCTGGAACAGCGAGCCGGCGCTGTTCTGAAGGTAGGCGTCGTAGGTGCCCGCCTGGAGGCCGGTGCTGTCGAACGTGACCTTGCCGTTTGAGCCGGCAGTCGTCGTGTTGAACGAGTACAGCGGCGCGGCCTCAGCCGGATCTGCACCCTGGTGGTAGAGCGCGACCGTGTTGCTCGATGCCGCCTCACTTGACGGGATCGTGTAGAGGAACGACAGCGGAGCGCCCGAGTCGATCGAGGTGCTGTCCGTCCCGTTCAGGGCAGTCAGCGTGCCCGGAACGGCGACGTTGCTCGCCTTGACCGTGATCGTGACCGGCGCACCAATCAGGGTATAGCCGTTGTTGTAGAGCAGCTTGGCGGTATAGGTACCCGGCGCCAGGCCGGTCGTGCTCAGGGTCACGGTGCCGGTCGTCGACGGGGTACCGCTGGTCGGCGCGGTCTGGCTGTCGTTCTGGGTGTAGTCCCAAGAGGAGTCGGCGTCGGCGCTGTTGTACAGGCCGACCCAGTTAGTGAGACTCGCGTCACCTGACGGGACGCTGTAGCTGAACGTGAGCGACTGCCCAGCCGTCACGGTCGCCGTCGTGGTCGAGAGAGCCGGAGCGAGAACCGTGATCGTGACCTGGCTCCCGACGACGTCGTAGCCGTCGTCCTTGAACTCGTAGAGCGTGTACTTGCCGGGGGCCAGACCTGACGTCGGCAGCGTCACAGTGCCGCTCGTCACGGGCGTCCCGGTGGTCGGCTCAGTCTGGCTGTTGCCGTTGACGTACTCCCACTCCGACGACGCATCGTTGCCCGGGGTGCTACCGGGAGCGTAGAGGCCGATCCAGGCGCCGAGGTTCGAGTCGGCGGACGCATAGGTGAAGTTGACGGTCAGCGTCTGACCGGCGTAGACGCTTGTGGTCGTGGGGGTGATGCTGTCGATGGTGTCAGCCGCTGCGATGCCCGCAGACCCGATGCTCGCGATTGTCACGGAGGCCGGGAGCCCAACTATCCCGATGACCGCCGTCAACGCGGCCGCCAGACCCACAAAGCGGGCGCGACGACCGGGCTTGCGCCCGATTCCCTTCCGGCGAGAAGTCATATCTCGAATTCCTCGATTCGCTATCACATAATATGTTCGAACAACTTACGTGCCGGATTCAAGCACCGCATATTGGCGATAGGAACCTCGTTCACAGGTTGTACAAACGACTTTCCCCAAGCGATAACTTCTCCAAGCGATGACGATGCCGCGCAAAAGCTCTCCCCAAGATGCGGTCCCCGCTGGAACCACCCCGTCCACGCAGCCGAACACCGGTGCTAGGCCTCTCCATGAGCGCATCGCCGCCGATCTGCGAACGGCCATCGTCCGAGGAGATCATCAGCCAGGGGGCAAGCTCCCCACCGAGGCGGAACTGGCCAAGCACTACGGTGCCGGTCGCGGAACGGTGCGGGCCGCGCTCAGGGCGGTCGAAGCTGAGGGTCTCGTCACGTCGCGGCGGGGCTCAGGTCGTGTCGTGCTCGGTGGCGGCGTATCTCAATCGTTCGACGAACTCCGCAGCTTCGCTCAGTGGGCCCGCGCGACCGGCCATACTCCCGGCGGACTCTTCGTTACCCGCGTCCGGCGCCCAGCCGAGGCGACCGAGGCGGCCGCCCTCTTTGTGGACCCTGGCTCAGAGGTGCTCTACACCGTCCGGCTGCGGACGCTGGACGGAACCCCGGTCCTAGTGGAGCACTGTACCTATCCTGGCTGGCTCGCCCACACGATCGCCGAGCTTGACAAACGGTGCGCCTCGGTCACCGCTGAAGTTCGCCGCTTGACAGGAATGGTCGCAGTCAGCGGCACGCACACCCTGGACGTTGGTCGGGCGGACGCGATCGACGCCGAGCTCCTAGGGTGCGATGTTGGCGCCCCGATCCTGCGGCGACGCGCGATAACCAGAAGCCACAGCGGCGTTCCCCTGGACTACACCGACGATCACTACGCAGAGGGGGCAGCGTCGTTCACGCTGCACAACTCTGTGACGACCAACGTGCTCTCGCGCTACGTGTCCCCGGCAACCCTCCCGGAGCCAAGAGCGGGTTCGCCAACGTAGCCTGAAGTCCGATGGACATTCCGATCCGCCAGTCTCGCCAAGGCCAGACTGTTGCGCTCGCGGTGGCGTCGCGCTCGTCCGCTTTCACCCGCGCGCGATGACTCCGTCGCCATTCCGATCGCGCGCCCGGCCGGGGCCGGGAAGGTCAAAGCAATCGTTGGATGGGGGTTCGCGCAGACCGCGATTGACGAACCCGCGTGTCGTCCCCCATGAGCGATCGCGGCTTCATAGCCGTGTACCGACGGCTTCCAGGCCCAATCTCCGTCCCCTTCAAATAACGAGCCTCGGTACGGGATCAGCAGGGTCCAGCCTGGAAGCGACGCGGCAAGCGGCGCACTGAGGCAGATCCGCGTCAGAACGCTGTCGACTCGTGTCGCGTCCCAATACACCCCGCAGATTTTGACGCGCGCCCGGGAGGGTGCGCGCGACCCGCGCACCGGCCGCCTCGCGCGTATTCTCGTCCATCACTACGAGCGCTCCGGGAGCAGTGCGCTCGGCGAGTTGCTCGATCGCGTCGTCCGCGACCACGATCTCCGGGGTGCTCAAGGCTGGCCGTAGTACGCCTGCGGCCCGTGCTTGCGCTCGAAGTGCTTCTGCCGCACGGCGGCGTCCAGCGGCGCGGCCGCCGGCTCGATCACGGTCGTGAGCACGGCGATCCGCGCGACCTCCTCGAGCGTGACCGCATGCTCAACCGCGCCGGCGGGATCCGGCCCCCAGCAGAAGGGCCCGTGCCCGCGCACGAGCGCGCACGGCAGCTCGAGCGGACCATGCCCGGAGACCGCCTCCACCAGCACCGCCCCGGTCGCGCCCTCGTAGTCGGACGCGACCTCCTCGGCGCTCAGCCCCCGCGTCAGCGGGATCGGCTGTGTGCACAGATCGGCGTGGGTGGTCCCCAGCAGCGGGATCTCGCGCTGGGCCTGGGCCCAGGCGGTAGCCCACGTGGAGTGAGTGTGCACGATCCCCCCAATCTGCTCGAAAGCGCGGTACAGGGCCAGATGGGTGGGGGTGTCTGTCGAGGGCCGCCGATCGCCGGCGACGACGTTGCCGTCGAGATCGACGACCACCATGTCGGCGGCGGTCATCGTCTCGTACTGCACCCCACTGGCCTTGATCACGACCAGCCCCTCAGTCCGGTCGATACCGCTGGCGTTGCCCCACGTCAGCGTCACCAGCCCGTGCGCCGGCAGCGCCAGGTTGGCGTGAAGAACCTGCTCGCGCAGCGCCTCCAGCATCAGTGTTCTCCACCCACGTTCAGATCTCCTCGTACTCGAGCTCGAGCAGCTCGGCCAGCGCTCGCCAGCGGGCTCGGTGCTCGCCGAGGTTGGTGACGAAGTGATGGGGAGCGCCGAGCTGCAGCCAGTCGTCCATGAATGACTCCATCCCCTGCGCGGGGCGGAAGTGGAAGTGGTGCATCTCTACCCTCGGCAGCTCCGGCGTGTCGAGCACCTCGCCGGAGCCGACCACGAGGCGCACATACTCCCCCTCGAGCTGCACGAGCGCCGCAGTCGTCGCCAGCCCAGGCTCGGCCGAGAACACCGGTGTCGGCGGGTTCTCCAGGCGCCCGATCCCCAGCGCGCGATCGATCAGGCGGACGGGGCGGTCCCGGCGCGCGAGCTTCCAGTTGCCCTCTCCCATGTGGCTGATCAGGACCGAGTCGAGCTCCCAGTCCATCGCATACATCTCGCTGAAGTGCGCGTCGCCGATCATCGTCTGCGCGGCGCACATCAGAGACGCGGTGCTCGTGTCGCCCTCGGCCGCGTAGCCGTAGCCGTCGGCCATCAGATCAGAGGCGGCCAGCAGCGGCAGCTGCCGGAAGCGCCCGTCGCCGCCGAGCGAGTCGAAATGGAACGAGAACGCGCGGTAATCCTTCTCCTCGAGCAGTCCGCGGATCGCCAACTCGATCCGCGCCGCGTACTCGTGGCGCTCGGCCGGCAGGTCGGCGGCCACTTCGAACCGCTCGCGGTGCACAGCGATCAGCTTCTGTACCGCCGCATCCGACACCGCCTCGATCCGGGCGACCATGCCGCCGAGATCCTCGGCGACGATCATCGGCCCGAGGCGCCGGAGAATCGCGGGCGCGTCGTACAGGATGTCGCCCATCCCGTTCATCGGGTAGCCGAGCAGGGCGATCCGCGTCCGCCGCAGCGCGGTGACCGCCTGCGCCGCCCGGGCCCAGTCCTCGAACCGGCGTGCGAACTCGTCGGAGCGCCAGTCGCCGGTCACGATCGAGAACGGGATCTCCGCCCGCACCAGCGCGTTGGCCTGGTCCTGGGCGCCGTGGATCCCCTGGTTGTAGGTCAGGTCGTCCATCGTCCACTCGGCCGTGATCGAGCGCTCCGGCTGGATGTTGGCCAGCAGCAGCGGCACGTGCGCCTCAAGCAGCGCCCTGACGCTTCGCATCGCCGGACCGTAGGTGAGCATCACGATCGCGATCCCGTCGACGCCGCGGTCGAGCAGCTCTCGCGTGATCGCCTCGATGTCGTCGCGGTTGCGCGCCGGACGCACGAACTCGACGTGCGCGATGGAACTCAGGGCCTCCGCGACGGCCGTCGCGTAGCCAGCCTGACGCTCGGTGATGCCGGGGACCATATCGTCGTAGAGCTCCTGCATGATCCCGAGCAGGCCGATATGGGGCAGATCGCTCATGCGTGTCTTCTCTGGTCGATGCGGATCCGTTTGAGGTCGTGCAGCAACTCGACCCGCGAGCGGCCGAGAAGCTCGTAGAACTCACGATAGACCGCGTAGACGCGGTCGAAGACCGCCTTTGCCGCCGGATCGGGCGTGTA
>Ga0224557_1002019_pt1 | contig 18137 bp, 22 predicted proteins | sample 714S31014metaG_FD_180677 | JGI IMG/M metagenome (GOLD analysis project Ga0224557, IMG submission 180677) | Peat soil microbial communities from Stordalen Mire, Sweden - 717 S3 10-14 | ecosystem: Environmental > Terrestrial > Soil > Wetlands > Peat | place: Sweden: Norrbotten County, Stordalen...
TGAAAGTCTGATGCTCGCCGGGCGTGAGGGCAGCGACGCTCGGATCGACTGCCGGGGCGCTCATCGAACCACAACAATCCCCTCGCGCGTGACCGTCCGAAGGCGGCCGGGGGGATTGTGCCCGCTCAGGGCACCCCAATTCCCCCGGCTCTTGAGACACCTGCACGGCCGGGGGAGTTTTCGTGGTTGGAGACGCCTCACCGGCTCCCCATAGGGCCAGGGACGGCCGGTGTGACCTAGCCGCCGATAACCTAGGCGCATGGGCACACGGCGTTTCCACGTCACCACGTGGTGCGCAAACTGCATATGAGTGCGACCGCTGCACCGGTGGAGTACAGCCTGCCCGGCGCTCACTGAAGCGCAAGCGCCTTGTGCAGGCCGGCGTCGACCTGCGCCATCAGCCAAGCTGGGAGGGTCCCCAGATGCTCAATCAGATCCGACTTGTCCGGGGCCGCCAACTGGGTGACGTTCGCCACTGAATCAATCTCCAAGCCGCAGGTGTTCGCCGGCAGGACGACGTTTCCTGGGGAGGCCGCTAGTCGCACGTTGCTCGTGACCGCCACTACCGTCACGGTCCGGATCGCAGAGCGGTTGTACTCGTCGGCACTCACCACGACCGCCGGTCTGACGAGTGCAGGCGAGGAACCTCGCGGAATCCCGAGGTCCACCTTCCAGACCTGCCCTCGCTCTACTCCCACAGCTTCGATGCCGCGAGTTTGTGGGCTGCGGCTCGCACGAACTGGAGGTCTTCCTCCTGGTCGACGCCTTCGAGCGCGCGGTTGATCGCCTCGGTCAGTTCGTGTCCCTCGAGCTCGAGGAGCCATTTGTTCGCGGCACGTGTGAAGAATTCGCTCCGGGATATGCCGAGTTTCACGGTCGCTCTCTCGACGCGCTCGAACGTCTCTTCCGGGATGGAGATAGCGGTCTTCACTTCACAAAGTATAACCAGGTTATACCCATACGTCAACGCGCCTGCCCATGGCTCGCAGAACCCCCGCTAAATTGCACGCTGTGAGCAAAAAGTTTCACGTGACCACCTTCGGGTGCCAGATGAACGAACACGACTCTGAGCGGATGAAGGGGATGCTCGAGTCTCTGGGTTACAGCGAGGTGGCGGAGCGCGCCGATGCCGACCTGATCCTGTTCAACACCTGCTCCATCCGTGAGAAGGCTGACGAGCGCTTCATCTCGCATCTGTATGAGGCGAGGGCACAGAAGCGTCGTGCTCCGGAGACCGTGATCGGGGTCGGCGGATGTTGGGCGCAGTCGGTCAAGGACGAGGTCTTCCAGCGTTTCCCGTTTGTCGACGTCGCTTTCGGGCCTGGACAGGTCAACAAGCTCGCCGAGTTCTTGACCAGCGACTCACTCACCGCCCAGGGGTACTTCGAGTTCGAGGGCTTCACCGGTGACCTGCCGGCCAAGCGCGCACGTGAGTTTCAGGGCTGGCTGCAGATCAGCGTCGGCTGTAACTGCGTGTGCTCGTACTGCATCGTTCCGTCGACCCGCGGCCGAGAGGTGAGCCGCGACCCGGACACGCTGGCGGCTGAGGTCGAGCGTCTCGCCGCGGACGGGGTCACCGAGATCACGCTGCTGGGGCAGAACGTCAACTCGTACGGGCGGGATCTCATAGCTGAGAAGCGGGTGACGTTCGCGGAGCTGCTGGGACGGGTGGACGCCGTGCCCGGCATCAGCCGGATCCGCTACACGAGCCCGCACCCCAAGGACATGCGCGAGGATGTGATCCGGGCACACGTCGAACTGGACGCGCTCTGCGAGCAGATCCACCTGCCGCTGCAATCGGGGTCGAGCGCGATTCTGAAGCGGATGCGGCGGACGTACACGCGTGAGCGTTACCTCGATCGTGTCGCCTTGATCCGTGAGCACGTTCCGGATTGCGCGATCACGACCGACATCATCGTCGGCTTCCCAGGGGAGACCGATGAGGACTTCGTCCAAACCCTCGAGATCGCCGAGATCGTCGGCTACGACGGCGCTTTCACCTTCATCTACTCGCCGCGGCGTGGCACCGAGGCGGCCGAAATGGAGGACCAGGTGCCACACCAGGTCAAGGTGGAGCGCATGGAACGGCTGGTGGAAGTCGTCCAGCGGCGCGCGGCCGAGAGCGCCCAGCGCTTCGTCGGACGCACGCTGGAGGTTCTGATCGAAGGACCGTCGCGAACCGATCCGACGCGACTGCGCGGACGCTCACGCCACAACAAGGTCGTGAACTTCGAGGGCTTCGGCGAGCCCGGTGAGTTCGTGGACGTGGAGATCACGCGGGCTACGAGTCAGACGCTGATCGGTGAGATGTCTCTGGTAGCCCGCGCGGCCCGCTGATGGCACGCTTTTCCAGGAAGCAGCACGACACAGACCGCGACCGCATGTTCGAGACTCGCAGCCACGCCTGGGCAGCGGTCGGGCTTGAGGTGCAGGTCAACCAGAAGGCCATGCGCAGGGCCCGCTGGCGGCTCGCCGTCTTGGTCCCACTGCTGATCGCCACCCCTGTGGGGGAGGGGCTGGCGCACCACCACATCAACGTGCTCTGGGTCTCCAACAACTACCAGCACCACAACTGGATCGTCAAGCCGTCCACGGTCACGGTGGTTGCGGTGGTGCTGGTCCTTGCCCTCGGCTGGCTGATCGCACGGGAGGTCGCACACCTGACGCCTGTGCTCTTCCGCCGGATGGACCCGGCGATGGCCGGCACCGTCGCGTTCTTGATTCGCCTCGTCGCGATTGTGCTGACGTTCCTTGGTGGCCTTGCGGTCGCGGGTGCCTCACTGGCGACGCTGGCGCTGGGCGGTGCGTTCACGGCCGTGATCTTCGGCCTTGCAGCCCAGCAGACGCTCGGCAACCTCTTCGCAGGCATCGTGCTGACCACGGCGCGGCCCTTCCGTGTCGGTGAGCGCGTGCGCCTTCAGGCGGGCGCGGTCGGCGGCACGATCGAGGGGGTGGTCAGCTCTGTCGGGCTGCTCTACACGACCTTTGCCCGTGGGCAGGACCGCATCCAGGTACCGAACAACGTGGTGCTCTCCGCCGTCGCTGTTCCGCTGCGGGAGCCGGAGGCGATCAACGTCAGGGTGCACCTGAGCACCGGTGTTCGCCTGGCCCAGGCCCAGGAGATCCTTGCAGCGAACGTGACTACGCCCACCAGCAGGTCGCCGAGCCTGCTCCTGGAGGAGGTCGACGGAGAGAGCGTGATCGTGCGGGTTCAGGCCACACCCGAGCACCACACAGATGGCGCCAGGCTGGCCGATGAGATCATCGCGGCGCTGACCGAGGTCACCGGTCAGCACGCGGTACAGGCCCGGGACTAGCGCCTACGGACGGAGTGTCAGGCGCATGATCGGGATGCGACGCCCGACTGAGGCCGTGGCCTTGCGGTAATCGGCGTAGCCCTTGTAGACGAGGTCGGCGAGGGCGAACAGACGCGCGCGCTCATGCTCGTTGGAGACCTCGCCGGCGGTGTATGTGGCCTTGACGCCGCCGCGCTCCATCGAAGCCTCTGGATGCGCCTTGAGGTTGTGGTACCAGGCCGGGTGCTGATCGCGCCCGAAGTTGGAGGCGATCAGGATCACGTCGTCACCGTCGGTGAAGTAGAAGACCGCCGCTGTGCGGGGCTGGCCGGACTTCGCGCCGGTGGTTGTCAGCGCCGCGGTCGGCGTGCCTGTGACCAGGCCGGTGCGGCCATGCGACAAACGCAGCACCCAGGGATCCACCCGCGCAATGAAAGCGATCGCGAACCGACGGCCGACCGGGGTTCTGGCGACGCTTTCAACGACGCTCAGGTAGCGCGGGCGTGGAGCTTTCGGATCGAATGGCGGAATTCCAGTCGGCACGGGCAGTTGCTCCAGTCCACTACGGACGCTTGCCGCTCTGGCCGGCGCTCATCGCTCGCGCGACTTTGGCGCCACCGGCCAAACGCTGAAACGCCGCACTGACGCCAGGCGCGACCGAGGCGATATCGGCGCCGATCCGCAGGCCTAACGGCGCCACCGTCACCTCAGCGCGGTCGCGCTCGACCGCGCGGATCACGGCCGCGGCGACCTGCTCCGGCGTGCGGGTGCCGACGCCCGGCGGCAGCTTGGTGCCGCTCTCGGCGAACATCCCAGCGCCCCTGATGAAGCCCGGCAGCACCAGCGAGACGCCGACCCCCTCGCTGCGCAGATCCTCGCGCAGTCCAAGGGCGAAGCCGCGCAGCCCGAACTTGGTGGCGCTGTAGAGCGATGACGACGGTGCTGTGGCCTTGGCTGACAGCGAGGAGATGAAGACCAGGTGACCGCGGCGTCTGGCGCTCATGCTCGGCGCGAACGCTCGTGCCAACGCGATCGGAGCGCGAAGGTTGACATCGAGCATGGTGTCGATCTGTGCCTGTGAGAACTCCGTGAGCAGACCGCTGGCCGGCAACGCTGCGTTGGCGATGACCACGTCGGCTTCGCCCGCGGCGCAAACCAAACGCTCGAGGTCAGTGGCGTCTGAGAGGTCGGCTATCACGGCCTCAGCGTTGAGCTCGCTGGCAAGCGATTCGAGCACTTCAGCGCGCCGTCCAGTCAGCACCAGTGAGGCTCCGCGAGCTGCGAATGCGCGCGATATCGCCTGACCGATCCCGCCGGTGGCACCGGTGACCAGGACGCGGCCGGATACGAGATTCACGTCCTCGCACGATACTGGGTGCCGTGCCACGTGCCGAGGTGATCGCGCTGTTCGGGCCGACGGGCGTCGGGAAGACGGCTGTCGCGCTTGCGCTCGCCCAGGAGCTGCGTGCTCACGGTGAACAGCCGGTCGCAGTATCCGCGGACGCGCTCCAGGTGTACGCCGGCCTTGAGATCCTTACCGGGGCTGCCGACGCGGGTGAGCGCGCGCAACTCGAGCATCGCCTGCTCGCATTTCTTCCGGTCGACGCTCAGTTCAGCGTTGGCCAGTACGCGCAGCTGGCGCACATCGAGATTGACGGCCTGATCGCCGCCGGCAAGCGGCCGATCGTCGTGGGAGGGACAGGGCTCTACCTCAGAGCCGCGCTGGCCGAGCTTTCGCTGAAGCCGCCGCCACCAGAGGGCGTGCGCGAGCGTTGGCTCGCAGAGCTAGCGGCCAAGGGGCCGGAAGCGCTGCACGCCCAGCTCGCGCAGCGGGCGCCGTGGGCGGCGGAGAAGATCATGCCAACCGACAGTCACCGCATCGTTCGGGCGCTCGAGCTCGACGACGCCGGAGAGCTCGAGCCTGGCCCGGAGCAGTCCGACCTCTGGACCAAGACCACCCGCCGCCCAACCCTGCTGGTTGGGGTGACCATGGATCGGCAGCGCCTTTACGCGCAGATCGACGCCCGCGTCGATCAGATGCTCGCCGACGGGGCGGAAGGGGAGGTCAGGCGCGCCCATGCCAGCGGCGCGAGCGTGACAGCCCGTAAAGCCGTCGGCTTCGAGGATCTGCTGACCGGTGACGTTGAGGCGATGAAGCGCCGTACGCGCAATTACGCGCGGCGCCAGCTCACGTGGATGCGCAAGCTCCCGGACGTGTTCGAGGTCGACCTCACCGACCTCATGCCAGGCGACGCTGCGAAGCAGATCAGCCGGCGCTGGTTGTCGGGCGCGTAGACCAAGACCGGGAGGGGGACGTCGCTCCGGGGGGCGAGGGACAGCTGCCGTCTGACCCTTGTAGTCTGCGGCCAGTGAATTTTGAGAAGTGGCAGGCGCTCGGCAACGACTACGTAATCGTGGACGAGCGCCAGCTCCCATTTGCTCTGACGCCGGACCGCATCCGCCGCCTCTGTTCCCCACACACCGGTGTGGGCTCGGACGGCATCCTGCTGCTGGCCGAGTCCGATGAGCCCGGGTTTGTAGCCAACATGCGGATCTTTAACCCCGACGGGTCTGAGGCTGAGCTCTCAGGCAACGGCGCGCGTGAGGCACTGCTGTATATGCATCGGCGGCGTTGGACTGAAGAGAACGAGTTCTCGATTCAGACGCTGGCCGGCGAGATCCGAGGCAGGATCACTTCAGCCACCACATGCCGCGTCGATATGGGACGCGCGCGTCTGCGCAGCGATGACTTCCCGACCGGACCAGATGACGGGCTTGGAACGCTCACCGCGAATGGCATCTCGTGGAACTTTCAGCACGTGAGTATCGGCAACCCGCAGTGCTCGATCGCTGTGGAGACGGAGAAGGATCTTGACCTGCTCGACCTCGGCGCGATCGGCCCGGGGATTGAGAACGATCAGCTCTTTCCAAACCGCACCAACGTCTCCTGGTACACCGTGCTTGGGCCCGGGCGAATCCGCGCCCGCATCTTTGAGCGCGGTGTCGGTGAGACGACTGCCAGCGGCACCGGCGCGATCGGCGCCGCCGTTACGTATGCGGTGACGGGCGGGGACTCACCGGTGACCGTCGTGCTCGACGGCGGCGAGCTGGAGGTCGAGGTCGGGGAGGACCTGCACATCGATCTCACCGGCTGGGCGGTTCCTGTGGTGCGCGGGACCTTTGCGGAAGAACTGATAGAGGAGTTGCGTGAAAGCTAGTAGCCGTCTGGACAAGATCCCTCCGTACCTGTTTGCGGAGCTGGAACGCAAGATCTCAGACAAACGCGCGGCGGGCATCGATGTCATCAGCCTCGGCATCGGCGACCCGGATACTCCGACCTACGGCCCGATCGTGGCGGCTGCCCAGCAGGCGGTCGCGGATCCGGCCACGCATCAGTACCCGAGTAACCGCGGTCGCCAGGACTTCCGGGAGGCCGTGGCGGCCTTCTACCAGCGCCGCTTTGGCGTGACGCTCGACCCCGCAACTGAGGTCATGCCCGCGATCGGCGCCAAAGAGTGCATTTTCAACCTCAATCTCGCGTTTCTCGACCCGGGCGACGTGGCCCTTGCATCTGACCCTGGCTACCCGGTTTACACCGGCGGCCCGCTGATGGCCGGGGCTGAGCCGGTAGTGATGCCGCTCGAACCCGAGCTCGGCTTCGCGCCGGATCTGAAGAAGATCTCTGCCCAGACGCTTCGCCGTGCGCGCCTGCTGTTCTTCAACTACCCGAACAACCCGACGGGTGCGATCGCGCCGCCCGGCCTCTTTGAAGAGGTCGTAGAGCTGGCCGCCAAGCACGAGATTCTCGCGGTCCACGACAACGCCTACAGCGAGACGACTTACGACGGCTACGTTGCTCCCAGCTTCCTCGCGACCCCGGGCGCCAAGGACGTAGGTGTCGAGGTCTTCTCGTGGTCCAAGGGCTACAACATGACCGGCTGGCGCTGCGCGGCGATCGTCGGCAACGCCGAGGCGATAGCCCACTATTGGAAGCTCAAGTCGAATATCGACTCGGGTCTCTTTGAAGCGATTCAGCTCGCGGGCATCGCGGCGCTGGAGCCCGCCGTCGATGAACACGTGCGCGCCATGAATGTCGTCTACGCGCGCCGGCGGGATCTCGTCTGCGACGCGCTTGCCCAGGCCGGCGTGAAGGTCACGAAGCCGAAGGGCACGATCTACATCTGGGCGCCGATTCCCGCGGGTTTCGCGTCCTCAGCGGCGTACTGCGAACACGTGCTGGAGCAGGCAGCGGTGGTGATTTCGCCCGGTGGCGCATACGGCACCAGCGGCGAGGGCTTCTTCCGCATATCGCTTACGACACCTGACGATCGGCTGATTGAGGCCGTGGAGCGCTTGCGCGGGTTGTAACTTGGTCGGAGTGCCAATTCCGACCACAGGCCCGCGCCAAGCGCGAGCGCGCCAACGCGCCTACATGATCGCCGCGCTGCCAGCGGGCGGCGAAGAGCAGCTCGCGGAGCTACGCGAGCTGCTGCTCACAGCCGGGGTCGTCACCGTCGGCGCGCTTGTGCAGCGCCGTGACCGGCCACACCCCAACACGTATCTCGGTCCCGGCAAGCTCGACGAGCTCAAGGACGCGATCAAGGCCGTGGACGCGAACGTGGTCGCCTGCGACGACGAGCTTTCACCGCGGCAGGAGCGCAACCTCGAGCAAGCACTCGGCGTGCCGGTGGTGGACCGCACCACCGTGATTCTGGACATCTTCGCTGCCCATGCGCACAGTGCCGAGGGCAAGCTTCAGGTTGAGCTCGCGCAGCTGCAGTACAACCTCGCCCGCATGCGCGGGTTGTGGACCCACCTCGAGCGACTCGGCGGCGGCGTGGGCACCAGGGGACCCGGTGAGACGCAGATCGAGACCGACCGACGGCTCGCGCGCGACCGCATCTCCGCGCTCAAGCGCAAGCTCGAGCATGTCAGCCTGAATCGAACGGTGATGCGCGCGGAGCGCGAGCGCACACACCTTCCCAGAGTCGCGCTGGCGGGCTACACCAATGCCGGCAAGTCGACGCTGCTGAACGCGCTCACGGGCTCTGAGGTCGGCGTTCGCGACCAGCTCTTTCACACGCTCGACCCGACCACACGCCTGCTACGTGCCGGCGGGCGGGACTACCTGCTGACCGACACCGTCGGTTTCATCCGCAAGCTGCCGCATCAGCTCGTCCAGGCGTTCGGCGCGACGCTTGAGGAGACGCGCCTCGCGGACCTGATCGTCCACGTTGTGGATGGCTCGGCAGATGAGGACGACCGGCTCGCGATGATGCGGGCGGTGGACGACGTTCTGATCGAGATCGGCGCCGACGCGGTGCCGATGGTGGTGGTCGTAGCCAAGCTCGACCTGGTCGGCGCGGACGGGCGTATAGAGCTGCGCAACCGTCACCCAAACGCCGTGTTGGTCTCCGCAGTCACGGGCGAGGGGCTGGGGGAGCTGTCGTCACGGATCGAGGAGGAGTTCGCGCGCACACTGATCGAGGTTGAGCTCCTGATTCCGTTCAGCGAGGGGGCGAGGCTGGCCGAGCTCCACGCCCTCGCCGGTGACCTGATCCGGTCGGACACGCCCGAGGGCGTGCTGGTGACCGTGCGTCTGCCCGCGCCGATCGCAGAGCGCTTCGCGGCGTTCGCCACCGTGGCCGGAGCCGGCTGAGCGTGGACCTCACCGAACTGCAGGCGCAGCGGCTCGACCCGCGCGCAATCCTGCCGACACGCGCACACCCGGGAGATGCCGGACTCGATCTCTACGCGCTCGAGCCAGGTCTGCTCGCGCCGGGCGCGCGCGCCACGATCCGTACGGGCGTGGCGGTCGAGATCCCTGTCGGGTACGCCGGCCTAGTGATGCCACGCTCTGGGCTCGCATCTCGCAGCGGCATCGCGCTCGTCAACGCCCCAGGCCTGATCGACGCCGGCTACCGCGGCGAGCTGAAGGTCCTGCTGCTCAACACCGACCGCAAAACACGGTGTGAGATCGCGGCAGGCGATCGCATCGCCCAGCTGGTGCTCACTGCGGTGCAGACACCCGTTGTGGTTGAGGTCGCCGAGCTGTCAGACAGCACGCGCGCCGCCGGCGGATTCGGCTCAACCGGGAGTTAACCTCCCGGAGCCACCGGCGTCCCGGAGCGATCGGGGATCAGCCGGACCCCGCCCAGTCGAGGATCAGCCCGACGGCACAACCTGGTAGGCGACGGGCGGCAGCAGGCCGTTGCCCTGGAGAAACTGCACCGCAACCGCGTCCTGGTCACGGCCCATGAGCTGGACCTCGGCGTTGAGACCGCGGAGCGCCCGGGTGGTCAGCAGCGCGTCGACACGGTTGATGATCCTCAGGAATGCCGGGCCCTCGGCCCGCACCACCTTCGGCGTCGTGACCGGCACGATATTGCCGAAGCCGTAGACGTGCTTGGGGTCGGCAAGCAGCACGTAAGCAGGCTCGCCGAGTTGCGGGTCGGTTGAGTCGGCGTACGCGACCTGCACCGAGCCCGTATGCAGCGCGCTGTATTGATCGCCCGTGGCGCCGTACTGCACGCTTCCGGCCTCGAACTTGTACGCCTTCTCAGCGCGCCACAGGCCTCCGAATCCCAACGGCATCCCGAACGTCAGCAACGGAACGCTGGCCAGCTGAGCCATCGATGTGACGTGATTCTCTCTCGCGAACTGGCTCGTCACAGCCAGGCCGAGAGTGTCACTGCCTGGAGTCGGCGGCAACAGCTCAAAACCCCGCCGTTTGGCGTACAGACGGCCAGCCGCGTACGCCTCGCTGACGCTGCCGAAGTGGCGCGTGAAACGGGCCACGGTCCGGTCCCAGGAGGGCAGTAGGTTCGAGTCCAGGTAGTCCGGATAGATGTCAAGGCTGCCCGTCTTGAGCGCCTGCTGGGCGATGTAATACGCGCCGATGTTGCGGGTGATGTCGACCGTGTAGCCCGCGTTTGAGAGCGCGATTTGATACAGCGCGCCGAGCACGAACTGCTCCGGGGTGTTCATGTCGCCGACGACGATCGTGGGGCGTTTGTAGCCAGGCTGCGCGCTTGAGGGCGTGGTCGTGGTGGTCGGGAGCGCCGTCACCTTCGGTTGAGTCAGGGTCGAGGTTGTGGTCGTGCCCCTGGTGGCGGTTGCCACCAGAGCCGGCGTGGTTCTCGTGCCTGCTGTCGCCGAGACACCGGTACCAAGGCCCGCCAGCAACCCTGCGCACAGCACCGCAAGCAGTGCCACGGCGCCTAACAACCGCCGCCGGCTCACAGCCCAGCCGCCCTGCACGCGTCGGCGTGGGCCAGATCCTCGAGCGCGTCATCAAGCTCGCCCAGCTCGCCTTGCAGCCCGAGCGCCGTACCGATCAGCCAATCGGCGAACCACGCGTTCTTCGGCAGCAGTGGGCCGTGCAGGTAGGTCCCGATCACGTTCCCGGCGCGCGCCCCCTCATGGCCGTCGGCGCCGTTGTTGCCGTGGCCCTTCAGCACTCGGCCAAGCGGCTTGGCATCCCGGCCGAGATGCGTGCGACCGCCGTGATTCTCGAAGCCGGCAAGCGTCCGGACCCCGACTCCCTGCAGCTCGACCTCGATCGCGACGTTGCCGATCAGGCGAGGCCCGTCCGCCCGCACGGTACTGGCGTCGAGTAGCCCGACCCCCGGCAACGTCTGCTCACCGAGCTGGTACTCGTGCCCCAGCAGCTGGTAGCCGCCGCAGACGCCGAGCACCACCGCACCACGCTGCGCGGCAGCGCTGAGCGCCGTGCGCTTGTGTTCGTAGAGGTCGGTGGCGCAGAGCAACTGATCACGGTCCTGTCCGCCGCCCATGTAGTACAGATCGGCGCCGTCTGGATCAAGTGTTTGCCCGATCCCGGCTCCCGTGAGCTCGAAGCCAAGGCCGCGCCAGCTGCAGCGACGCTCGAGCATGAGGAGATTGCCCCGGTCGGCGTAGATGTTCATCAGCGTCGGGTAGAGCGCGCAGACGCGCAGCGTCGGGGTGTCAGCGGCCAAGCAGCACCACCTCGCTGCCGATGTGCTCACCGGTGGGTGCGACCATGCGTACACCGAGCGGCTGGAGGCCGGCCCGCTGGCCGGCCTCTTCGATCCCGGCGGCGCTGACCGTGTCGAGCACGATGACGTTTTGGCTCTGCCGTCGCTGACCCGCCGCATCGATGACCTCGCGGCGACGCTCCAGCACGAAGCTTGAGCCGTCGCGTCGCACCGCGGTCGGCTGGCTGCAGTAGACGGTACCGTCGCGTTCGACGATGTCGGGGAGCGGGAACGGGTCGCCGTCATGCCACTCAAACTCCTCAAAGTCCTTGGTGGCCGCGATCGCGATCGCCAGCACGCCCTCATCAGTCAGGTGGCGCGCGGCTGCACGGATGAAATCGCCACGCGCGTCGTCGCCGCCGAACAGCTGGACTGTCTGCATCGGCACCGCGCACAGTGAAAAGAGTTGTCCTGCGACGTGCAGCTCCCGGGCGTCACCGTGCAGGGTCGGTACGTCGAGAGCTTGCCGGCCCGCCCGTTCGCTGAGCGCAGCCAGCAGCTCCTGATCCAGGTCCAGAGCGAGCACCTGGTGACCCGCCTGGGCCAGCGCGAGCGAAACGCGGCCGGTGCCGGAGCCGACATCGAGCACCCGGCCGTCTGGCGCCGGGGCGTGCGTGGCGGCCAGCTCACGCCAAAGCGGCAGATCCTGTTCGTAGGCGCCGCACTCGAGGTCGTGCCAGATCACGTCAGCGTTCACGCCGGCTGCTCCCAGTAGCGCGGCACATGTCCGCGATTCGCCAGCTCCTCGCGCAGAGCTAGGAGCGCCGTATACGTTGGCAGCACAAAGACGCGCCCGTCAGCGGCGCCTGCAAGTGAGGTGTCCAGCGCCGTCGAAAGGTCAGGAATGACCTTTAGCCGGGCCGGATCGACGCCCGCGTACTTGAGGCGCACGGCAAGTTCAGCAGCGCGCGTGCCCGAACAGGTGACGGTCCGTACGCCCGGAACCAGCAGCTCAAAGTCGGCGTCCCACACCCAGGAGACGTCGCGCCCGTCGGCGATCAGATCGTTGAGGACCGCGAGAATGTCGAGTCCTCCGGGCTCGAGCGCCAGCGTCCTCAAAAGCTCGTTTGCACCGGCGGGGTTCTTCATCAGCAGCAGCTTCAGCGAACCGCCATCGACCGTTACCTCCTCGGCACGTCCGAACGCTGCCGTGGCCGCCTCCAGCCCGCTGACAACCTGGTCAAGCGTCGCGCCGAGCTCAAGGCACAGAGCGGCGGCAGCGACCGCGTTGTAGACGTTGTAGAGGCCGGGCAGCGCGAGCAGGACCGCCCTTGAGCCTGCGGGTGTGTGCAGCATGAAGGTCGCGCGACTGGTGCCGTGGAGCGTGATCTCATCGGCATACACGGCTGGTTTCGGGCGCTGCTGCCCACAGATGGCGCAATGGTAATCGCCGAGGTGGCCGATGTAGATCGCGTCGTAAACATACGGTGCGCCACAGCGGCGGCAGTGCTTGGAGTCCGAGGCGTGCTGCATCTCAGGGACTGCCAGCGTGTGATCCTCGACGCCGAAGTACGTCACGTTGCCTCGCTCACGGCCAAGGTCGGCTATCAGCGGATCGTCTGCGTTGAGCACAAGCCGGCTGGCGCTGCTCAGCCGGCCGACAACCTCCGCCCAGCGCTCCGCGATCGTCTCGAGCTCGCCGTAGCGATCGAGCTGGTCGCGAAAGAGGTTCGCGAGCAACAGCGCGCGCGGCTGTGCCTCATCTGTGATCTGAGCGACCCAAAGCTCGTCAACTTCGAACAGGCCGAGGTCCCCGTCGATCCGATCGCGCCCGCCGGCCGCTGCCAGCAGCGTGGCGGCGATGCCGCCGGCCATGTTGGCGCCGGCGCGGTTGTGAACCAGCTTATGACCGGCGCCCTGGAGAATCGTCGCGGTCATCGCCGCCGTGGTGGTCTTGCCATTGGTCGCGGAGATCACAGCAGCACCGTTGGCCAAGCGGCTCGTCAGGCGGGCGATCGCGTGCGGCTCCAGCTTCAGCAGGACCTTGCCGGGCAGGCTGGTGCCGCCGCCGCGGCCGCTCGCACGTACCAGCGAACCGACCGCTCGTGCCACGGTCAGCTTCGGACTGAGCGAGCTCATGTTGCGTTGTCGGCGGCGGACGGGACCTTGACCTTGACCGCACCCGGCAACACCGTAAACCGCGCCGGCAGCACCGCGACAGGGTCACCGTCCGCGTACGTGGTGAACGGACGATCCGATGCGATCTCAACCACGCGAGCTCGGGCGATGCGCACGAACGGACAACTCACATGAGTGCCCTTGAACACCCTCGGAAGCTGGCGCAGGAACTCATGCTTGGGCGCCTGCGCGATCATCACGACATCAAACATCCCGTCGGTCAGAGAGGCCTCAGGCGCAAGGATCATGCCCGAGCCGTGGCGGCCGGAGTTGCAGACCGCCACGTTGTACCCATAGAGCAGGTGCTCCTCACCGTCGAGCCGCAGCGTGAAGCTCGCCGGCTTCCAGCTCATCAGCGCGCGTACACCGCCGTAGGCATATACCAGCCGAGCGGGCACGTGCTTGGCGTTATTGGCAATGCGATTGCCCTCGGAATCAAAGCCGGACGTGGCGATGCCGAGGAAGGTCTTGCTGCCGACCTGACCGAGGTCAACCGCTGAGACCTGACCGTTGGCCAGTGTCTCGCAGGCCGCCACCGCATTCATCGGCAGGCCCATGCCCCGCGCAAAGTCGTTTCCCCGTCCACCGGGCAGCACTCCGAGCACCGCATCGGTGTGCTTGAGCGCGCCGGCGACGGCACCGATGGTGCCGTCGCCTCCGAACGCCACCACCATCTCACCGGCAGTCGCCGCCGTGAACGCCAGTTCGCAGGCGTGATCAAGGCTCTTTGTCAGCTCGACCCGGTGCTCAAGCCCCAGCCGCCCGAGCTGCGCGCGTACGCCCGGCAGCAGACGACCGGCGCGTCCGCCACCGGCGAACGGGTTCACAATCAGCGAAAGCATCACTCTGAGAGTACGAGCGCGGCCAGGTTCTCGCCGATCGCCACCGGACGCGGATCTGACGCCGCCTCCGCTTCCGCGCGGGTCGTAGTGCCGCTGAGCACGAGCGCCGCGTCGAGACCCGCGGCATGGGCGCCGCCGAGATCTGAGTCGAGGTGATCGCCGATCACCAGTGTGCGCCCGCTGCCGAGGCGATCGAGCGCCACCTTGAAGACCTCCGGATCGGGCTTACCGACACTGCGCGCGGTCGCGCCGGTGGCGTATTCCAGCGCGACGGTGACCGCACCTGTGCCGGGCGCGAGCCCGCCCACGGTCGGGAAGTTGCGATCCATGCCGCCGGAGATGAGCTCGGCGCCGGCGAGTATCGCCCGTGTGGCCGTGAGCAGCTCCATGTATCCGAAGTCACGGTGTGCCACCACCACGACGACGTCGGCACTCTCGGCGTCCGGGGTGTCGTTCACGACTCGATGGCCGGCATCGCTGACGTGCCTGAAAAGTGCCGGCGCACCGATCACATAGACGTGAGCACCGGGCGCACGCTCGGCCAGGACGAATTGGATCGCGGAGCCGACGCTGACCACCTCTTCCACCGCGGCCGTGCAGCCGATCGACCAGAGCTTTTGCACATACTCCTCGGGCGAGAGGCTGCCGTCGTTGGTGACGAACGCGAGCCGTTTGCCGGCGGCCCGGATCGCGGAGATCGCCTCTGGGGCGCGCGGAGTCGCCGCGCCACCGACCCAAACGGTGCCGTCGAGGTCGAGGATGACGTGGTCGTACGCTTGTAGAAGAGGGGAGAGAGCCACCGCTTGGATTATCAGCTGAAGAGCGTGCCCGGCGCCGGCTCGGGTGGCGGCGCGTCAGCCAGACACTCAGGACCGTCGTTCCGGGCGTCGTTGACGGCGGTGGAAACCGGTCGTAGCTGTGTCTGGCCGGCTGAGAGACTGCGCAGCAGCGAGTGCAGCGTCGCAGCCGGCGTCGCAGGGTCAAGCCAGGCATACTCTGCCTCTCGCTCCAGGATCACGGGCATGCGCGTATGCACGGTCGCCATACGCTCATTGGCCCCCGTCGTGACGATCGCGCAGGTCCGCAGCTCGTCAGGCTCATCGCGGTGCCAGACCGACCACAGACCCGCGAACGCGAAGAGCTGACCGTCGCTGCGCGTGATGTGGAACGGCTGCTTGGACTGGCCCTGCCGCGCCTGCCACTCGTAGAAGCCATCCGCAGGGATGAGGCAGCGGAAGCGTTCGAACGGGGTCCTGTAAGCCGGCCTTTCGGCCAGTGTCTCCGCCCGCGCGTTGATCATCTTGAAGCCGACGGCCGGCCCCTTCGCCCATGCAGGTACCAGTCCCCAGCGCAGCAGCGAGCCGCGCGGCGCGCCTTCGCGATCGGTCGTGACGGCAACGATCTCAGTACCGGGCGCAACGTTGTACCGCGGCTCGAGCGTGAGCGCGTCGCCTACCGCAAAGCGCTCACGCACCGCCGCGACGGGCTTGGCGAGCGTGTAGCGCCCGCACACTTCGCCGGCTAGCGGCCGACGCGGGCCGCGAGGTCGGATTCGCGCTTGGCAACGGCGGCTTTCTGTCTGCGCCGGCCAAAGAAGATGAAGGCGCCCAGGACCACGAAGACGAGCACGAACCCGTAGAAGATCGAGAGGTCGAGGCTGGCGCCACCGAACGGCAGCGCGATCAGCTTCACGATGCCGAAGGCGAGCAGCAAAATCGCGATGATCGCGACGAGCACGACCACGATTCCGCGGAGGCGAGCGAAGAGTCCGGCGCTCTTGGGCGGCGCGATCAAGCCGACCAAACGCAACCCGAACATCTGACGCCCGGTCGGCGACTCGACGCCGAGCCGCTCAGTGGCGATCTTGAGGTCACCGGCGCGACGCTCAGCAAGTGCAAGTGAGGCGTCAGCCATGCGGCGCAGCTGCATACGCTCCTGGGGGCGCGCGGCGGCGAGCGCGCGCTGGAAGTGAGCACGGGCAGTAGGGCCGTCGTAGCGCTCGGCCGCGCGGGCACCAAGGATCGCCTGTGCCGCCGACCGGTACCTGGTCTCGCCCTCGAGCTCCTCGTCGCTTTTGGTCTCCAGCTGTTGCATCGCTGCCTGCTGGCCCTTCTGTTCAATGCGCACCGCGCGCTGCTGCTTTGGCATGGCGTTCAGTCTAGTGTTCTAGGACCCTGGCTTGTCGTCACGAGCACGCCGAAGAGGCGGTCGAGGGTGACGCCTGGGTCATCGCACAGGCCGCTGTGCACCGAAGACGTCTGGATCACGGTGCTCGACGGGGCCACAAGCCAGTGGAAGCGCTCAGACTGCGGCATCTGGGCGATCGGTCCGGCGTCGGAGTCACCCGCGGCTGTACGTACCCGCGCGTCGAGATGTGCCGCGAGCTCGCCGGCGTCAACACCGGGTGAAAGCAGCTCCAGGCGGCGTGGGTCGAGCGCGACCCGCGCCCGCAGAAAGCTCATGGTGCGGCAGAAGAGGATCACGCCGACGTTGAGGAACTCCTCGCGTTCGACCCTCGGGACAACGCGAATGACCGCGTACTGAAACGGTTCAGGCGCCATGGGCAGCCTCGGCATCGCTCAGGAACACACGCGGGGAGGTCAGGCGCGCGCTGAAGTAGTCGACGTACTGCTGCCGGGCCTCTGCCGGAGCCTCACCAAGCCACTCGTCGGGGACCTGGGCGACGGCCGCCGTCACCACTTCATCCGTGAGCAGAGGCACCAGGTGGGCGTCGGCCTCTCGCAGATGCGTCGCCAGCGGCAGCAGCACGTGATCCGCGATCAAGGGGAACGACTCTCGCGCACGCGCCGCCAGATCGCGCTCGCCGTGGTGTTGGTACAGCGCCGCACCGTGATCGATCAGCCAGGTCTGGCCGTGCCAGACCAGCAGATTGGGGTTGCGCGGGGTGCGATCGACGTTTGTGGTCAGCGCGTCGAACCACACGATCTCCGATGCCTCGTGCGGGTCGGTGCTGCCCGGATGCGCGGGGTTGTAGTCAAGCGAGCCCGGCAGGAAGTCGACGCCAAAGTTCGTGCCGGCGCTCACCCTGATCAACTCGTTGATCTCGGGGTCGGGTTCGGTTTTGCCGAACTCGGGGCTGATCTCGATCACAACCAGTTCCGGGGTCCGCAGACCGGCCGCCCGCGCAAGCTCCCCGACGATCACCTCGGCCACGAGCGCCTTGACGCCCTGCCCGGCGCCGCGGAACTTGACCACATAAAAGCCGTCGTCATCGGCCTCGACGAGCCCGGGCAGCGAGCCGCCCTCGCGCAGCGGGATCACGTACCTCGTGGCGGCCACCTTCCTCAGCATGCGACGATCATGCCAGGCAACTCAAACCCGACCACCGAGAGGCATCGCATGTCCACGCCGGATTTCAACCAGCAGGTGATTACCGAGTTCCACGAGAACGCGGGCGTTGTCGGCGGCATGTTCGACGGCATGCCGATCCTGCTCCTTCACCACGTCGGTGCCAAGTCGGGTGCGGCCCGGATCGCGCCGCTCGTGTATCTGCCAGACGGCGACCGCTACGTCGTCTTCGCCTCCAAGGGTGGGGCGCCGGAGCACCCATCATGGTTCCACAACCTGAACGCTCACCCGCAGACCAAAGTTGAAGTGGGAACCGAGGTTGTTGAGGTCGTCGCGAGCGAGGCGACCGAGGACGAGCGGGCCCGGCTCTACACAGCTCAGGTGGAAGTGTCGCCGCAGTTCGGCGAGTATCAGAGCAAGACGACTCGCCAGATCCCGGTGGTTGTCCTGACGCCTGCCGGCTGAGCTGGTGCCCGAGTTCGATTACGACTGGCTGGTGATCGGCTCCGGCTTCGGCGGCAGCGTGTCAGCGCTGCGCTTGGCCGAGAAGGGCT
>Ga0224557_1002022_pt1 | contig 18108 bp, 19 predicted proteins | sample 714S31014metaG_FD_180677 | JGI IMG/M metagenome (GOLD analysis project Ga0224557, IMG submission 180677) | Peat soil microbial communities from Stordalen Mire, Sweden - 717 S3 10-14 | ecosystem: Environmental > Terrestrial > Soil > Wetlands > Peat | place: Sweden: Norrbotten County, Stordalen...
CCTCAGTGTTATCCCCTTCGAGAAAACCCCCATTTTGCAGGCACTTCAGGCCTCCGACTCCCAATCCGACTTAGACGAAAACTCCACACAACTGATTCTGTTCAACTTATAGCCGGACAGCAGTGACAGGTATTATGAAAAACCATGGGAAGCGTATTCGAGAAACTGAACCTTGGGAGCCGGCAGGAGATCGTGGTGCTCGACGCGCCGGAGAGCTTTCAGCCGGAGCTGGCCAAACTGCCGGTGATTACGATCCATCACCATCTGGAATCGGTGGCTGAGGCGGAGTTCTGGCTGGTGTTTGTGACGCGCAAGAGCGAGGTGGAGCGGCTTGCGCCGCTGGTGGCGCGCCGCGCCAAGGGCGATGCGGTGGTGTGGTTCGCTTATCCCAAGGGCACGTCGAAGAAGTACACCTGCGACTTCAATCGCGACACGGGATGGGCAGCACTGAAGAAGCTGGGGTTCGACACAGTGCGGGCCGTGGCCATCGACGAGGACTGGACGGCGCTGCGCTTCCGGCGGAAAGAGTTTATTAAGCGGGGTTAGCGGAGCTAGCGGAGTTAGCAGGGTTAGCGGAGCTAGCGGAGTTAGCGGGGTTAGCGGAGCTAGCGGAGTTAGCGGGGTTAGCGGGGTTAGCGGAGCTAGCGGGGTTAGCGGGTTGGCGAGTTCGCGAGTTGGCGGATTGGCGGGGCCGGCCGTGAGGGTGCGGGTCAGGAGGCCGGCACTACAGCCGGTCAGCCACCCCAGCGAGCAAAGATCGCTCGCCTGAGGCCCCGGTCGGGAGACCGGCGGTACAAAAAACAACCATTGAATCTGGAACGGATCGAGACCATCGAGACGGAGAGGAGACCTATGCAAAACATCGCAAGGAGACTACAACCTTCGCAAAATGAGGTTCAACGGGCTGCACATGACCAGGATCTGGTTGAGGTTCCCAAGCGGGCTCAGCTTGATCGCGAGGCCGAGGGAAGACGGCTCGATCTGCCGAAGCTGGACCAGGCGGAGAAGTGAAGAGCAGCTTCTAGCTTCTAGCGTTCAGCTTTCGACGTGGAACAACCCTGGGAGAACCTCGCCGGCTTTGCCTTCTACGATGTGGGTGAAGGCGGTGGCGTTGAACGGCGGCTCGGGACCGATGTAGACCGTTCGGGCGCCGGCCTGGCGGGCCCAGTGGACGAAATTGGCTGCCGGGTAGACCGAGCCGGAGGTGCCGACGACGAGCATGAGCGTGGATGCGGCGATTTCGCGCTCGATGCGCGGCATTTCGAGGGGGATTTCTCCGAAGAAGACAATGTGCGGGCGCAAGCGGCCTCCGCAGGGGCACCGGCCAACCTGGTCGAGGCTCGCGTAGACGGCGTGGTCTTCGACGGGCGGTCGGCCGCACTCGCGCTCGCAGCGGGATTTCGCGAGTTCGCCGTGCATGTGGACTAGATTCTTGCTGCCGGCGCGCTCGTGCAGATCGTCGACGTTCTGCGTGCAGAGAAAAAAGCGGCCGGGGAGCTGGGCTTCGAGCTCGGCGAGGGCAATGTGCGCGGGGTTGGGCGCGACTTTTGCGCAGTCGCTGCGGCGCTTGGAATAGAAATCCCAGACCAGCGCCGGGTTGCGCCGCAAAGCTTCTGGGGTACAGATTTCTTCGACGTTGTATCCGGCCCACAAACCGTCGGACGCACGGAAGGTGGGCAGGCCGCTCTCGGCGCTGATGCCTGCGCCAGTGAGGACGAAGAGGCGGTCGGATGGAGTGATGGAGATGGACATGATCGTGAGTCGTGGTTCGTGATTCGTGATTCGCGGCTGGCGTTCGGCATTTAGCTTTTAGCTCTTAGCTCTCCGAACCGAAAGATCGAACTTCTGCAATTCGCGCAATTCGCCGCTATTGTCACTGTCTCTTTCCTGATGCGAATCAAGCTAACAGCTAAAAGCTAGAAGCTGTTTTCACGGCACGAGCAGAATCTTGCCGGTGGTTTTGCGTTCTTCCAGGTCGATCTGGGCTTTAGCGGCTTCGGCGAGGGGGTAGGTGAACTCGGTGCGGAGCTTGAGGTCGCCCTTGGCCACCCAGTTGAGCACTTCGCTGGAGCGCCATTCGAGCTCGGCGCGCGTGGCGATGTAATGCCAGAGCGTGGGACGCGTAATGAAGAGCGAGCCTTTGCTGTTGAGTTGAACGAGATCGAAGGGCGGAACGGGGCCGCTGGATGCGCCGAAGAGCGCCAGCAGGCCGCGCGGGCGCAGAGAGTTGAGACTGCCTTCAAAGGTAGTTTTGCCCACCGAGTCGTAGACCACATCAACGCCCTTGCCGCCGGTGAGGCGCTTGACCTCGGCTTCGAAGTCTTTTTTGGTGTAAAGGATGACATCGGAGGCGCCGGCCTCGCGCGAGAGCTCGGCTTTGGCCGGGGTGGAGACGGTGGTGATGACGCGCGCGCCTTGCGCCGTGGCGATTTGCGTGAGGAGCAGGCCCACGCCGCCGGCTCCGGCGTGCACCAGCGCGGTGTTGCCGGCTTTGAGCGGATAGGTGGAGAAGGCGAGATAATGCGCCGTCATGCCCTGCAGCATGGCCGCTGCCGCCTGCTCCATGGTGACGCCTTGGGGAATCTTGACGAGCTGCGCGGCGGGAACCAGAGCGTACTCGGCGTAGCTACCGATGACGGCGCAGGAGACGACCGCGTCGCCAGCGGCGAATCCCGTAACACCGGGGCCGAGTTCTTCCACCGTGCTCGCGGCTTCACTGCCGGGGATCAGGGGCAGCGCGGACTTGTATACGCCTTTGCGGAAGTATATCTCGATGAAGTTGACGCCGATGGCCTCGATGCGCAGCAACACCTGGCCCGGCCCCGGCTCGGGGATGGGCAGGTCGGCAAGTTGGAGGACTTCGGGTCCGCCAGTCGAATGAAACTGAATGGCTTTCATGATTGGATAAGGATGAACCCTAAGGGCGGGGGAAAGCAAGGGAGCAAAAACAGGGACCAAGGGAACAAGGGACCGAGGGAACAAGAAGGCGGGACTACGGGACTGCGGGCTACGAGAGGACCTGTTCGCTGTTTGTCGCTCATCGGCAGTGCGAACCCACGATCGATGGAGCAGGTCTGCCGTTTCTTCGCGGGTTGGCATGGCTTCGCGACATGGCGAGTTGGCGAGTTCGCCCGACGTTTCTTCTTAGAACCGAATGCATCATTTGGGATGCTTCGGCGAAGACCTTCCCTCAGCGGCTAAAGCCGCGTGAATTGTGTAGCCCCGTGCGGCACGGCTGAAGCCGTGCCCTTTCAAAGCACATTTTTGAAACATTCGGCAGCTACTTGCCATGAGCTGTTCGTTGTCTATTGTCTACTGTTCACTGCCCGTCGTTTGCCTGGTCCCTCGGTCCCTGCCGGGATCCCCGGCGAGCGATTTGGGCTCGCTGGGGTGGCTTGGTCCTTGGTTTTACAGCATGCCGTCCTGGTGCTCTGAGAGCAGGCTTTGCTCTTCGGCGGAGACGAGGCGAACCAGGCGATCGACGGTGTAGGATGTGGGGCGCTGGCTGGAGTAATAGTGGCGCACCTGCAATTCGCCGAGCAGGCCGAGGGCGAGCAACTGAATGCCGGCCACGATGAGCACCGAGGCAATGACGAACATGGGGCCGTGATAAACCATCAGGCTCATCTCCGGATGGGCGAGCTTGATGCCGAGAAGAACCGCCGCCATGATGCTGCCGGTGAGCATGCCGAGGATGCCGAAGCCGCCGAAGAAGTGCAGCGGCCGGCTCATGTAGCGCAGCAGGAAGCGAATGGTCATCAGGTCGAAGAAAACGCGGAAGGTGCGTCCCAGGCCGTAATGGCTCCTGCCACGCTCGCGATTCACGTTGCGGATGGGAATCTCGCAGATGCTTGCGCCGTACCAACTGGCGAGCGCGGGAATGAAGCGGTGCATCTCGCCGTAGAGGGGAATGCCCTGGATGACTTCGCGGCGATAAGCCTTGAAGGTGGTGCCGAAGTCGTGGATGGGTACGCCGGAAAGCCGCGCCATGATCCAATTGGCACAAGCGGAGGGCATGCGGCGCAGAAAGAAGTTGTCGATACGGGTCTTGCGCCATCCGGAGACGACGTCGTAGCCTTCGTCGAGCTTCTCAAGAAACGCGGGAATATCGTTGGGGTCGTGCTGCAGGTCGCCGTCCATGGCCAGGAGGAACTCGCCCGAGGCGTGGTCAAAGCCCGCGGACAGGGCCGAAGTCTGGCCGAAGTTGCGGCGCAGCTTGACGATCAGAACGCGGCTGTCGACGGCGGCAATCTCTTCGAGGAGCTTGTAGGTCCGGTCAGTCGAACCATCGTCAACCAGGACCAGCTCAAAGGAGTCGCCTACCTGCTCCATGACCTGCTTGAGGCGCGCGTACAGGATCGTTACGTTTTCTTCTTCATTGTGAAATGGCACGACAATCGAGTATTTCGCCATATTGATCCTTTAGACGCCAAATTGCCACGCGAAGGATACCTGGCCGTCTCGAAAAAAACTCACGTGGCGGCGCATGCGCCGAAACCTTCATGGTGAAACCCCAAAGGGAGCCCGCGAAGACGGGAACCGATGGGAACGCTAGCCGTGAAGCTCGTCGAGCATCGCCTGCATCTCGCTGACGGCGTGATTGTTGCCGCTGCGCGCCGCAGAATCGATCCCGGCTTTGAGCCGATCCACGGCCTCTGGCCTCCTGCCCGCGCTCGCCAAGGTTTGCGCGGACATGAAATAGCCGGCCGTGTAATCCGGATCGTTCACCAAGAGCGTATCAAACTCCGCGAGCGCAGCCGCAACCTCGCCTTGGCTTGCCAGTTCCATGGCAAGCCCATAACGGGCAAAGCTGTTTCCGGGGTCCAAAACCAGGATTTCTTTCAGCCCTGCAATTTTATCCATCGTACTCGCATCCGGCGCGATTCTGTTCGATCGGGCCGTGAGGGATTTGCGTAATTGGCGAGGATTGCCGAAACTGGAACTGGATGCGGCAACGCAACCAGGGTCAAACCCCGCCGATAAATCCATTGTAGCTGGCGGAGAACGAAACGAGACGAAAAATCAGGCGAAAGAGGACGGAGCGGAGGCGCGATGAGCAGCCAGGAAGGCCACCCGCAAGTGCGGACAGTCGAGAGCACGCAATCGGAGATGACGGAGATCATCCTGCCGAACGATACCAACATGCTGGGCAACCTGCTGGGCGGGCGGCTGATGCACTTCATCGATCTGACGGGCGCGATGGCGGCCTACCGGCACGCGCGCACGCACGTGGTGACGGCGGCGATGGATCATATCGATTTCATCCAGCCGGTGCGGCTGGGCGACCTGGTGACGCTGAAGTCGAGCGTGAACCGGGCGTTCACCAGCTCGATGGAGGTGGGCGTGAAGGTGTGGGCGGAGAATACGCGCACGGGCGCGGTGTCGCACGTGGCCAGCGCCTACATGGTGTTTGTGGCCGTGGACGAGCATGGGCGGCTCGAGAAGGTTCCGCAACTGAAGCCGGAGACGGCGGATGAGATCCGCCGGTACGCCGATGCGCTGCGGCGGCGCGAGCATCGCGAGCGCGAACACGCGCGGCGCAAGAAGGCGCAGAGCGAAACGGCGGGGCTGAAGGATGCCGGCGCAATTGAACCGTGAATACCGCATCCCATCCTAAACGCAAAGAGCGCGTTTAGGATGGGGCACCCCTGGAGTTAGCGGAGTTGGACTCGTCCCGCGAAGCTGATGTGGGCTCCTGTAAGATTTGAGCAGGCCGTCCGCCGCGACGATCTTACGACGGCGACTCCTCCGCGCTCAGAGACTGTGCGGCCGGCCCACATGTGCGGGTCAGGAGACCCACACTACAGCCGGTCAGGAGACCGGCGGTACAAACGAGGATGACAGCGGTTTTTGGATTGCGAACTGCGTGTTTACATTGCCAACCTTAGAGACAGGTTACTCGACAAGGAGATCTTCTATATGGCGCATGGACCTGCCATGCCGGCACCGGTGGCTTTACCTGGCGTAGCAAAGATTGTTGCTATCGGTTCTGGCAAGGGCGGCGTGGGCAAGACCACCATCGCGGTGAACCTGGCCATCGCGCTCTCCAGGCTCGGCCAGCGCGTGGGATTGATGGACGCCGACGTCTACGGGCCGAATGTGCCGCTGATGATGGGCTCGAGCGAGCAGCCGAAGGTGGGGCCGGGCAACATGATCGAGCCCAACCTGACGCACGGCATCAAGACCATCTCGATCGGCTACATTTCGCCGGGCGACAAGCCGCTGGTGATGCGCGGCCCGATGCTGCACCAGATCGTCCGGCAGTTTTTGCAGCAGGTGAACTGGGGCGAGCTGGACTATCTGATTGTGGACCTGCCGCCGGGCACGGGCGACGTGGCGATTTCGCTGGTGCAGACGGTGCCGCTGACCGGAGCGGTGGTAGTGTCGACGCCCAGCGACGTGAGCCTGGAGGACGCGCGCAAGGCGCTCGAGATGTTTCGGCAGGTGAACGTGGACGTGCTGGGGATTGTGGAGAACATGAGCCACTTCACGTGCCCGCACTGCCACCAGGAGATCGACATCTTTTCGCGCGGCGGGGCAGAGCGCACGGCGCAGCAGTTTGGCGTGCCGTTTCTGGGAGCGATCGAGCTGCTGCCGGCGATTCGCGAGGGCGGCGACCGCGGAATGCCGGTGGCCCTAGCAGGACCGAAGAGCCCGCAGGCCGAGGCGTTCTACGCGGTGGCGGAGAAGGTGATGGAGCAGGCCGAGCGGGCGGCGGCGGCGGCGACGGATGTGATTGAAATTCAGTGATCAGTGGACAGTGAACAGTGGACAGGAAAAAGCGGGGCCTGCGCCCCGCTTTCCTATTTTGAATTGCAGTTTAGCGCCAGTAACCTTCGACCAGGACATATTGACCATGGCGGTGTACCCAGTGGTGGGCGACCCAGCGTTGACCTCTACGGGGTGGTTGCTCGTAGTGGCCGGGTGTCCAGGCATAATGTGCGCCGTCGTAGCGGTGATAGCCGGGTTGCCATACGTATCCCTCCCCAGGAGGTGGGCCGCGCCTTTCGTACACAGGCGGGGGCGGCCCGATGCGAATCACGACCTGCGCAAACGATGCCGCGGGGATCAGGGTAAAAGCGAGCAACAGTGCCATTGCAATTTTCTTCACGAGAATCGAGTCCTCCAAGGAGTTGGGTGCCGGTGGATTACCGCGCAGGTTCCGGATGCTGCGGAAATGAGCGTTGCGCGGCGTGTTCGTTGCGCGCCCATTGTGGCCCGCATTCATATCCCTTGTACCACCTCTGATTTTCTCCGCGATGTACCGGATAGCTCAGTGGAGCGTTTTATATGACAAGGCCTCGATTTCAGGCAAAAAAGTGCGCGGGGCGGAAACCCCGCTCTCTTCTTTCTTGTTTTCCGGTTTACCGCCAGTGGCCTTCGATGAGGACCCAGCCATCGCCCCGCTGCTCCCAGCGATGGGCAACCCAGGCCGCGCCGGGATGCGGGGGGCGGACCCAGTGGCCGTGGACCCAGACGTAGCGGTGGCCATTCCAGCGGTGATAGCCGTCGATCCAGACCCAGCCTTCATGAGGAGGCGGGCCATAGTGTTCGACGATGGGCGCGGGAGGCGCCACGCGAACCACAATTCCCACCTGCGCTAAAGCGGCGGCGGGAGCGAGGCAGATTGCAAGCAGCAGGGATAGTGCAGTTTTTTTCACGGAATTATTCCCTCCATGGTGTGAGTGCATCGCGCCGGATTGAGGAAACTTTCCAGGCGCTTCATTCTATTCAACACGCGGGCGCGGAATTGGTTGCGTTCTGTTGAAAATGTCCGCGAGTTGACTCTGAGCGATTGGATGCGGAATCTCTATGCGGGTTGGTCCGCGGGCTCGGGATTTTCCGGGCGGGGGGCGAAGACGTCGCCCAGGCGCTGGATCTGGGCGCCCACACTGCGCAGCTTTTCCTCGAAGCGCTCATAACCGCGATCCATGTGGTAGACGCGATCGATGACCGACTCGCCGTCGGCGACCAGCGCGGCCAGCACCAGCGAAGCGGAGGCGCGCAGATCGGAGCACATGACGGCGGCCGAGGAGAGCCGCGCCGGGCCGCGCACCGTGGCCGCGTTGCCGTCCACCTTGATGTTGGCGCCCATGCGCACCAGCTCCTGCACGTGCATGAAGCGGTTCTCGAAGATGTTTTCGCGGACCAGGCTGACGCCCTCGGCCTGCGTGGCCAAGGCCATGTACTGGGCCTGCATGTCGGTGGGAAAGCCGGGATACTCCTCGGTGGAGATGTCGGCGGCGCGCAAACGCTCCGCGGCACGGACGCGGACCGCGCCGGGTCCGAGCACGTCGACGCGCACGCCGCTCTCGCGCAGCTTGGCGATGACGGCGCCGAGATGATCGACGTTGCAGTTGGCCACAATCAAATCGCCGCCGGTGATGGCGCCGGCGATGAGGAAGGTTCCCGCCTCAATGCGGTCGGGGTTGATGCGGTAGCGCGCGCCGTGGAGGCTGGAGACGCCGTGAACGCGCATGGAGGACGTGCCCGCGCCCTCGATCCGCGCGCCCATGGCGATGAGCAACTGGGCGAGATCGACGACTTCGGGCTCGCGGGCGCAGTTTTCGAGCAGGGTTTCGCCTTCGGCGAGGACCGCGGCCATGAGCAGATCTTCGGTGCCGGTGACGGTGATGCGATCGAAGACAATGTGCGCGCCGCGCAGCCGCCCCACACCTGAATCGACGCGTGCTTCAAGGTAGCCGTGCTCCTGCAGGATGACGGCGCCCATTTTTTCCAGGCCCTTGATGTGCAGATCGATGGGACGGCCGCCGATGGCGCAGCCGCCGGGCATGGCCACGCGCGCCACGCCGGAGCGCGCCATGAGAGGACCCAAGACAAGCGAGCTGGCGCGCATGGTCTTCACGATCTCATAGCGCGCCACGGGATCGGAGAGCGAGCGGCAACTAATGGTGGTGTGCTTGAGCGACGCGCCTTCTCCTGTCGCTGACGACGGCGCATCCTCAGGCGTCACGGATTCGTGCAGTTCGACCGCTGCGCCCATGGAGGCGAGCAAACGCCGCTCGGTGGCGATGTCGCGCACCTGGGGAATGTTTTCAAGCGTGACCTCCTCTTCAGTGAGAATGGCCGCTGCCATGCACGGCAGAGCCGAGTTCTTGGCGCCGGAGATGCGCACCGTCCCGACCAGTGGATTGCCGCCGCGAATGATGAATTTATCCATGAAAAAACAGCTTCTAGCTTCTAGCTCCTAGCTTTCAGCTCGGGCGTGCGGGAGCGGTCATCGTTGCACGGCGCAGCGCGAACTGGAAGCGGGTTGCTAATGTTCTAGTGTAAATGCGGAGCGGGAAAGGGCACAGGTCGTGCCGCATCACAGCACCGTCCCTACGGGACTCCGGAACGCATTTGCGGAAACCCGCCGCCCCACGCTGAAGCGCGGGCTAAAAAACACTGCGCCTACGGCGCGGGAATCAGTCTCTGTCCGGTTCGGGTCAAACGGTCACTCATGATGACAGCGCATTTATGTCGCGATCTTCAGAGACAGGCCATTAGTTGCCGGAGGGTGTGGCGGCCACTAGGTTGAGCGGCTCGCTCAGAGTAAAGAGCAGGACTGTGCCGTCTTCGAGCGTCGCCTGGGGATGGTTGACCAGCAGATGCACGGAGACCACGCTGGCGCCAACAATGGTGCCGGCGAGCGCGCCGCCGGGTCCGGCCAGAATGGCGCCTGTGACTGCGCCCGCGCTCACGACGCTACCGTACTCAATGCCGTCTTTCTTGAGGCGCGAGCCGGGCATGACCAGGCCCTCATTACGAATGCGATCCTTCGAGCCGGGAGCGCCGGAGAGTTGGGCATAGAGGCGGAAGTGCGAGCCGTCGGGCAGAGTCACCGTCTCAGGACGCAGACGCATGGAGCCGTGACCGCCGGCGTGGCCGGTGGAAACCGAAATCACTCTGCCGTCGATCTCAGAGCCGGCGGGAATCAGCACCTGGCCGTCCTGGATCACGTCGGAAGCGACACGCGTGTGGAAGGACTCGCCGGGCTGGCTGTCGGTGGTGGAGAGGCGGTCCAGGAGACGGACGCGAATGACGGCGCCTTGGCCCAGTTCGCCTGGCGCGAGCGGGGCGAGATGCACGATGTCGCCGTCGGGGTCGGCCATCGCGTGACGCTGGCTCAGGGACGGCCCGGGGGCGTTCTCGGAGGGCGCAACCTGCACGATGCCGTCGTCAGTGCCGTCGCCGCTGGCCGGAGGCTGAATGGTCTCAGTAACGTTGGCGGAGGCAGAATGCGATTCATTGGGAACCGTCTCCGCGGCGTAGGGCGGCGGCGCGGGCTGGGCGGCGGGCGCGGCGTTGGCCCGATGGCTCGGCGACGGCTTGGCGGCAGGCGCGGCCTCGGGGGCCGGAGTGGTGATGGTGTCGTCCGAAGGAGGGTTGGAGATTCCCTGGTGCGGGTCCGGCTGGTTCGCCTCCTGCGCTCCCAGTGCGACCGGCGTAGCGGCCAGCAAAGCGTAGACAAGCCCACACGCAAGCCCAAACCCGAGCGTCGTTCGTTTCATCCCGATCTCCTCTCGTCGCGTCTGCCCCACGGATCGAGACCTAACCGGCCCCCAGCAAGCAAAAACCGCTCGCCGGGGGTACCGATCTCCGTGGGCAGCGCGAAACAGACTTCTCCTGTGAATCTTCAGACCCGGCTGCGCAGCAGAAGTCATCCTGCTGGCGGGGCGATGATGATAAACCGCCTGAAATAAGCGTAACCCGCGATGAATTGGCGTGAATGGACGCGGCGAGCGATAGGTGCCTCCGGGGCCACGAATCAACAGAGTTACGGGCCGCAATCAGGTTTGAGGTTTCAGGGGTCAGGTTTCAGGCTTGAGACGCTGCGGGATCTCTTCTCTCGGCCGAATCCCATCCCTCGGGCCTGAAGGCGCACTCCTTTTGTGGTGTCGAAATTGGCCCGGCTGAGGCCGCGCTCTTTCAGGGCAGGCGTCGTTCAAATTCCTTAATTGAGGCTGCTTCCCTTCTCTGTGACCGCTGCCACAAACCGTGCGGGAGCCGGATTTGCTAGAATCCGAAGGGGCACAGCGATATTCCGCATTTTTCCTCGACGACGGAGAGTGTCGATTGAGCGCGCAGGGGCTTTTGCATACGATTCAAAGCGCCGCCGGAGAGATTCTTGCCGTCGATCGCCGTCCCCGGCTGAATGACCGGCTGCAGCACCACATTGTGAGGAGCGATATGACTGAGATTGTTGCCATTCGTGCGCGTGAGGTTCTGGATTCGCGCGGCAATCCGACCGTTGAGGCGGATGTGATTCTGGAAAGCGGCGCGATGGGACGCGCCATTGTGCCTTCGGGCGCTTCAACGGGCGAACATGAGGCCGTGGAGCTGCGCGATGGCGACAAGAGCCATTACATGGGCAAGGGCGTTTTGCAGGCGGTGGCCAACGTGGAGACCGTGATTGCGCCCGAGCTCGAAGGCATGGACGCGAGCAATCAGCGGCTGATCGATCAAACGATGATCGCGCTGGACGGCACGCCGAACAAGAGCAAGCTGGGCGCGAACGCGATTCTGGCTGTCTCCATGGCGGCGGCGCGCGCCGTGGCGCAGACGCTGGAGGTTCCGCTCTACCGTTACCTGGGCGGCGTGAACGCGTGCGTGCTGCCGACGCCGATGCTGAACGTGCTGAACGGCGGCGCGCATGCCGACTCCAACGTGGACTTTCAGGAGTTCATGATCATGCCCGTGGGCGCGGAGCGCTTCAGCGAGGCGCTGCGCTGGGCCGCGGAGACCTTTCACACGCTCAAAGGCGTGCTGAAGAAGAAGGGCTACAACACCGCGGTGGGCGACGAGGGCGGATTCGCGCCTTCGCTGAAATCCAACGCCGAGGCCATCGAGTTGATTCTCGAAGCCATTGAAGCCGCCGGCTACAAGCCCGGCGAGCAGATTGCCATCGCGCTCGATCCGGCGTCGAGCGAGTTCTACGACACCGAAAAGAAGAAATACGTCTTCAAGAAGGGCGACAAGAGCGAGCTGTCCAGCGAAGACATGGTTCGTTTCTACGACAACTGGATTCGCCAATACCCGATCGTCACGCTCGAAGACGGCCTGGCCGAGGACGACTGGGAGGGCTGGCGCATTCTCACTGACAAGCTGGGCGGCAAAATCCAACTGGTGGGCGACGACATCTTCTGCACCAACCTCAAGCTGCTGCAACGCGGCATCGACGAGGGCGTGGCCAACTCCATCCTCATCAAGCTCAACCAGATCGGCACGGTGACCGAGACCTTGGAAGCGATCGAGCTGGGCCGGCGTTACGGCTACACATCGGTGATCTCGCATCGCTCGGGCGAGACCGAGGACACGTTCATCGCCGACCTGGCCGTGGCTACCGGCGTGGGCCAGATCAAGACCGGCTCGGTAAGCCGCACCGACCGCATCTCGAAGTACAACCAGCTGCTGCGCGTCGAAGAGGAGTTGAACTCGGGCGCAGTGTACCTCGGCATCGAGAGCCTGAACTACGGCGAGTAAGCACCTGCGGTGGGGCAAATGGCTCCGCCCCGGAAAGTTGATTTTGAAAGGGAGGGGATGAAGGTCTCCTCCCTTCTTCTTTGGTTGCTTGTTATTCCTTTTCAGATATAATCGATATGTGCGAATTTGAGAAGCCGATCATCTGGATCGGGAGCAGCAAGAAAGATCTGCTGGAGCTTCCAGTTCCCGTGCGAAAGTTTTTCGGTCATGCTCTTCACTTTGCACAGATTGGCGAGCAGCACGACGCTGCCAAAGTACTCAAAGGATTCGCGGGCGCCGGCGTGCTCGAGATTGTCGAAGACGATGCGCAGGGGACATACCGCGCCGTCTATACCGTCAAATTCGAGCCGGCAGTCTTCGTTCTCCACTGCTTTCAAAAGAAAAGCAAGACCGGGATAAGCACGCCGAAGAAGGACTTGGACACGATCCGCCTCAGGCTCAAAACAGCGGGGAGATTGGCGACGGAGATGGCAGATGGCTAGGCGCAAAACAAGCGACACAGAATTTGAAGTTAGCTGCGGGAACGTTTTCGCGGACCTTGGACTTCCTGACGCCGAAGAACTCAAGATCAAGTCGGGGCTCGCAATCGAGATTATCCGTGCAATACGCCGCCTTGGTCTCACACAGCAAGAGGCCGCACAGCAAATGGGCGTCACTCAGCCGAAGGTCTCCGGTTTGATGCGCGGAGATTTCACCAATCTTTCGGAAACCAAGTTGATGGAATGCCTGAACCGTCTCGGATATGACATCGAGATCAGACTGCAACCAACGGCGGAGCCGGTCGGACGCCGCACGGTCGCGAGCGCCTAGTGCTTAGACCGCGTGAATTGGTAATTCATCATGGACAAGCGTGGACCGGGAGGTCCACGCTACAGCCGGCCAGGAGGCCGGCGCTACATTCATATGATTACGAAATCATGCGGTCACGGTACTAGCAGTCACTAAAGCAACTGGAACACCGCTGCATTGGCCGATTAGCGGCTCGCTCCGCCAGTGCTTGCAGCCTTGTTTACAGCCTGCTCGATTTGCGCTGCGTCTCCCAGATAATAATGACGAATGGATTTCAAGTTGTTGTCGAGTTCCTGCACCATCGGCACGCCGGTAGGAATGTTGAGGTCAACAATCTTTTCATCTGGAACGTCTTCAAGATACTTCACAAGTGCCCGCAGGCTGTTGCCGTGGGCCGCAATCAAAACCCGCTTCCCCGACCGTATGCTGGGAGCGATGACCTCGTGCCAGCAGGGCAGAAAGCGGTCCACAGTGTCCTTGAGGCATTCGGTGAGTGGAAGCTGTTGCTTTGAAAGGCCGCGATAGCGCGGGTCCTTGCCCGGATAACGCGGATCGGCCTCGTCCAGGGCCGGTGGGCGAATGTCGTAACTGCGGCGCCAGATTTTCACCTGCTCCTCACCATACTTCGCCGCCGTCTCCGCTTTATTCAGGCCTTGCAGCGCCCCATAATGCCGTTCATTGAGCCGCCAATCGCGCGCCACGGGAATCCACATCAGGTCCATTTGGTCCAGCGTGATCCACAGCGTGCGGATGGCGCGCTTCAGCACCGAGGTGAAGGCGACGTCGAAGCAAAATCCCTGCTCCTTCAGCATCCGGCCGGCCTGTGTGGCCTCTTCTCTGCCTTTCTCCGACAGGTCGACGTCGGTCCAGCCGGTAAACAGGTTTTCCTTATTCCAGATGCTCTCTCCATGGCGAAGCAAAACGACTTTGTACATCTCGATACTCTCTTTCCTAAGCTGGAGTCTCTTTTTTGTTGATGATTCGCTCCAATTATACGAAATCTCCGTATTGCCTTTCGGCTGCAAACCAAGAATCTTCCCATCCGCCTTCGCTTGCGATCGTTCTCGGTTCGATCCAAGACCGAGGAGGCGAAAGCCTACCGGCTGCGTACGGATGGCTCGCTGCGCGACATTTCGCCGGCGCTGCTGAACCTGCTGAATCTGGGCCTGCCGAAGAGATGACGGGAGGGGATCTGCGCGTGGCGATCGCCGTCAAGTAGATTCAACCAAAATCTATACACGCACAAAGGCCTCCCGCGGTGGGAGGCCTTGTGGTTTGATTCGCCGCTATGGAGCTACCGCGAGCGCAGGGATTTGAGGGCCTCGGGCAGCCGCTCCTCGATGATCCGCGCGCGCTCGGCGGCAAGTCCGCCAAGGTACGACGGCGCGGGAGTGGCCATCAGCACCAGCGCCAGGGCAATCAAAGAGAAGATCAGCCCCGCGACGCCGGCCGAGATCAGCATGTGGTAGGTGTCCTCGCGGTCCAGAGCGAAGACATTGAAGGCCATGTGCTCCAACGGCCGGATGTGCTTCAAAACCGCGAGCGCGAAGAGAAAGAAGAGAGCCGCAAGCGAGGTCAGAACCGCAAGCGTGACGTCAACGCTGCGATGGAAGTTCTGACGAGCGCTGCAACGGGCGCATTCGGCAAAATGACTCTCGTAGTCCCGGCGCATCTCAGGGGAGATGCCGGAGATGTCATATCGCCAGCTTGCCAGAATCGCGCCTACGACCCGGTCGGAACATTCGATTCTCGTCGTAGACATAGGGACCCACCTTGGAAAGAATTCCGTTCAACGGCGGAGGCAAACAGTTCAGTTCAACCACTGAGCTTCCGCGAGGAGGTTGGTTGCGGAAGCTTGTTCATTGGACGCCGCTCCGAGTGATGGGATGCGGAACGCCTCAAAAATACACAACGCCATGCACAATGCCTGGCGCTTCGCGACGGCCTATCGCGCGTATCTGGGTTGTGGCCGCTGTCTTGCTTACAATTGTAACCCCGTTTTTTAGAAAGTGATAGCACAAAGCGGCTCTTGTTGGCGAGCGAGCAACAGGCGATTGGCCAAAAGGCTGGCCCGGCCCGCGAGGGCGCGCTCGGCAGCGAACCGAGCCAGATCAGGAAGATTATTGTTTTCAGAGAGATGGCCTAAGATGATCCAAGCGGCCTGCCCGTCGTAGTCCTCGGCAAGGAATTGAGAGGCCGAATCGTTCGAGAGGTGGCCGACCCGGGAAAGCACCCGTTGCTTGACCGACCAGGGATAGGGGCCGTCGCGCAACATCTCGAGGTCATGGTTCGATTCAAGCAACAACAGGTCCAGGTTGCGGAGCTGCTCTTTGACGTTGGGCGGGATGTATCCGAGGTCGGTGGCAAAGCCCAACCGGACCCCTTCGGCGCTAAAGACAAAGCCCACGGGATCGGCCGCATCATGAGGAATCGTAAAGGAGTTTATGCTGATGTCGCCGATCGAGAAGGGTTGGCCCGGCTGGAAATACTCGACCGCCGGGAGCCAGGTGGGATCGTCCTTGAGCGAGGGCGGACGGCCCAAAGAAGCGTCAGACGCCGGGTCAGACACGGTGGGGACTGGCGCGGCGGGGTCGGACGAGTTGATCGAGGTAGATTGGGCCGAGTTTTCCACAACCGATTCCCCGGGGTCGTCTTGGGGATCGCTTTCCGGAGCCTCGGAATCGGGTTCGGCGCAGCGCTCGGCGGCCTGCTTGCGGACCATTTCGAGCCATTGAGCGTAGCTCATCTGGCGGCGGGGCGAGAGCCAGCGCATCCAGGCGCGGTGCGTGGCCTCAGTGAAGTACACCGGAATGCCCAGCTTGCGCACCGTGACGGCGAGGCCGTTCACGTGGTCCTGGTGCTCGTGGGTGATGACGATGGCGTCGAGGGTTTCCGGGTCTTCGCCAGCCAGATTCATGCGCCGGAAGAGCTCGCGGCAGCTCAAGCCCGCGTCGATGAGAATGCGCGTGCGTCCTCCGGAGAGAACCGTGCAATTGCCCCTCGACCCCGACGCCAGCACTGTGAAACGCACCATGGCTTGAGCATAACGCGGATGGTTCCCTTCGAGCCGTCGCGAAATACACAGGTGGCAGCGCTGGCCCCAGCACAGGCTGCGAAGGCCGGCGGTTTTGCGGATCGCGGTCCCGCCCCTATTGAATAGGCAGAGCGGCCGCGGAAAGCCGCTTGGTGCGCGAATTACGGAAAGTTAGAAAGACCATCCCCAGCGCTGCGCATGAAAGCAAGGCAAAGGTGCCGGGCTCGGGAACCGGCGTAACCGGGGGGCCGACCGGGGTCCCAGTACCAGTTACCGAGCAGGCGGTAGATATGGTGTTGTTATCCAGTGTCACTGCGCCGGTTAGCGCGATGACTCCGCCGCACCCGTCCGTTGCTCCCGTATTGAGGGTGTCGGAGGCATCCGCGACAATGGTTCCGAGGAACGTCGTGCCTGTTCCGAGAGTCGTGGAGCTGCCAACTATCCAATCTATGTTGCCCGTGTAGGGACCGGGACTACCGGAATCGATAATCGCAACACTCGACGCGCTTGCAGTGGTGAGCGTGGAGCCCATCACAAAGGTCCAGGTTGCGGTATCGGTGCCCTCGGCGTCGAGCAGCAGCGCTCCCGTCAACTGAGCCGAGGACGAAAAATAATACACGCCCGGAGCGAGCCCCCCCGGACCAAACGAACCCAGATCGTCTCCAGTCAGGTTATCGGCGCCTGCCAGGAAGCTGGGGGCGATGTCGGTGTCATAGAGAGTCGTGGCATCAATCTGACCATTTATCGCGGGGGTATTATCAATGTCTTCCACCCCAGTGAGAATGACGCTGCCGAAGCCCGTGATCGAAGAACCGGGCGAAAGGCCAACATCTCCGAGGATGGTGGTGGGACCGGTGTTGGTCACGGTCGAGGCGCCCAGGACCGCAAAACCATCAATGGTGCCGGCACGGGCGCCGGCCGCCAGCAGCGAGAGAGCCAGTGACAGAAGCAATAAGCGATAGGTAGCCATCCTCATAGTTCCTCCTGAGGTCGCTGACCGATCACTCGCCCCTGATTCGCACCTATCGCCCGGCTTTCGCCTGGACCAAGACAAGGACCGGCGATTTGCCCGAATGCTAACACGCGATTTAAAAGCCGACTGGTCAAAATTGAACACTTTTGGGGTGTTGACCTCCTGAGAACCCTCTCGTTCAAACCCACTTGAATAAATGCGTTAGAGGCCATCGAGCGGTCAGGAGCGAATACGCAGGAAGGCATTTGAGGCTTGGAGCCTATTCTTCACTTTGGCGCTGCAGTGGGCGGCATTTCGCACATCAGGCCGATGGTGTGGCCGTCGGGATCGCGGAGGAAGGCCAGCCAGAGATCGTGATCGGGCATTTTGGCGACCAGGTGCGGCTTTTGAATGAACTCGACGCCGCGAGCGGCCAGCAGGTCATGTGTCTGCTGAATGTCTGCGACGCGAAAGTAGAGGATGGTGCCGCCCGGACTGGATTGATCAGGCGAAGTTCCGATGGCAAAGCGGATCTTGCCGCATTGAAAGAAGGACATGGGGCCAGCGTCGAAGAGGAATTGCATGCCGAGCACGTTTTGATAGAAATCCCTCGATCGCGCGAGATCGCTGACGGTGATGGCGATCTGGCCGATGCCGTCGAGATGGATTGCGGGTGCGGTTGCGTTTGTGTTCATGTTGACCTCCCAGGGGATGCGAATAGGAAGTATTATTGAATGCTGTATAAATAATGCAATACACTAGGGCAAAGAAAAAGGCAGCTCGGACTGGGCCATGCAGCCGCGCAGTTTTGCTGGACAATTGCGTATGACCTCGATGGAGTTGAGGA
>Ga0224557_1002023_pt1 | contig 18103 bp, 17 predicted proteins | sample 714S31014metaG_FD_180677 | JGI IMG/M metagenome (GOLD analysis project Ga0224557, IMG submission 180677) | Peat soil microbial communities from Stordalen Mire, Sweden - 717 S3 10-14 | ecosystem: Environmental > Terrestrial > Soil > Wetlands > Peat | place: Sweden: Norrbotten County, Stordalen...
CTCTTGTGACCGGCCTTGATTTTGGCGCGCGCCCGGCCTTCCATCGCGGCTCGGCCGGCATATGCCTCGAGGCAGCCCTTGTTGCCGCAGGGGCATTGGCGACCGCCGCGCTTGACGACGGTGTGGCCGATCTCGCCGGCGCCGCCGCGGCCCTTCCAGAGCTTGCCATCGAGGATCAAGCCGCCCCCGATGCCGGTCCCCCAGAAGACGCCGATCAGCGAGCGGTACGGCCGTCCGGCGCCGAGCTCGAACTCAGCGTCGATTGCCACCTGGACATCGTTGCCGACCGCGACATGCGTTCCGAGCTGCTCGGCGAGCGTCGGGCCCAACTCGAAGCTTCCGTCCCAGCCGGGCAGATTGTCAGCGCTGGAGACGGTGCCGCTAATGGCGTTGACGGAACCGGGCGAGCCGACGCCGACGCCCTTGAGCGCGTCGGTCGTGGTGCCGGCGGCCTTCGCCGCCTCGTCCATCGCCGCCGCCATCTGCTTTGCGACGTCGGCGGGAGTGCCGCTGGTCGGCGTCGGGTGGCGGGCCGAGCCCAGCACCTTGTTGTCCGCGTTGACCACGATCGCCTCGATCTTGGTGCCGCCGAGATCGATGCCGCCACGTAGGTCAGCCGGATCATTAACCGTTGCCATCGTCAGACTCTCCCTGGTCGCAGAGCTGCTTGCTCTGGGGCCATCCTACGCCCGCACCACTGTCAGAGAGGTTGCCGTCGCCCGTGATGAGGGTGCCGCTTGAGATAAAACAGTCCCTGGGGACGGCGTTGCGCACGCTGCAGGACACGGAGCGGCCCTTCGCCCTGGTTGGCCGCTGGGCAGGCGGCGGGGCCCTGCTCGGCTGCGACCCGATTCGCACGGCCGGCGACGACGACCCGTTCGACCCGTTCGACTTGCTCGCCGTCGCCGAGCAGGACTCCGTTGCCTCCGACCCTGTTGCCCCTGACTCCGTTGCCTCCGACTCTGGGGTCACGGTGGGTGGAGGTTGGGTCGGCTATATCGGCTACCCCTCACGCGTGGCTGTGGAACGCGGGCAGCCCTCACCGCCGCGCACGCAGCCGTTGCCGGCGGCATCGCTTGCCTACTACGACAACCTGGTGCGCTTGGACGGCGACGGCAGGTGGTGGTTCGAGGCGCTGCCGTCAGCCGGCCGTTCGGCTGCGCTCGAGCAGCGACTTGCCTGGTGGACAGAGCGGCTCACAAATCCACCGCCAAGGCGAACGGTCAGCACTGACGGCTGGCGCCTGGTTCCGAGTGCGGGAGCGCACGCGGAGCTGGTGGCGGCCTGTCGTGAGCGGATCCGCGCCGGGGATCTTTTCCAGGCGAACGTCTGTGCTCAGCTGGCTGGGCGCGTCCAGGGGGAGCCGCTGGAACTCTTCATCCGTGGGGTTGAGTCGCTGAATCCGGACTGGGCCGCCTATCTGCAGGCGCCATCGGGAACCGTCGTGAGCCTCTCACCCGAGCTGTTTCTGCAGCGTCGCGGTCGCGAGGTACGAAGCGCGCCGATCAAGGGCACCCGCCCGCGGCCTGCGGATCCCGTGGCGGCGGCTGCCGAACACGCGGCGCTGGCGCAATCGGAGAAGGATCGGGCCGAGAACGTGATGATCGTCGATCTGATCCGTAACGACCTCGGGCGGGTCTGCGAGCCGGGCACGATCTTCGCCGAGCCGCTGGCGCAGGTGCAGGCTCACGTCGGCGTCTGGCATCTGGTCTCCGAAGTCCGAGGCACGCTGCGCGGTGAGGTCGACGACGGCCAGCTCCTGCGCGCGACCTTTCCGCCGGGCTCGGTGACCGGGGCCCCGAAGATCGCGGCGATGGACGTGATCGCCGAGTTGGAATCAACGGAGCGGGAGGTTTACACCGGGGCCATCGGTATCGCCAGCCCCCTGCTGGGGCTGGAACTCAACGTCGCGATCCGTACGTTCGAGATTGCCGGATCGAGCATTCGCCTGGGTGTCGGTGGCGGTGTGGTGGCCGATTCCGATCCCCACGGTGAGGCGGCAGAGCTCGCCACCAAGGCTGCCCCTCTGCTGGACGCGATCGGGGCACCGCCCGCATCGTTTACGCACCCAGGCGGGCAGTACATCCCCGTCCACCGCTTCGGCCCGTTCCCGGTGCCGCGTCCCGATCCGCGGCAGGGGGTGTTCGAGGCGTTGCTGGTGCAGGATGGCCGTGCTGTTCGGCTTGACGCACACCTCGCCCGCCTGCGCTCGTCGGTGGCCGAGCTTTACGGGCTGGAACTCCCAGGCTCGATCAGCGATCGGATCAATACCGCCGCGGCTTCGACCAAGGGACCGATGCGCATGCGGGTCGACGCGGTGTGCGGTGAGAACTCGCAGGAGATTGAGGTCTCGACGCGGCCGTTCGACCAGCGTCCGGCGGCGCGGCTACGGGCGTGGTCGGTGCCGGGAGGGCTGGGGCGCCACAAGTGGATCGATCGTCGCCTGATCGACGCGATCGAAGCAGCTTCTCCCGGCGAGCTTCCGATCCTCGTGGACGCCGACGGATATGTGCTTGAAGCGAGCCGGGCGAGCGTGTTCGTGCTCGCGCCTGGGGGCGTGGTGTGGACGCCGCCGGACGACGGACGCATACTGCCCGGCGTCGCGCGCGCTCGTGTGCTCGAGTACGCAGCCAAGATCGGCCTTGAGGTCAGGACCGAGCCGCTCCCGCTGGAGCAGCTCGGATCGGCGGACGCGGTCGTGCTCACCAGCGCGCTGCGGCAGACCCCCGTCGCGGCACTCGACGGTCGGGAGCTCGGTCGGGAGCCAAGGCTGCAGGCACTGCTCGAGGCTGCGCTCGTCACCCGCAGCTGACGAGCGGTGGATCAGCCCTCGCCGCTGACCGTCATGTCGGCACTCCGATCAGGGTGCTCGCGCGCGACGTAATCGTCCTCACCATGCATCCACGTTTCCCAGAGCCGTAGCGCTCCGTCGCCATCGCGCGCGAGACCTCGGCGTAGGCGCTCGGCTGGTCTCTCCGCTGGGCGTGGGTAAACGCCAACGGGAGCTCGGCCGCCTAGCCGAGCGGCTTCAGTCCCAGCCGCTCAAAGAACCGACATATGCGTCGGTTAAACCGCGACTTCTGGGTCGCTGGTGCGTTTAGACACATGAGTACCTGGATACGTCTTATGGCAGGTGCCCCCGTGGCGCCTCGCAATCGAGGAGGAGAGACCATGTTGAAGCGAATCGGTCAGGGCTTATTGGCAGGCCTGTGCGTGATGTGTAGCGCGGCGCTGTTCGCGCCCGGCGCCTGGGCTTCGGCCACGCCAACACTGAGCCTTGACCAGAGCGCGGGCACGGCTGCCGGCTCAACGACCAATCTCGGCATGGATCTGACCTTCGCTGACTCGCTCGGTGACTCTCCCGACGTTATGACGATCAACCTGCCTCCGGGGTTGCTCGCGAACGCCGACATCGACGGCGGCGCCTGCCTGACCACGACCGACCTGACTGACACCAACTGCCAGGTCGGTACGGGTACGGTCACGGCCAATGCCCTCGATCTGGTGCCGGTCCCGCTGCCGGTCACCTTCGATCTGGTCCCGCCGCCGGCTGCCGGGGACCTCGCTGGTCTTGCCGTGAATTTCGATAACGGCACGCAGATAGGCGATACGGCCGACATCAAGGTGCGGCCTTCCGGCGACCCAGATGGCGTCGGCATTAGCCTTGATTTCGTGCTGCCCAACTCGATCGCGGGCACGTCGATCACGCCCGGCGCGCCGATCCAGATCACGCAGATCGACAGCACCTTCGACGGGCTGCGCTATCCGACCACGTGCCCGTCCACACCGGCAAGGGTCAGCGTGAGCGTCAACTCGTATGACAGCTCGACCTCCCAGAGTGTCTCGGCCCCGCTGTCCGTCACAGGCTGCTCGGCGCTTCCGTACGCGCCGAAGCTTGCCGTGACCGTGACGAAGGACAGCGCCGACCGCGAGGTCCAGCTGACTACCGGGATCACCCAGGCAGCAGATGAGGCGCCAACTGGGTCGATGACCCTCGGTTTCGCAGGCGATGCGGTGGGTCTGAACCTCGCGTCGGTAAAAGCACTGTGTCTCAATCCGGCCAGCGGCACGTGTACGCCGGTTGGCGTTGCGACTGCAACGTCGCCGCTGTACCCGACGCCGCTCACGGCTAACGCCTATCTGACCGGCAGCGTCAACGGGCTGACGCTGACCTTGATCTTCCCGGCGCCGTTCCCGCTGACGCTGGTCGGCAAGGTTGACCTGGAGAACGTCACGACCACGTTCAGCGGCATGCCGGACATCCCGCTGACGAACCTGTCGCTGAAGCTGAACGGCGGCAGCGAGGCGCTGTTCGCCACCAACTGTCGCCCCGCCTCCGGCATTGTGACCGCGTCGATGACAGATCAGAACGGCGACAAGACGCTGACAAGTAACAACGCCTACAGGATCAAGGGCTGCTCAGCGTCCGCTGCCACGTCGACCACGTCCACGGTCAACAACACGCCTACGGTCAGCGCTGTGACGGTCAACAAGAAGTTCAGCACCAAGAATCCGTCGCTGAGCTTCAAGGTTGGCGTCGGCAAGAAGGCTTCTGAGCTGACTGGGGTCACCGTCGAACTGCCGAGCGGTCTCAAGTTCGTCGAGCACGGCTCTGCAAAGCACCCCAAGATCACTGGGGTATCTGTAAACGGCGCCAAGGTCAAGTCGCTCAAGATCAGCGGCGGGCACCTGGTGATCACGCTCAAGAAGGCCGTCCGCTCCTTCACCGTGAAGCTCACCACGGTACTAAGTGAGAGTTCGGCTCTCGAGAGCAAGATACAAGCCGGCAAGGTCAAGAGCCTGCGTCTCACCGTGGTCGCAACCAACGCGAAACGCCGGCATTACACCGTCCACGAGTTGATCAAGCGCCTGGGCTGACAGGACTGGGGTGCACATGCAGGCCGCGCACATTTATGTGCTCGCTGGGATTGATCTTCTGCAGTGACGCGAACCAGGCGATCTGGCCAGCGCCTGGCAGTTGGGCACAGTCCGCGTGTGTTGAGCTGCTGCTACGCGGGTAGCCCAGTCATATGCCCAATAAAAGTCCCATCTCAACACGCTTCGTCGCGGTGCTGCCACGACTCGTGGTGCCACAGCCGTCAGAGCCACCCACCCCGATCGTGCCGGAGCCAAGGCCGGATCCCGTGCCAACCCCGGATCCGGCTCCGCCTTCGATTCCAGGCCCGGATCCGGCGCCCACGCCTGATCCGGCACCGACCCGCGAACCGCCGTCTACTCCGCCGCAGGCCGGCGGAGTAGTAGACGGGTAGTGGCCAGCCAGCTGGCTCATGCCACGTGGGGGCGCTAGCGCCCGTACCAGCGTCGCCGACCGCCGCCGATGCCGTCCTCGACGGCTCCAATGAAGAAGCCGAGCGCCCATAGCACCAGTGCGACGACTAGAACGATCCACAGAAAATGGGCCGCAAAGCCGAACCCGCCGAATATGGCGATGATCAGCAGCAGCATTACAAGTGCAAGCATCACGATCTCCTTTGGATGGGATTGGATCCCTCTTCCCCCGCTACCCATAGGGCAGCGCTGGCAATCACGGCTTTGGCGGTCGCAGTAGTGGCCGTTCTAGGGCGCCCTGGGCTAACGATTTGGTGAACCCTGTAACCTCGCGGCAGGTGGAGACTCACTTCCTGGTAGAGGCGCGGCACGAAGGTCGCGCTCGTGTGCTGAAGCTGAGCGGAGAGCTCGACGTGGCGTCGAGCGGTGCGCTTGAGCAGTCTGTTGACGAGGTTTCGGACTACGACCGGCTGGTCATAGATCTGAGCGACCTGGAGTTCATCGATTCGACCGGTTTGAGCGTCCTGGTGGCTGCCCACCAGCAGGCGGTTGCGGCTGGTCGCGAGTTCTGTGTTGTTCAAGGTTCCGGGCAGGTACAGCGTCTGCTTGCCCTAGCGGGGCTCGAGGAACGACTGACCGTCGCGGATACGCTCGAGCAGCTGCTCAGTAGTGGCTGACGCGTCAAGCAGGTCATCGCTCGGCGAACGCTTCGCGCGGGGCGACGCGTCAATGTTCAATGAGCTCTTCGAGATCCTCGCTGAGGCGGTCACCGTGCGTGACCCCAGCGGCGCGCTCGTCTACGCCAACGCAGCCGCGCTGCGGTACCTGGGGTTCGATTCAGTGGAGGAGCTTCAGGAAACCCCCAGCACGTCGATCATGGAGCGCTACCTGGTTGAGGACGAGCATGGCCGCGCGCTCAGCCATGACGAAGTCCCGTCCGTGCGGATGCTGCGTGGCGAGCCGCCAAAGCCGTTACTGATGCGGACCGTGAACCGCGACACCGGCGAACTGCGCTGGACGTTGTTGAAGACAACTGCGTTGCGCGATGACGAGGGCGTCGTCCTTGGGGCCCTGACTGTTATTGAGGACGTCACCGCGGTAAAGACCGCCGAGATCAGGACCAGGGCACTGGCCGCGTCTGGCCAGCTCCTCGCTATGACGCTTGACTACCACCAGACTCTGCGCAACGTCGCCGAGGTCGCGGTCCCGTCGCTGGCGGACTACTGCGCGGTCGATCTGATCGATGAGCAGGGGCGGATGGAGCGCATGGCGGCATGCCATCGGGATCCCGCCAAGCAGGGTTTGGCGACGAGCCTCCGGGAGCTGCCCCCGGTCTACCTGGAGCCGATTCACCCTGCGGCGCGCGTGTTGGCAACCGGAACCTCTGAGCTGTTCGAGGATGTCACCGAGGCGCAGCTGGGAGCAATGGCTCGGGACGAAAGCCACTTGCAGGCGCTGCAAGAGCTGGCGCCGCGCTCATTGATGATCGTGCCGCTCCGCGTACCGAACCGCACGATCGGCGTGATGACGCTCGCAACGTATGCGTCTCAACGGCGGTTTCAACCGGATGACGTCGAGTTGGCCGAGCAGCTCGGTCGCCGGGCTGCAGTCGCCGTTGAGAACGCAAAGCTCCATACCAAGCTCTCGGATATCGCCACCACACTTCAGGGGGTGCTGCTCCCGCGGGAGCTGCCCGAGATCCCGGGCTGGGACCTCGCTTCGCTGTACCGGCCGGCTGAAACCGACTTACGAATCGACGTCGGTGGTGACTTCTACGAGTTCTTTGAGCACGAAGAGACATGGTTCGGCGTATTCGGTGACGTGACCGGAAAAGGGGTCCAGGCTGCCTCGCTGACCACGTTGATGCGAACCGGCGCGCGAGTTGCCTGCCGGATCGAGCCGCGGCCCGCGGCGATCTTGGCAAGGCTCGACGAAGCGATGGCACAGGAGTCCGGCAAAGCGTTGTGCACCGCCTTGTGCATGTGCCTGCACCGTGACCACATGGTGATCAGTTCGGCAGGTCATCCGCCGGCGATCATCGTCAGCGACGGCGGCACTTTGCGGGAAGTTCCGACAGCAGGGCCGGTGCTGGGCGCCTTTCCCGACGCGAGCTGGCCGGAGGAGAACGTGCCGGTGACACCGGGGGAGCTGATCGTGTTCTATACCGACGGCGTTACCGAGATGCCCGGTGATGACGGACGGTTCGGGGCTGGGCGCCTTCGCCAACTGCTGAGCCAGCATGGCAACGCCTCGCCCGCGTCTGTGGTCAAGCGGCTGGACGCTGAACTCAATGCGTTCACCGGAGGAGCGGTACTCACCGACGACGTTGCCGTCGTCGCACTACGAGCCCGGCCCGGCTCCCAGTAGCGTCAGGCGCTCACGCGCTCATCGACGATCACGGTCCGCAGTAACTTGTGATCACCGTGCTGCTCCAGCGCTGGCTGTTCAAGCTGGTAGGTGAGGGCAGACCATGATTCGTCGCTTCCGTTGCCCTCGGTGAACACTTCGACCGCGCCAAACGGTCCAGCGGTCAGCTCGAGTCGGCGTGTCGCAGTAGACAACGAGAAGTCGACGGTTTCATCCACCCACATCTCGGCGGCATGCGCGGCGACTGCGTCGGTTACCGCCGTGATTTCGGCGATCCCGTCGGCGGTGAACCGGGATTGCGCAGCCGCCGCGCGAGTCAGCCGGCCGAGCACCGGTGACAGAAGCGAGACCGGGGAGAGCGACACGACTATCTCGCCAGACAGCGATGCCGAAGGTGGCGCCCAGGTTTGGATCTCGGCAAAAGCGTCCGGATCGGCATCGGGATTGATGAACCACATCCGCACATCAGTACCGCCGTCTGGATTTGAACGAAACTCGGTCCGGTCGGCGAGGGCACTGATCACCGCTAGTCCGACACCCATTCGGTCGGCACGAGACGAGACCTTGTGCATACCGCCGCCGCGGTCGCGGACCAGCACATGCAGACCCGGCGACCCTGCAACGAGGGAGATCATCAACGGCCCCCGTCCGACGCCATAGGCGTGCAATACGACGTTGTTGCACGCCTCGCTGACCGCGGTGCGCAGATCGTCCAACAACTCCGTGTCGAGCGCCAGAGCGTCTCCGACTGCGCCGAGCAGAGACCGCACGAGAGTCAAAGACTCAGGTCGGCTCTCCACATCCAGTCGAACAACTGCGGAGTAGGTGCATCGATCTGGGATCACAGTTGCCTTTGCCCGGTAACCAACAAGTCAATCAGGGGCGGCGGAGGGCTAAACGGGATGAGACGAACCAGCGCTATGAGGTCGCGCCGTCGTCTGCGACGAGTTCGACCAAACGGGCGACTGACTGGCGCAGGATTCGGGAGACCTGCATTTGGGAGACTCCAATGTGCTCAGCGATCTCGGACTGGGTCCGGTCTTCGAGGAACCGCAGCGCAAGCACGCGGCGCTCGCGCTGGGATAGCTGACGAGCTGCCGGCGCCAGCGTGGCCCCAAACTCGATCAGCTCGAACCGCTCATCCTCGGTCCCCAGCGAATCGGCAAGCGTCCCGAGCTCCTCGTCACCGTCTTCACGGGGGGCATCCAAAGATGTGGAGTGGTGCGCGGCGGATGCCTCGAGTGCGTCAACCACGTCCTCAATGCTCAGCTCAAGATATTGGGCGAGCTCGTGAACCGTGGGCGACCGACCGATCGTCGGCATCAGGTTGCGCTGTGCGTTCTCGACCTTCAGCGCGATTTCCTGACTGCTGCGCGGAACGTGAACCGACCATCCAAGATCGCGGAAGTAGCGCTTAATCTCACCGATGATCGTTGGGACAGCGAACGACGTAAATGAAGTTCCTCTAGTCGCATCGAATCGGTCGATCGCGTTGAGCAACCCGACGCTTGCGACCTGAACAAGGTCTTCAAGCGGCTCACGCGCACCGCGATAACGCCACGCGAGCTTGCGCGCGACCGGCATAAACCGTTTCACCAAAAGCTCTCGGGCACGTTTGTCCCCGTGATCCTGCCAACGCTCAAAGAGTTCGACGGTATCGAGCTGGTCACCCGTCGGGGACGGTACGCCGGACCCTGTTTTCAGTACAGGAGTCATAGCCATACAGCCAGTTATACCCGCTTCGTCGGGGCTCAAACACGAGATTTCGGTGAAATCTTGGGTTTCGAAGCGGGCGGCGGCTCGGCGTTACGGTCGGCCTCTTCCCGCTTGGCCGTCCGCCGCAGCTTTGCCTGGACCTCTTCGATCAGCCCCATCGTGCCCTCCTGTCCTGTGTTCCTCCTGGTGCCTTTGCTGCACCACTCGGGACTCCCTACCCCTGATCAGGCTGACCCTGATCAGGCTGACAAACGAAGCGCCGCCCGCTCGTACCGCGGGCTCATGGGCACGGGTGGTTCAAACCACCCGTGCCCATGTTTGTTTAGCGGTCTGCTACGCGGTGCAGTTCTTCTTGCCCCAGGCTTGGAGCGCCAGTTCGGCCGCCTTGAGCTTGGGCTGGCTGAACACGGCCATGGACGCCTCGAGGGCCGCTGTCTGGGCGGCCGTCGGGGTCTTACCGATCTCGTAGCCCGACTTCTTGAAGGCCGTCGCGAACGACGTGAATGCCTGCGCGATGGTCTCCAAGTCCGGCCGGATCGCCGATGGCGCAGCGTTGGCAAGGTTCTGGAAGTCCGCTACCGCTGCTGTCTCATTGAACTTCGCGCCGGTCGCGCTCGCCATCGCCTGAGCGAACTTGGTGCCGACGCCGTCCAGCGTCCACCCGCCCGACACTACCGGACTAAAATGGATAACTGGCTCGGCGCTAAGCGACCGATAGATCGCATCCCTTGAGTTGGCTCAAGTAGCTGCCGATAGAGGACTTACTGCGCCGCCCGGCGCAAGTGACCAGCCAGACCCAGCACGGAGGCAACCATGATGAGCACACGTCGAGTTGGACTTCAGGCCCTCGGTCTGCTCAGCGTGCCGAGCGCGCGAGCGCCGCGAGCCGAACGGGACGACAGTCATGGCACTGTCTCGCCCGAGTCAATCGAGCGCCAGTACGCACACACAGAGAACCTCGCGGACGACGATCGCAGGTCACGGCCTGAGTCCGGCGTTGCTCCGAGTATCAGCGTCGTAATTCCAACGCTGAACGAGGTGGAGAGCCTGCCGTGGGTGATCGAGAACCTGCCCGAATGGGTCTCTGAGCTCGTGATCGTCGATGGTCTCTCCACGGATCGCACCGAGAACCTCGCGCGCAGCCTGCGTCCGGATGTCGTTCTCGTGCACCAGTATCAGCGGGGTAAGGGCGCCGCTTTGCGGGCCGGGTTCGCTGCTGCGACGGGAGACATCGTCGTGATGATCGATGCGGACGGAAGCACCGACCCACGAGAGATGGATCGGTTCGTTCAGGCGCTGGTCGACGGGGCTGACTTCGTCAAAGGCTCCCGCCATATGCAGGAAGGCGGGTCGGCTGACTTCACGAGGCTGCGTGCCGCGGGTAACAAGCTGTTCGTCATGGCCGCAAACAGCCTGTACGGCTCCAAGTTCACCGATCTCTGTTACGGGTACTGCGCCTTCTGGCGCAGCCACGTCGACAAGCTCGGTCTGACCGCTGACGGTTTTGAGATCGAGACGCAGCTGGTTCTGGGTGCGCTCAAGGCAGGATTGGAGATCCGTGAGGTACCGAGCTTCGAGTTGGAGCGGCGCGCCGGAACCTCGAACCTGAATGCCGCGCGGGACGGCATGCGCGTACTGCGAACGATGCTCGGACGCGATCAACGCCGTCCAGACGAAGCGATCCACTTCAGTCTCCGTAAGGTTCATCTCCCGGTGTGGAGTACGGCTGAGGTACCGGAGGCTGGCGAACGCAGGAGTGTGGATCGGCGGATCAAGAGCCGAGACCTCGCCGGCTACATCGGTCCGGAGCGACGCAGGAGTGATGAGCGTCGCGAGACCGTCGGCACAGTCGTCGCCTATCGCGCGGTGTACGACCCGTCGAGGCCATCGCGTGCGAGTAGTGCCTTCCGGCCGCTCCCAATTACACAAGGGGCAGGGCAGGGGACCGAAGAGGGTGCCTAAGCGCCATCCCGGTGGGTTTGCACGCTCCTACCGGGATAGACCCGAAGCAGAGGCAGGGAAGTCAGTCGCTGCGATGCGTGATCATCACGGTCCGCAACGAATGTGACGCGACCGCCCGCGCCACACTGCCCGCCATCGCGCCGGTGAGCCCGCTGCGACTGTGAGAGCTGAGCACGATCAAACGTGCGTCGTGCTGATCCGCGACCTCCACGATGCCCTTCCAGATCGGTGCCGCCTCTATCGCCATGCTGCGTGCGTGGAACCCGGCTTCCCGAGCCCGAGAGGCGCCGACAGCGGCAGTCAACTCAGCAGCCTTCTTCACCTCAGGGGTCTGGTCGGCGTTGAGGTTGGTGCCCTTGGGCGGGACGAAACCGACATCGAACGGTTGCCACACGCACAGGACCAGCGCGTCGCTCTTATCGCCGAGGAGTCGGCCGGCCTTGTCTATCCCCAGGTCCGCGAGCTCTGAGCCGTCGTAGGCGAAGACCACTGGCCCGGTCTCAGATGACACTTCGCTTGCGGTCATGTGCGTGCTGGCTCCTCAGCAGTCGAGATCGTGACGCTGCGGCGGCCGCGCACAGCCGCCAGCAGTGGCGGCGAGTGCCAGGCGGGGGCTTCGCCGGTGAGGAAGAGCGGGATGTCGGCTCGCTGCGGTCGTGCGCCGCCGAGCGCGTAGAGCAGTACAGCGAGCAGCCCTCCGGTGACGGCCAGCCCGGCGCCGATCCAGAGCGCGATGCCGGTCCCGGCGTAGCGGCCGTGACCGACAGTGGCGGCGAAGTGGGCGAACACGGGCGCGATCATGAACGCTGCTGTGGCCCTCAGCAGCTCGACGATCGCAAAGACCCGCTGCAGGTTGGCTGACGGCAGTGAGAAGCCGGCGACGAAGAGCGCCGGAGCGACAGTCGCGCCGACCCCGATGCCGGTCAGCCCTGAGCCGACCAGCGTGAGCGCCTGAGTGGGCGGCAGCTGGATCCGCAAGACGATGATGCCGGCGGCCAGGAATCCCATCCCCACGAGCGGCAGGTACTGGAGTGCCCGGCGGCTGATAACGATCCCCAGCACGACGGCTGTGAGTACCGCTCCCGCGAACTCCGGCAGGTACAGAAGTCCGACGTGCAGGGGTGCGTAGCGGGTTGCCAGCATGCCGGCCGACAGCTCGGTTGCCGATACCGACGCGGCGGCCGCGAACAGGGCCAGCACGATTCCGGCGACCGGAATGGTGCTGGTCAGCATGCTGCGGATCGTCAGCAGTGGGCGCTTGCGGGTCGACTGGTTGATGATCAGGATCAGGATCACGACCAGGCCACCCAGCAGTGGCACGACGGTGAGCACGTCGAGGAATTTGTGCGTGAGCAACTCCGAGGCGCCAAAGAACGCGGCAGCGCTGCCGACGGCCGCGAGCCCGATCGCCACCGGGTCTTTCGGCGCGCTGAGATCGGCCGCAGGCGCGTCTTCAAACGTGAGCAGCGACAGCAGCAGTGCCGCGATCGAGATTGCCGCGACGATCCAGAACAGCGGCCGCCAGGCGTGCGCGCTCGCCTGAACGCCGCCAATCAGTGGACCCAGCGCGACAGCGCCGAAGATGCACATGTTCATGATCATCGCGGTCGTCCGCAGTCGTGCCGTCGGGAAGCCGAGGAACAGCGGCGGGGCTGCCGATATCAGCAGCAGGCTCGTGCACAGTCCCTGCAGCACATGCCCGACGATGAACATCGCAGGATCCTGCGCCGCCGCCGTCATGATCGAGCCGAGCACCAGGATGGATGCGTAGAGGACCATCATTCGCCGCTGTGGGAAGTGCAGTGCGAACTGCACTGCCAATACGGTTCCGACGGCGTAAGCCGCGTTCGCCATCCCGGTCCCGAGGCTCATCGTCTGCAGGCTCATGTGTAGGTTCTTGGCGATCGTCGGAGTGATCGGTCCAAGCGAACCGGACAGGGCGAGGTACGGGACCAGCGCCAGCACCACCATCGAGGCGACCGCGGGGTAGCGACCGGCCAGAGGACCTTGTCGCATCAGCCGATCACCGCCAGGATTGGTTTGCGTTTCGCCATGATTCGCTCCGAGGGAAGAGTCGTTATGTCGCGGGCGCGCTTCAGTGGTTCTCGCCCGAGCTCCGTTTACGGGAGTCCGTCCCCGCTCACCCGATCCAGACTAGCGCATCCGGAGCCTGCCTCCGGATGACGCCGTGCGAAACGCTGGAGTGGCGCCGAGCGGGCGGACGCTTACCTGTGCTTGACGCCCTCGCGGGCGAAGGGCGCCAGCGTCGGCGTCGTAACCGGCACGTCCCCGAGTGCCAGGTCCACTGCTTCCAGGAGGTCCGCCGAGAGTTCGATCCCGGAGGCGGCGGCATTGGCATGAACCTGGTCCGGGCGCGAGGCGCCGATGATCGCCGACGCAAGCTCCGGGCGCCGCAACGCCCAAGCGAGCGCCAGCTCGACCATGGTCAGCCCGGCGCCTGCGGCGATCTCAACGAGTTCGCCGTGTCAAAGAAGTTGATACCCGCACTGAACGCGGCCTCGGTGCAGGCACGCGTCTGCTCGAGCTCGATGCCGCCGGCGTACGTCAACCAAGCTCCCAGAGAGATCTCTGAGACCTTCAGATCTGAACTGCCAAGGCTTCGGTAGCGCATGCTCCGTCACCGTAACCCATGTTCAGACAGCACGCCAGTTCCCACTGGGGCGATAACGCCGCCCGATAGATAGGCTGACTTCAGATGGATAGCGGACGCCACGAACACCAGGGTCGGTGGCGTCCTGCGCCGGAGGTTGCGGTCGCCGTGGCTTATGTCGCCGCGATGTTCATGGCCGGAACGGACATGCAGATCGTCAACGTCACTCTCCCGACATTGAGTCGGGATTTCTCGGCGCCCTTGTCAGAGGTGCAGTGGACCGCGATCGCGTATCTGCTTGCACTGGCCGTCCTGATACCGGCGTCGGGCTGGATCGGAGACCGCGTCGGCGTGAAGCAGACCTTTGTGTTCGCGCTTGCGCTGTTCACCGTGGCGTCGGCTCTCTGTGGGGCCGCTCAGTCTCTGGGAGAGCTGATCGCGATGCGTGCCGTGCAAGGCGCAGCCGGCGGCATCATGACGCCGTCGGGTACCGCCATGCTCTATCGAACCTTTCCGCCGGAACGGCGTGCGCGGGTCGCGCGAACCGTGATCGTCCCGATCCTCGTCGGTCCGGGCTCGGCGCCGATCCTCGGCGGCGCACTCACCCAGTGGTTCTCCTGGCGCTGGGTATTTCTGGTCAACGTGCCGGCAGGCATCGCGGTGGTGCTGTTCGCATGGCGCTTTCTGCCGCGCACGCCGCCGGCTACGGCTGGCCGCCTTGACGTCTGGGGGATGCTGTTCTCGGGTCTGGGGCTGAGCTCGGTGCTCTACGCCGTGAGTGAGGGTTCCGCGCTCGGTTGGGGATCCGCGCCGGTCGTGCTCAGCGGTGCGGCGGGAATAGTCCTGCTCGCCACCTTCACCAGGTGGTCGCTGCGCCACCATGACCCGATCTTGCGTCTTCGCCTGCTCGGTGACCGCCTCTTCCGTTCGACCAACATCGTTTTTGCGCTCAGCACCGGACCGTTTCTGGGCAGCCTGTATCTCACGCCGATCTTCCTTCAGGAGATCCTGCACCAGTCACCTCTCGCCTCGGGCACCACGACCTTCCTTGAAGCCGTTGGGGTAGGGATCGGCTCCCAGAGCTTGGTGCGGCTCTATCCGCGGTTCGGGCCCAGACCGTTGGCGACGCTTGGAGGGGCTGCCCTCGTGGTTTACCTGAGCGCGTTCATGCTGATCACGCCGGACACCAGCCTCTGGCTCGTGCGTGGGCTGATGCTGTTCGGGGGAATTGCGAACAGTGCCACCTTCCTGGCTATACAGACCTCGATGTTCACCACGGTCTCCAGCGGCGACCTCGGGCACGCATCGGCGATTTACAACACCCAGCGGCAGTCGGCGATCGCCCTGAACGTCGCGGTGCTCACAACCATCGCGGCCGGATCGGCCGCCGCAGACATCACGGCGTTTCACTCTGCGTACCTGGCCGCGGCCATCATCGCCGTGATCGGCACGGTCTGTGCGTGCACGCTGATCCACACCCGCGACGCGCGCGCGACGATGCGCGTGATGTCCTGAGCTGAGCGGTCCGCCCAGCGCGCGGGTGCGTGCCAAGGCGCCAAGAGCGCGCCCAGCGGGGCGCGCGACAGACCTTCTGAAGGACCGCTGTCAGTCCGGTTGGTCAGTTCAGCTGCGCGATGAAGGTGTAGATCACCATCGCGCTGACTACCAGCACGAAGATTCGCAGCGCCCACAGCCCGAGCTTCGCGTTGCGCCCGAGCTGCGCGCGGTCGACCGGCTTGGAGCGGTTGCTGACGAGCTGGTCGCGCTCGAGGAACATGATCAGCTCCTGGTCCTCCGACGGATCGGCGCGCTTGAGCTCGTCAAATTGATCGGTAGCCGGCGTTGACGTCATCCGCTGATCACGTGGACGGTCTGAAGGAATGAGTCGATCCCGTATGCCGCGCCGCATATGCCGACGAAGGCGACGATCGCGATCGCGGTCACGTTGGTCGACCACCTGTTGGCCCACTCGCCCATCAGGCCGCGGTCGTTGGCGAGCATCACCATGAAGATCAGGGCAACCGGCAGCAGCACGGTCGCCAGGACGTTCGCGTTCAGTGCGATCGATAGCAGCGGCGCGCCTGGGATAAGGATGATCGCGGCTGCGATCAACGCCACGCCCACGTTGGCGGCGTGGAATACCCAGGATTGGCGCAGCGGGGCGTTGAAGCTGCGAGATACGCCGATGCACTCACCGGCCGCGTACGCGGTGGAGGCGGAGATCGTCAGCACGGCGACCGCACCGGCCTCGATCAACCCGAGTGCGAAGATCGTCGCAGCAGGACCGCCGGACACGTGGCGGATGGCCGCGGGGAAGCCGGCACCGGCCAGGCCGTTGATATTTGCGCCGTGGTGAGTCAGCAGCGCCGCGCCGACGATCAACGCGCCGACCCCGAACACCGCCGCCATCACACCGCCGACCAACGTGTCCCAGCGGCCGTGGCCGATGTCCGCCGGTGTCATGCCCTTATCGGCTGATGCACCCTGTTGGAAGAAGATCATCCACGGCGTGACAGTGGCCCCAATCGTCGAGGCCACCAACAGCAGCAACGTGTTGAAGCTCCCGCCCGGAAACGGCGTGAACGTCAGCGCGTGTGCCACCGAGCTCAGATGCGGCTTGACCAGGACCGCCGATACCAGGAACAGGCCGTTGAACAGCGCCATGCCAAGCACGATCCGCTCCCAGCGCCAATAGCGGCCGCCGCTCATCGTGAACAGCACCAACACCACCCCGAGCAGCGCCGCGACGCCGGCGCCGAGGTGAAAGTAGGCCAGCCCGACACGGATCGCTACGAACTCCGCGATCAGCGTGACGAGATTGGCGAACACGAGATCCCCGGCGCTGAACCAACCCCACACCTTCCCGTAGCGCTGCAGCACCAACTCGCCGTATCCGCGGTGGGTGACCGCGCCGACACGCATGCACATCTCCTGACAGACGATCGCCATCGCGAACGTGATGAGGATGAACGGCACGAAGAAGCCGAGCCCGTAGGTGGCGCCGGTGGCCGCGTACGAGATCATGCTCGGCCCGTCGTTCTCGCCGAGCATCGCCAGGATCCCTGGGCCGACCAGCAGCCACACCAGGCTCCAGCGCCGTCCACTCTCGCGAGCGCGAACCACGCGCGAGCGATCACGCGAGCGATCGGCGTCCTCGTGGGTCAGCCCAGCCGGCGCGCCGGGAGGGGCCAGGCTGATTGGGGCCGGTTCAAGAGCGAGTTCACGTGTCTCGAGCGGCGCCATCTTTGTCAGCCTAGCAAAAAATGTCCACACCACCAAAGTCACTGTTTGGCGGTGTGTGTGAGTTAATATCTGCACGTGAACTCGACTCCAGCGCAGAGCGCCTCCGCCCCGGTGGAGGACTACCTCAAGGTCATCTACACGCTGACCAGTGAAGGCGAGCAGACGGCCTCAACCAGCCAGATCGCCGACCGGCTCGGGATCACGGCGGGCTCGGTCTCAACGATGCTCAAGCGCATGGACAGCTCGGGGCTGGCCGAGCACGTGCCGTACCGGGGAGTGCGACTGACCGCCGCCGGCCGTCACCTGGCGTTGGCCGTAATCCGCCGGCACCGCTTGATCGAGCTGTTCCTGGCTACCAGCCTCGACATCCCCTGGGAGGATGTGCACCGGTATGCCGACGCGCTGGAGCACGCCGCTTCCGAGGATCTGATCGACCTGATCGCGGTTAAGCTCGGCGACCCAGTTGCCGACCCGCACGGCGACCCGATCCCCAACCGGGCACTGGAAGTCGATGAGCGGCCCTCTCCAAGCCTCGCCGACCTTGAGGTTGGGCAGGACGCGATCATCGTGCGCGTGTCGGACTCCGAACCGGCGATGCTGCGCTACCTGACCGAGCAGCAGATCGGGATCGGTGACCAGGTCCGCCTGTTGAGCCGCCAGCCGTTCGACGGGCCCTGCGAGGTCTCGATCGGCGACCGCCACCACAGCCTCGGTATGGCGCTCGCGCGGGCGATCCACGTGGAGCGCGTCTGAACGCTCACGCGACGGGCTGCGGCTGATCGCGCCCGCGACCGATGCTCGTGTCCCGCTAGGCCCTTAGGGCTTGTTCATAAATAAGTCGGCAGGTTGACTTGGTTGTGGGGTCGAATATTGGGGTGTGGTCGATGAGGTCGTGATCGGGGAGAAGTTTCGTGC
>Ga0224557_1002024_pt1 | contig 18096 bp, 18 predicted proteins | sample 714S31014metaG_FD_180677 | JGI IMG/M metagenome (GOLD analysis project Ga0224557, IMG submission 180677) | Peat soil microbial communities from Stordalen Mire, Sweden - 717 S3 10-14 | ecosystem: Environmental > Terrestrial > Soil > Wetlands > Peat | place: Sweden: Norrbotten County, Stordalen...
AAGGCTGCCGAACAACTGGGCGCCCAGACGGTCGTCGTGCATCCGCCGTTTCGCTGGCAACGGCGTTATGCCGAGGGGTTCAGCGACCAGGTCATGGCCCTCGAGGCAGCCAGCGAAGTGCTGGTCGCCGTGGAAAACATGTTCCCGTTCCGCGCTGACCGGTTTTTCGGGGTCGATCAGTCGCGCCAACGGATGCGCAGGCGCGGCGGCGGCCCTGGTCCCGCGATTTCGGCGTTCGCGCCGTCCTACGACCCGCTGGACGGCGAGCACGCGCACTACACGCTGGATCTGTCGCACACCTCCACCGCCGGCACCGATGCGCTGGACATGGCCGAGCGGATGGGCTCTGGGCTGGCGCATCTGCACCTGTGTGACGGCAGCGGCCTGCCCGCCGACGAGCACCTCGTGCCAGGGCGCGGCACGGAACCCACCGCCGAGGTGTGCCAGATGCTGGCGGCCAGCCATTTCGCGGGCCACGTCATTCTCGAGGTGTCCACGTCAAGCGCGCGTTCCGCCAACGAACGCGAGGCCATGCTCGCCGAATCGCTGCAGTTCGCCCGCACACACCTGCTGCGCTGACGTCCCGGTAAATATCCAGAAGACCTGCCAGCAGACCATGACCGCGCTATTCACCACCGCAATGACGCTGCGTGAGGTCGATCCGGGCGTATTCGAAGGCGAGCTGGATAAGAGCTGGACGATCGGGCCCAAGGTGCATGGAGGCGCAATGCTGGCGCTGTGTGCCAACGCCGCGCGCACCGCCGCTCAGGGGCAATCCGGTGGACTCCAACCGGTCTTACAGCCAGTCGCGGTGTCGGCAAGCTTCCTCTCGGCGCCCGACCCGGGGGTGATGCGGCTGGTGACCTCGACCCGCAAGCGCGGCCGCCGCATCAGCGTGGTTGACGTTGAGCTCATCCAGGGCGACCGCACCGCGGTACACGCCGTGGTCAATCTCGGCGAACCGGAGCGTTTCCTCGCAGGTGGCCCCCATGGTGGCGCGGCCATGCCCTTGCTGTCGGCAAACCCGGTTGTGGGTTTGATGGCACCGGAACCGCCCGACGACATCGCGCCGATCGGGCCCGGCCACCCGTTGGCCGGCATGGTGCACCTGGGCGAAGGCTGCGATATCCGGCCGGTGCTGTCGACCCTGGCCCCAGCCAGGGATGGGTGGGCCGGGCGGCCGCCGGTTTTCCAGATGTGGGCACGCCCGCGCGGCGTCGCGCCAGACGCGCTGTTTGCGCTCATGTGTGGGGACCTGTCGGCGCCGGTGACCTTTGCCGTGGACCGCACCGGCTGGGCGCCTACCGTTCAGCTGACGGCCTTCCTGAGGGGTCTGCCCGCCGACGGCTGGCTGCGAGTGATCTGCACCTGCCTCGAGATCGGGCACGACTGGTTCGACGAAGACCACATCGTCGTCGACAGCCTGGGCCGCATCGTGGCGCAGTCGCGCCAATTGGCGATGGTGCCTCCGAAAAGGTGACGCCCCGGTAGCCCGGATAAGGCGAGCTGTCTGCGATGCTTTCCGGCATGGCAAGAATCGCGATCATCGGTGGCGGCAGCATCGGCGAGGCATTGCTGTCGGGCTTGCTGCGCGCTGGGCGGCAGCTCAAAGACCTGGTGGTGGCTGAGCGGATGCCCGACCGCGCCACATACCTGGCCAATACCTATTCGGTGTTGGTGACGTCGGTGACCGAAGCCGTCGACAACGCGGCGTTCGTTGTGGTGGCGGTCAAGCCCGGCGACGTCGAGTCGGTGCTGGGGGAGCTGGCCCGTGCGGCTGCCGGAGCCGAGAAAGACAGCCCCGAGCAGGTGTACGTCACCGTCGCGGCAGGAATCACGATCAACCACGTCGAGTCGAAGCTGCCGGCCGGAACGCCGGTGATCCGGGCGATGCCGAACGCGGCGGCGTTGGTGGGCGCGGGCGTCACCGCATTGGCCAAGGGGCGTTTCGTCACCGCTCAACAGCTCGATGAGGTCTCGGCCTTGTTCGACGCCGTCGGCAGCGCGCTGACCGTCCCCGAGGGGCAAATGGACGCGGTGACCGCACTGTCGGGATCCGGTCCGGCATATTTCCTGTTGTTGGTCGAGGCACTGGTGGACGCCGGTGTCGGGGCGGGCTTGAGCCGCGAAGTGGCCACCGAGCTGACGGTGCAGACGATGGCCGGGGCCGCGGCAATGCTGCTGGATCGGATGGATCAGGACCGGTCGGCCGACGGCGAACCGCCGGGTGCGCGGGCCGATACCACGGCGGCCCAACTGCGGGCCACCGTTACTTCGCCTGGGGGAACCACCGCTGCTGCGCTGCGCGAACTCGAAAAAGGCGGATTTCGGGCTGCTGTTGACGCGGCGGTTCAGGCCGCCAAAAGCCGCTCTGAGCAGCTAAGAATTACATCCGAATAATTAAAGAGTTTCATAATGATTGTCCCCCACCAGTACCAGTAACCCCACTAGTCCCGCTATTCTCCTCTGTGTAAGCGCGCGTGGGTGCCAGCGGAGGGGAAGCCACTGGCATTGCGCGTGCCAGAAACGATTGGGTAGCGATGACGTCTACGAACGGGCCATTGGCGCGGGATTCGGCTGGCAGTAAATCGGTGCGAGATGCCGGTTCCGCCGACGGCCAGCAGGCTAGAACACAGTTTCTGACCGTTGCCGAGGTGGCCTCCCTGATGCGGGTCTCCAAGATGACGGTGTACCGGTTGGTGCACAACGGCGAACTGCCCGCGGTACGGGTTGGGCGGTCCTTCCGGGTGCATGCCAAGGCCGTGCACGACATGCTGGAGACTTCGTACTTCGACGCGGGCTGAGCCGAGAACAGGCCGCGCGATCAGGTTCGGCCTCGTCGGTACCTGAGCTCGCCGGATGGCCCTCTAAGGCAGTCTGACGCCGCCGTTTGGTGTTCCGTGCCGGCAGCCGGGTAAAGTATGCCGGTCCTTATAAAAGCCGGTCACGGGTCAGATAGCGGAGTTCATGGGTTCAGTAATCAAGAAGCGGCGCAAACGTATGTCGAAGAAAAAGCACCGCAAGCTGCTGCGCCGCACCCGGGTGCAGCGCAGAAAACTTGGCAAGTAGGGCCCAGTCCGTGCCGGGCGTCACGCGGCCGTAACGCCCGTGTCTCTCTTGGCCGCTAGGCTGCTTAGGTGGATTCCTCTAGTGGGGAAGGTGCCGGAACGGGCGGTATCGGCGGCGACACCATGCATTACCCCAAGGTGGTGCTGGTCACTGGTGCATGCCGATTTCTCGGCGGGTACCTGACAGCTCGGCTCGCGCAGAATCCACTGATCAAAGGGGTTATCGCGGTCGACGCGGTCGCGCCGAGCAAAGACATGCTGCGCCGGATGGGTCGGGCCGAGTTCGTCCGCGCTGACATTCGTAATCCTTTCATCGCCAAGGTGATTCGCAATGGCGACGTCGACACGGTGGTGCATGCCGCGGCGGCATCTTACGCACCGCGGTCCGGTGGCAGCGCGGCGTTGAAGGAACTCAACGTGATGGGCGCGATGCAACTGTTCGCCGCGTGTCAGAAGGCGCCGTCGGTACGCCGCGTTGTGCTGAAGTCGACCTCAGAGGTGTACGGGTCGAGTGCGCATGATCCGGTGATGTTCACCGAGAACAGCAGCAGCCGTCGGCCGTTCCGCGAGGGTTTCGCCAAGGACAGCCTCGATATCGAGGGTTACGTGCGCGGATTGGGCCGGCGTCGGCCCGATATCGCGGTGACCATCCTACGACTGGCCAACATGATCGGCCCGGCGATGGACAGCACCCTGTCGCGGTATCTGGGCGGGCCGTTGGTTCCCACGATGTTCGGCCGCGATGCGCGGCTGCAGTTGCTGCACGAGCAGGACGCGCTGGGCGCGCTGGAACGCGCGGCGATGGCCGGTAAGGGCGGCACATTCAACATCGGTGCCGGCGGCATCATCATGCTGTCGCAGGCGATCCGGCGAGCTGGCCGGATCCCGCTGCCCGTACCCGGTTTCGGGGTGTGGGCGCTGGATTCGCTGAGACGGGCTAATCGTTACACCGAGATCAATCGCGAGCAATTCAATTACCTGAGTTACGGCCGGGTCATGGACACCACCAGGATGGTCTCCGAGCTGGGCTACCAACCCAAATGGACGACGGCGGAGGCCTTCGACGACTACGTCCGTGGCCGCGGCTTAACTCCCATTATCGACCCACATCGGGTACGCTCCCTGGAGGGCCGCACCGTAGCGCTAGCGCAGCGCTTAGGTAGCCGGAAACCAGTTCCATGGGGTGGGGTCAGGTAGACATTGTGGCGGGCGAAAACAAAGCGAATGTTATTCCCCTGCATACGAATCGGGGTCGCGTAGCGGCACGTCGCCGTGCCGCTACGCGAGCAGAAGCGTCCCGCCAGCATCCCTCGATGCTCGCCGATCCGAACGGTGGCGCGACGGCTGAAGAGATTGCCGCAGTCGTTCGCGAAATTGATGAGCGCAGACGTGTCCCGGGCGCGACATCGGCCACCGAAGCACCGCTGAACGATCTTGCGCAGCGCGTCGCCGCCGTCACCGGATTTCTTCGGCAACGGCTTACTGGCGACTACACGGTTGACGAGTTCGGGTTCGACCCGCACTTCAATGACGCGATCGTTCGGCCTTTGCTGAGGTTCTTCTTCAAGTCCTGGTTCCGGGTCGAAGTCAGCGGAATCGAGAACCTGCCGGCCGATGGTGCCGCGCTGTTGGTGGCCAATCATGCCGGGGTGTTGCCGTTCGACGGACTGATGCTGTCGGTGGCTGTGCACGACGAGAATCCGGCACAGCGGGACCTGCGACTGCTGGCCGCCGACATGGTGTTCGACTTGCCGGTGGTCGGCGAAGCCGCCCGTCGGGCGGGTCACACCATGGCCTGCACCACCGATGCGCAGCGACTGCTCGCTGCGGGCGAACTCACCGCCGTGTTCCCGGAGGGCTATAAGGGCCTGGGCAAGCGGTTCGAGGACCGCTATCGATTGCAGCGCTTCGGCCGTGGCGGCTTCGTGACGGCGGCGCTACGCACTCAGGCGCCGATCATCCCGTGTTCGATCATCGGATCCGAAGAGATTTACCCGATGCTGACCGATGTGAAGCTGCTGGCACGGTTGTTCGGCCTGCCCTACTTCCCGATCACGCCGCTTTTCCCGTTGGCCGGCCCTGCGGGCTTGGTGCCGTTGCCGTCGAAGTGGCGTATCGCTTTCGGTGAGCCGATCTACACCACCGATTACGCGGCCAGCGACGCCGATGACCCCATGGTGACCTTCGAGTTGACCGATCAGGTCCGCGAGACGATCCAACAGACGCTCTACCGGCTGTTGGCCGGGCGCCGCAACGTCTTCTTAGGCTGAGCTTTTCGAGCCTACGTTCCGGCTGATATTGACGCGATTGCGGCGACGGTTTCGCCGGTGTTCTGGTGTGCGGCTTCGCCCAGCATCGTGACCACGCTGGTGACGACAGGTTTTCCTTCTGCGTCGGTGACTTCGCTCCGGATTTCGGCGAGCACGGTGCCGTGGGATTCGATCACCGAGTCCAGGTACGTGTCGAAGTAGAGCTTGTCGCCGCCCAGGATCGGCCGGTGAAACTTGAACTTCTGGTCCCGGTGGAAGACCCGGGCGAGGTTGATCGGAATTTTGAACTTGGTGAAGATCTCCTGCTGCACACGCCGTCCGGCGATGGCAAGGAACGTCAGCGGAGCGACCGCTGCGGGGTAGCCGGCATCAGCAGCGTCGGTCTCGCCGTAGTGCGTCGGATGGTCGTCTTGGAGCGCGGCAGCAAATTCGCGGATTTTCTCTCGGCCGACCTCGAAGTAGTCCGGTGCCCGGTAATGGCTGCCGATGAGTCCTTCGGCCTCTTGGCTGACTGTCATGCCGCTGTGCTCCCCGCTCGACGATGTGCTCAGCGGCGCAGCTTATCAGCGGGGCTGGCGGCGTGACGCCAATGCTGCCAATGCACCGCCGGCTGCACCTAGCGCCAGTGCCGACGGCACCCCGATCCGGGCCGCCTTGCGAGCGGTTCGGAAGTCGCGGATCTCCCACCCGCGTTCGCGGGCCAGGGCGCGCAGGCGGGCGTCGGGATTGACGGCCACCGCGGTGCCAACCAGCGACAGCATCGGCACGTCGTTGAAGCTGTCAGAGTATGCGGTGCAGCGTTTGAGGTTGAGGCCCTCCCGGATCGCCAGCGAACGCACCGCGTGGGCCTTTCCCGGGCCGTGCAATATCTCGCCAACCAGCCTGCCGGTGAATACTCCGTCGGCCGACTCGGCAACGGTGCCTAGCGCTCCGGTGAGGCCGAGCTTGCGTGCGATGGTGGCCGCGAGTTCGTACGGCGTTGCGGTGATGAGCCAGACCTGCTGGCCCGCGTCGAGGTGCATCTGGGCGAGCTCCCGGGTGCCGGCCCAGATTTTTTCGACGATGATCTCGTCGAAGATCTCCTCGCCCAGCCCGACCAGCTCCTCGACTGACCGGCCCTCGATGAACGCGAGCGCTTTGCGCCGGCCGGCGGCGACGTCGTCGCTGTTTTCCTTGCCGAGCAGTTGGAACTTGGCCTGGGCGTAGACGAATCCAACGACGTCGCGGTAGGTAAAGTAGTCGCGGGCGGCCAGTCCTCGGCCGAAATGTACAGCCGAGGAGCCCTGTACCAGCGTGTTATCCACATCGAAGAATGCGGCCGCGGTCAGGTCGATAGGCGGCTGCCGATGGCCCTCGGCGGTCTCTTCTGCGTGCAGCCCTGCAAGCGCGCGCTCCGCGCTGGCGTTAGCGGCCAGCGACTCGAGGTCGAAGCCACCGGCGCCCTCGGCGCTGTCCGACTCAGAGGAAGCCATCGGAAACCTCCTATGTCGGTGTACAGCCCGTGGCGTGTTCGGCGGCTTATATCAACCCTATCCGGCGCTGAGTGGGCCCATAGTGTCAACCGGAGTGCCAACCGAGGAGTGCCGACCGTCGAGCCGGCTTCAGCTTCGTCGCTGCAATCCCTATTGGTCGCTTGCGCCCAGCCGCAATGCTTCGCGATCGAGCACGATCCAGTCATCCGCATTATTCATGATCTGAACACCACCTATTCCAGGTGCGGCCCGGATCATATCTTTCAGTGCGATCCATCGAATACCGCCGTATGTAATTCCTGGTCGGACTCGGCTGGTATAAATACGCACCACATGCGGCAGATGTTGAATTTGAAAAGTCTTCATAACTGGTTGACCGTCCGCGCTCTGCCCGGCGGCCAACTCAAGAAATAGCTCTCGCTCTCGAAGCGCCGCGCTGATCTGTTGTGGCATTTCGTCTGATCCGGAGCTGGCACTCCGGGTGATGAAGTCTTCGATGATGGTGCCTGCCGAATCGCTCGCGGAAGCCGCTTGAGGGGCATTCTGGCCTCGCCCATCCGAATTAAGATCATCGAGAATGGCCGCGATCTGCTGCTTGTGGATCGCAACTCGGTGCCAGGCGGTGTTCGACAGAATCACCCAGTCGAGCGGGGGCATCTTAAGCGCAGCGGACAGGTGGTCCGTAAAAGCGGCTCCGGCGAAGTGTTGGTGCTCCGACAGATGTGGATGCGTTTTCGCGGTAAACAGCATCATTGCATGTGTACCGTCTGTCAGCCGGGCGAGCGGGGTTGATCTAACCGTCTTGGGGTCATGCGGGTCCATCGCGCAAGGGACGAACACCTCGGCGAGCCGGATCGCTTGAAATAGGCGCCGACGGGCATTGGGGGAATTCTCTTGTGCGGCTACCTCAACCAGTTTATCGATGTCGCTATCCGTCATCGCTATCAATTCCTTCGTACGGTGCGAATATTCCTGTTGATTCATCATAAATTCCGCCTATATCATATATTAACCCCGTGGGATTAGCTTCATCGAATGGACATATTGCCAGGTGTACGTCGCCCATGTCGGCTTCTATAAGCTCCGTGAGACGTGTCGGAGTCGCAACTATTCGTGGTGCACCCACTACGTTCAATCCGTCGGGCGGGTAAATCGTGTAATTCGGTACCTTTTCGCCCGGATGAAAGGTTCGTGAGTAGACGCGCGAGGTATCGCCGCCCGATTCGACAAGATTGCCGAGTTCGTCAGTGATAGACGATCCATGCTCCGCGTAGATGGTAATCGTTGTGCCCTGCGGCACGGTTATGTAGCCATCGATAGAATAGTAGGCGCCGTGTCCGCTGATTATTATCCGATGATCATTCGCCGGATATTCGAGCGTTGATTCCGGCGATTGCAATGCTCCGTGCTGGCCGGGTCCAGCGGCCTCCCCGCCATGAGGTGATGGCTCGCCGTGGTGACTCCTCAGCGGCACGGACTCACCCGGCACGGAATCTGCGGCCGGTGCGTGGGGTGCCGAGGGCTCGGGTGCGGAATGTGGCGGGTGCGCGGGCGTCGGCTGGCCGGGCTGTTCGCCAGGTAAGGCCGATGCCCGGGCTGGAACGGGTTCGTCGGGTTGCGGGTGAAGCGCCGAGGGTGGTTTTGATTCGTTAGGCCGCGTTGTCGATTCGGTTGGGCTGTGTGGCGCTGCTGTGCCGGCCGGGGCTGGTGCCGGCTTGGTCTGTGGCGCGGATTCGCGCGGTGCGGCCCGGGGCGCCGACTGTGGCACGGTCGGCGCAAACTTGGGTGGCTCGACGCGCGGGGCTGTCAGCGGCTCGAGCGTCGGCGGCTTCCTGAGACCTGTGACGGCATCGAGCCCCTCGAGGGCGTCGCGGGCACCCGTGCCGATCTTGCCCAGCTTTGCGGCGGCCCCACCGGGCAGCGCCATCGTCGCCAGGTCGAACCCGGTTTTCCCGAGGGCCTCGAACGGGTGGCTCTTCCAATCATCCCAGTGGGTGAGTTCCTTACCGAGTTGCTGCCACGTCTGGCCGATGGCGGGCCCGTGGTCGCCGGAGGCACCGACCAGCGGCGCGACGCCTTTGACCATTTCGTGCATGGACGTCAACCAACCCACCGGGTCGGTCACGGCCCGCACTTGGCTGACCTCCCACAGTCCTTTGGCCAGTCCGACGGCCTCCTCCCCGAAGCCTTTGCCGAACTGCCCCAACTGGGTCAGAACGGGGTCGACCGCGCGCGAGAACTGATCCCATTGTTTGACGGCGTGGTCACCCATCGAGGTGACCACAGCCGTCGCCTGTTCAAGGACCGCCGCGATCTGGGCGCGTAACGCGTCGACTTCGGCCGTGAAGTTGTCGACCACCGCGCGGATGTCGTCGGCGATCTTTTTGATCTCGTCTTCATCCTCGCCCGTCAGGATGTCCCAAACCTCTTTGATCCCGGTGAACGGGTCACAGATGCGCGCTAACAGGTCCAGGATCGCCGCGTGCACCTTGTCGACCTTGGCTGCGTAACTGCTGAGCTGGGCTGCGATCGTCTGGCACTGCTGCACGATGTTGGTGGTGCTGTCGTACGCGTCGGAAAAAGCGGCATCGATGGCCGCCCCTTCGGGGATCTGCTGGGCGCGCACCGCTCCAATCGCCCGCGCCATTCCCTCGATTTCGGTCAGCGCGAACTTTGTGCCGATGGCGGTCCAGGCCGCCGCCGCGGTCCGCAATTTTTCCGAATCCGCTGTCGGCCAGATCATTCCGATAAACGGGGACACCCACCCCCAGCCCGCCGGGGCATCGTCACCGGGCCCTACCGATGACGGCGGCGCGCCGACCAGGAGATGCTCGATCGGCGTCGGCGCTGGAAGCGGATTGCCTTGGCCGCCAACATCAGACTTTGCCTCGGCCAGTGAATAGTTGTGCGCTGACGTCCGCACGCCGGTTCCGAGACTGCACAGGCCGTCGCGGGTGGTCGCCATCGCCTCCATGAGCTTGGCCGCCGAACCGTCGTAACTACGGCCCAGCCTCGCACCCGCCGGATCATCGCCGGCCATCCCGGCGCAACCCAACAGCGCCACAGCCAGCGTCATGACGGTCCACCCGAGACTGTCGCCGGCCGTAACCACGTCGGTGCCCGCGCGGTCGAGAGCTCCGGGATCTACAGTCAGCGGCGCCATCGGGTTAGGACCACATAGCCAGGTTGGTCGACATGGCGCCGGTGTAGTTGCGATGTGCCGTCGCGCCGGCAGTCCGCAACTGAGCCAACGCCTCGCGCATCATCGCCTCGCCGCGAGCCCAGTGCCGGTGCGCCTCGGCGTGGGCGGCCGCACCTTCCCCCGACCACGTTGCGTGCAGATTGGCGACGAGAGAGTCGATTTCGGCGAGCATGCTTTCGGCATAGTGTTGAAATTCGGTCATTCGCTGCATCGAATCGGCCAACGCCTGGGGATCCACCCGAAACGCCTCAGCCATGGCACACCCCCCGCAGCGCCTGGCTGGATGCGGCCTCGTTCTCCTGATAAATCCGGCCGGCTTCCGATACCAACTTTTCCAAGATCGACAACCCCGCCTGCACCTCGCCGGCGCCGCGCTGCCATAGCTCCCACTCAGCGGTGTAGGCACCGCCAGATCTGCCCCGCCAGCCGGTCAGCATCTCGCTGACCTGACCGTCGAGGTCGGCCAGGCGAGTCCGTAGATCCTCGGCACCACCCCGGAGTGCCTGGGAGAACCCCTGCATCACCAAGGGGTTGACGCGCAGATTGTCTGAAGCAGCCACAGCGGCAACGTAACCACCACCGTGCGGTCCGACAATTCACCACGAATGCCCACTGTGAGTGGATTACGAGCCCCACAGTCACACTGGTGTGATGACGCCACCGTCTCCTAAGTCGACAAGTCGGCCGCGGGTGGAGTTGCTGACCCGCGACGGATGCGGCATCTGCACGCGAGCCCACGCTAGGCTGGCTGAACTGGCTGGTGAGCTCGGTTTCGAGCTTTCCAGCACCGACGTCGACGCCGCGGCGCTGGCGGGCAACTCTGGGCTGCGGGCCGAGTTCGGCGACCGGCTCCCGGTGATCCTGCTGGACGGCCGCGAGCACAGTTATTGGGAGATCGACGAAGCGCGGCTGCGGGCCGATCTCGCCGAGCACGAGAAATTTGGTAGCCCAGCTGATAAACGTTTACCGTAGACACCTGTTGAGACGCTGGTGAATAGCAAGGGGGCTGCCCAGGTGATGCTGCCGTGAGCATCCTGCTCTTCGGGGTTTCGCACCGCAGTGCGCCGGTCTCCGTCCTGGAACAACTCAGCATCGACGAATCGGATCAGATCAAAATCGTCGACCAGGTGCTGCAGTCGCCGCTGGTGACCGAGGTCATGCTGCTGTCGACGTGCAACCGGGTCGAGGTCTACGCGGTGGTGGACGCGTTCCACGGCGGACTGTCGGTAATCGGGCAGGTGCTGTCGGAATACTCCGGGATGTCGATGGGCGATCTGACCAAATACGCCTACGTCCGCTACAGCGAGGCCGCCGTCGAGCATCTGTTCGCGGTTGCCAGCGGTCTGGACTCGGCGGTGGTCGGCGAGCAGCAGGTGCTTGGCCAGGTGCGTCGCGCGTATGCCGCAGCTGAGGGCAACCGTGCCGTCGGTCGGATACTGCACGAGCTGGCCCAACGGGCGCTCTCGGTGGGCAAGCGGGTGCATTCCGAAACCGCTATCGACGCGGCCGGTGCTTCCATGGTGTCGGTCGTCCTGGGCATGGCCGAGCGCAGGCTGGGCGGGCTGGAAGGTAAGACCGCTGTGCTGATCGGCGCCGGCGCGATGGGCGCGTTGTCGGCCGCGCACCTGACCCGGGCCGGCATCGGGCACGTCCTCGTGCTCAACCGGTCGCTGCCCCGGGCGCAACGGCTGGTCCGCAATATCCGCGAATCGGGCGTCCGGTCCGAGGCGCTGACCCTCGACGGGCTGGCCGACGCACTGGCGGCGGCCGACGTCGTGGTCAGCTGCACCGGGGCGATCAGCCCGGTGGTTTCGCTGGCCGATGTGCACTATGCGCTGGCGGCCACGCGCCGCGACGAAGCGGCCCACCCGTTGGTGATGTGCGACTTGGGGATGCCTCGGGATGTCGACCCGGCGGTGGCCGGGTTGCCCGGCGTCTGGGTCATCGATGTGGACCGGGTGCAGCGGGAACCCTCGGCTCACGCCGCCGCCGCCGACGTCGACGCCGCTCGCCACATCGTGGCGGACGAAGTTGCCACTTACCTGGCAGGGCAGCGGATGGCTGAGGTCACCCCGACGGTGACCGCCTTGCGCCAGCGGGCCGCCGACGTGGTCGAGGCCGAGTTGCTGCGTCTGGACAACCGGTTGCCCGGGCTTCAGAGCGCCCAGCGCGAGGAGGTTGCCCGCACCGTGCGGAGGGTGGTGGACAAGCTGCTGCACGCGCCCACCGTGCGGATCAAGCAACTCGCCAGCGCCCCGGGCGGCGACAGCTACGCCGAGGCACTGCGCGAGCTCTTCGAACTTGACCAGACCTCGGTCGATGCTGTCGCGACTGCGGGTGAATTGCCAGTGCTACCAAGCGGATTCGACACGGACACCCACGGTGGCCCGCGCGATAGCCCGCGTGATAACCCAATACAGTCCGCCGAGTAGGCGATTGGCGCACGTGATCCGGATAGGCACGCGGGGGAGTCTGTTGGCCACCACCCAGGCCGCCGGCATTCGAGATGCCCTCATCGCCAATGGCCACCCGGCCGAACTGGTGATCATCAGCACTGTGGGGGACGAATCTTCGGCGCCCATCGAATCTCTCGGGGTGGGAGTCTTCACCAATGCGCTACGGGAGGCCATCGAAGATGGCCGCGTCGATGCGGCGGTGCACTCGCACAAGGATTTGCCAACCGCCGATGACCCGAGATTCACAATTGCTGCGATACCGCTACGCAACGACCCCCGTGACGCCCTGGTAGCCCGCGACGGGCTGGTGCTCGGGGAATTGCCGGTCGGAGCGCTGGTAGGCACATCCTCACCGCGACGGGCGGCACAGCTTAGAGCATTGGGTCTCGGTTTGGAAATCCGCCCCCTACGAGGCAACCTAGATACCAGGTTGAACAGGGTAAGCAGTGGTGATCTTGACGCCATCGTGGTGGCCCGGGCAGGTCTAGCCCGGCTGGGCCGCCTCGATGACGTCACCGAGACGCTTGAACCGGTGCAGATGTTGCCAGCGCCGGCTCAGGGCGCACTCGCGGTCGAATGCCGCGCCGGTGAGAGCCGGTTGGCGGCAGTGCTGGCGGAGTTGGACGACGCCGACACACGAGCGGCGGTCACTGCCGAGCGAGCCCTGCTCGCCGAACTGGAGGCCGGTTGCTCCGCACCGGTGGGCGCGATCGCCGAGGTGGTCGAGTCCATCGATGAGGAAGGCCGGATCTTCGAAGAGCTGTCGTTGCGCGGCTGCGTGGCGGCGCTGGACGGATCCGACGTGATCCGCGCGTCCGGCATCGGCACTTCCGGTCGGGCACGGGAGCTTGGGCTTTCGGTCGCCGCGGAGTTGTTCGAGTTGGGCGCCCGGGAGTTGATGTGGGGAGCGCGGCAAGACCCCGCGCAAGGAAGTGTCGAGTGAGAGCAGTTGAGAGCCACGTGGGAGCGACAATGACGACGCGAGGGCGCAAGCCGAGACCGGGCCGCATCACTTTCGTGGGCGCCGGTCCGGGGGATCCGGGTTTGTTGACCACGCGGGCCGCCACGGTGCTGGCGAATGCCCCGCTGGTATTCACCGACCCCGACGTACCCGAGCCGGTGCTGGCACTGATCGGTAGGGACCTGCCGCCGGTCTCCGGCCCTGCGCCGGCCGGTCCCCCTCCTGGGAGCGCCGACGGCGGAACCGGGCCTGCCGAGGGCGACCACGGTCACGTCATGCCGGCAGTGATGCCCGGCGGTCCCGATGTTCGCCCGGCGCTGGGTGATCCCGCCGAGGTCGCCAAGACGCTGATCGCCGAGGCTCGTTCGGGCGTCGACGTGGTGCGGCTGGTGGCCGGTGACCCGCTGACGGTCGATTCGGTGATCACCGAGGTGAACGCCGTCGCGCGCAGCCATCTGCACGTCGAGATCGTGCCCGGTCTGGCCGCCACCAGCGCCGTCCCGACCTATGCGGGGTTGCCGCTGGGTTCGTCGTACACGGTTGCCGATGTTCGCGGCGACGTCGACTGGGAGGCGCTGGCGGCAGCTCCGGGGCCGCTGATCCTGCAGGCCACGGCTTCGCACCTCGCCGATGCGGCCCGCACCTTGATCGAGTACGAGCTGGCCGACGCCACTCCATGCGTGGTGACCGCGGAGGGCACCACCTGCCAGCAGCGTTCGGTCGAGACGACGCTGCACGGATTGACCGACCCGGCCGCCCTGGGCGGCACCGACCCGGCGGGTCCGCTGACCGGACCCCTGGTGGTCACGATTGGAAAGACGGTGACCAGCCGGTCGAAGCTGAACTGGTGGGAGAGCCGTGCACTGTACGGCTGGACCGTCCTGGTGCCGCGCACCAAGGACCAGGCCGGCGAGATGAGCGAGCGACTGACGTCCTACGGTGCGCATCCGATTGAGGTGCCGACGATCGCCGTCGAGCCGCCGCGCAGCCCCGCTCAGATGGAGCGCGCGGTCAAGGGCCTGGTCGACGGCCGTTTCCAATGGGTGGTCTTCACCTCCACCAACGCGGTGCGCGCAGTGTGGGAGAAGTTCGGCGAGTTTGGTCTGGACGCGCGTGCGTTCTCCGGAGTGAAGATCGCTTGCGTCGGCGAGTCGACCGCCGACCGGGTTCGCGCGTTCGGGATCAGCCCCGAGCTGGTGCCGGCCGGGGAGCAGTCCTCGCTCGGTCTACTGGACGACTTCCCGCCCTATGACAGCATTTTCGACCCGGTGAACCGGGTTCTGCTGCCGCGCGCCGACATCGCCACCGAAACGCTGGCCGAGGGACTGCGCGAGCGTGGCTGGGAGATCGAAGATGTCACCGCCTACCGGACCGTGCGCGCCGCACCGCCGCCGGCGACCACCCGCGAGATGATCAAGACGGGCGGCTTCGACGCGGTGTGCTTCACGTCGAGTTCCACGGTGCGCAACCTGGTCGGCATCGCCGGCAAGCCGCACGCGCGGACCATCATCGCCTGCATCGGCCCCAAGACCGCCGAGACCGCCGCCGAATTCGGTTTGCGGGTGGATGTCCAGCCCGAGACCGCCGCGGTCGGCCCGCTGGTCGACGCATTGGCCGAGCATGCCGCGCGGCTGCGCGCCGAGGGCGCGTTGCCACCACCACGCAAGAAGAGCCGCAGGCGCTAGTGGCCTACCCGCGGCAGCGTCCGCGTCGGCTCCGTTCCACCCCCGCGTTACGTCGCCTGGTGGCGCAAACATCTTTGGAACCAAGACATTTGGTGCTGCCGATGTTCGTCGCCGACGGTATCGACCAACCGCGGCCCATTGCTTCGATGCCGGGCGTCGTGCAGCACACCCGAGATTCGCTACGCAGCGCGGCGGCCGATGCCGTTGCCGCCGGAGTGGGTGGGCTGATGCTGTTCGGCGTGCCACGCGACCAGGACAAGGACGCGACCGGCTCGTCGGGCACCGACCCCGACGGCATCCTCAACGTCGCCCTGCGTGACTTGGCCAAGGATCTCGGCGAGGCCACCGTGCTGATGGCCGACACCTGCCTGGACGAGTTCACCGACCACGGACACTGCGGAGTCCTCGACGAACGAGGTCGGGTTGATAACGACGCGACCGTGGCCCGCTACGTGAAACTTGCAGTGGCGCAAGCGGAGTCGGGTGCCCAAGTGGTAGGGCCGAGCGGGATGATGGATGGCCAGGTGGGTGCGATCCGCGACGGACTGGACGCCTCGGGCCACGCCGATGTGGCGATCCTGGCTTACGCGGCGAAGTTCGCCTCGGCGTTCTATGGCCCGTTCCGGGAGGCGGTGAGCTCCAGCCTCTCCGGGGACCGGCGTACTTACCAGCAGGAGCCGGGCAACGTCCGCGAGGCGCTGCGTGAGATCGCGCTGGATCTCGACGAGGGTGCCGACATCGTGATGGTCAAACCCGCCATGGGTTATCTCGATGTGGTGGCCGCCGCGGCGGACGTCTCGCCGGTGCCGGTCGCCGCTTACCAAGTCTCGGGGGAGTACGCGATGATCTGCGCTGCGGCCGCCAATAACTGGATTGACGGCCGCGCCGCGGCACTGGAATCGCTGACCGGCATCCGGCGTGCCGGAGCGGATATCGTGCTTACCTACTGGGCCGCGGCGGCGGCGGGTTGGCTTTCGTGACGGGCCCGTCGGCGGGCGACAATCACCAGATGAGGCTGGAGATGGCAGCAGCGAAAGATTCTAAGCCGTTGTTCTACGAACCCGGTGCCAGCTGGCTCTGGGTGCTGGCAGGTCCGGCCGCGGCGGTGTCGATGATTCTGATCGAAGTGTGGAGCGGTGCCGGAATACAGCTGTTGACTCCGGGGATCTTTCTGGTGATGGTGTCGGCGTTCATCGCGCTGCAGGTGAAGGCCGCGCGGATCCACGTCTCAGTCGAACTGACCGAAGACGCCCTGCGCGAGGGCACCGAAACGGTCCTGGTACGTGAAATCGTCAAAATCTATCCCGAAGCCGAACACTCCGTGGTTTCCGACAAAGAACTGGCGGCGTGGCAGTCGGCGCGGGCGCTTGGCGAATTGTTCGGGGTGCCGCGCCGCCGGACCGGTATCGGACTGAAATTGACCGGGGGACGCACTGTGCAGGCCTGGGCGCGGCGTCATCGTCACCTTCGGGCAGCGCTGACCCCACTGGTCCAGGAGCGCGTGGAGCCGCCCGCAGTCACCATCGATGGTGATGACGCAGGATCGCTGCAATGAAGACCCACTTCCGGGCGCTGGCCGAATTCGTCCTGGCTGGCGCCGCTCTGGTGGGTGCCGGGCTGAGCTGGCTGCACGCTCGTTACATGGTGGCTGTCGCACCCATCGCGGATGGGCAACCGGCCACCGCGTCGCTGGTTTACAACCCTCAGCTGTTGCTGCTGACTCTGGTGCTGGCGACCACCGCAGCGGTGCTGGCGGTGGTCGGGGCGGCCAGGCTGCGGCGCTCTAGGCAGACTTCTTGATGAGCGGCAGCACCAGCTGACGGCGGTTGACGATGGCGTTGGCCAGGTTGTGCAGCGCCTCGTGTACGGAGCGGGCAATCGGAAACACGGCGCCGTTCTCGTCCTCGTCGCCGCTGGCATCCAGCACTTCGGTGACCGCCGGGCTCGCGATCAATGTCCATTCCACCCCGGCGGCACGGCAATCCTCGTCAATCGCATACAGCAGCGAGATACCGGACACCGCAAACTGGCGCATGTCGCTCATGTCGATTACCACAGGGTTCGACCCGACGATGAAACGCCGAATGTATTTGCTGACCCAATCGACGTTGACGGCGTCGATTTCGCCTCGGATGGTCACCACAGTCGCCAGGTGCCGACAGTGCGCCCGAATCTGGGCGCCACCGCAATCGAAGGTGCAGTTTCCCTGTCGAGTCGCAACGTTACTCATTAGCAGCCCCATTCAGCGTGGCGTCGTGGAGGCCGACTCAGCGCCGACTCGACCTACCCCTAACGTTCCCCGCGAAATCTAAGGGGACCGACAGCCGCGTCTAACTCTTCGGTAAGGCTTTCGGGGTGCCTGCGCTGGGCAAAGCGACGCCGTCACCGGCCCACCATGCCCCTCGCGGCCCCTCACGGCCCCTGACGGCATCGGGGCGATCGCGCTGTTAGGCTCCAATGGCTGCCGGTTGCCAGTCGGGGGGCTCGCGATATGGCTTTCCTTTGATGGCCCGGCAGCAGTGGACATCGCCAGGTCAGCCGGACCAGAAGGCCAACGAAACAGCAGAGTTCAGACGGAAAGAGCGTCGTGCGCTTCGGAGAGCTAAAGGGAGAGATCAAGGCCCTGACAGGCCTCCGCATAGTCGCCGCGGTCTGGGTAGTGCTGTTTCACTTCCGGCCGATGTTGAGCGATGCGTCGCCCGATTTCAAGGACGCGCTTTCGCCGGTGCTCAACTGCGGCGCGCAGGGCGTCGACTTGTTCTTCATCCTCAGTGGGTTCGTGCTGACCTGGAACTACCTCGACCGGATGGGCCAATCGTGGTCGACGCGCGCCACCCTGCACTTCCTGTGGCTGCGGCTGGCCAGAGTGGGGCCGGTCTACCTGGTCACCTTGCATGTGGCGGCCTTGTTGGTGATCCTCAGCCAGCACGTCGGTCATGTGCCGTTGCCGGAGGTGCAAGACCTCACCGCGGTCAGCTATCT
>Ga0224557_1002030_pt1 | contig 18070 bp, 23 predicted proteins | sample 714S31014metaG_FD_180677 | JGI IMG/M metagenome (GOLD analysis project Ga0224557, IMG submission 180677) | Peat soil microbial communities from Stordalen Mire, Sweden - 717 S3 10-14 | ecosystem: Environmental > Terrestrial > Soil > Wetlands > Peat | place: Sweden: Norrbotten County, Stordalen...
AACGAGCGGACCCAGCTCTTCGACGGCCTTATCGATGGAGTCGCCGAGGCCCAATGAGTGTGCTTCGATGGGAGTCAGCCCAGGACCTACGGATCACCTGTATAACACCGGGAGCGGGGCGGTTGTCGACCGTAACCCAGCGGCACTTCAGGACGACATAGACCCAGCTTTTCCGGCTCTAGGTAGAATCGGCACGGTGGGGATGACCCCCATTTATCAAAGCCTCGGGACTAAGGAAGAGAAACAGGCATGAAGAAGAGCGAGTCGCAGAAGAGCAAGTCTCCTTCTCAGCTGATAGACGCGAGAATCAAGGAGCTAGGCGACTGGCGGGGCAAGATGCTCAGCCGGCTCCGTACCTTAGTCAAGGAAGCCGATCCCAAAGTCGTCGAGGAGTGGAAGTGGAGAGGGGTTCCGGTGTGGTCGCACGACGGATTGATCTGCACAGGCGAGACTTACAAGAACGTCGTGAAGATGACCTTCGCCAAAGGGGCGGCTCTGACGGATCCTTCGGGCCTCTTCAACTCCAGTCTTGACGGGAACACAAGGCGCGCCATCGACTTCCACGAGGGCGAGAAGATAGACGAGGAGGCGTTGAAGACTCTCGTTCGCGCCGCCGTGACCCTGAACAAATCCACAGGCTAAAGCTAATCCCCGTTGCCAGGACGTTGTGGCTCTGGGCGTTGCTTATTGGCACTGCCCCTATCGAATCTCCTATGGATGTCAAGAGGCAGTTTGGCGTCGATCGTGATGCTGCGAGGCACGACATGAATGGGCCACGCAAGATGCTGAGGGCAAGCACTTATTAGGCCATCGCGCAATCACTTCGACGAAGGTGGATGCGACTCGGAGCGGCGGGCCGGCAAGTCGATAGGAGACCAACGTGAACGCGGCAGCCGGTGTATGTAGGCCAGAGCTGCCGATCTCGTGGAACCGGACACTCTAGCGCCCACCTTGAGTGACTCGAACCATTCGACTGTTCTCGATCAGGTGCCCACCTTGACGCCGACATAGCCAAGTGGGGCATGACCCCGAAGTGTTGTTGGGGGACGCTTTCACACGTGTGGTCGCGTTATCGGGATCACGGCGACCATGTCCCACTTTCCGCCCAACAGTTGACCCAACAATTCCGTCCTTCTGCGTCGCAAGCCGAAGGGCCGCGTCCCAGCCATCTTCGTACTCAATGCCAATGACCAGGGAAAATAGGCCTCGCTGCGACACGGTTGGAACGGTAGCGACGTCCCGGAACGCCCTTGCAGTTAGCACTGGTGGCCTCCCAACACGAGTGGGTTGATTTCACCGATCACACCGTGTTCGTCGGTGGAAACTGCATGGTCGGACTTGCCATTTCATCCCTCATTCCATCCCTCAAAATCTCTGAAACCGGCCCGGAACGGGTGGGACCGACTGAGAACGTGAATCAAGATACCTCCAGTTCAATGGCACCATTCGGGACAATTCGGGACACCCTCAGAAGGTTGCGATCCACCTCGAAAACCGTTCGAACCCGTGTCCTCACCCTGAGAGTTGCGTGTAGCCGGCCTCCCTTGAGAGGCCGTCTCCAGCCAGGCCAAAGGCGTGGCCGACGGCGATCCATTCGCTAATCGAGTGATGCACCGGCGGATCTCGGCGCCGCGAGATCAGGCCCTGGCGTTCCCGCTCAGCACGACGATGGACTCACCCGCCAGCCCCTCCGACCGCCCTGCCATTACGGCCGAGCGGACCAGCGGGTTGGTCGAGCCGGCCGTCGCCGCGCTGTAGGCCGTCTGGCGGAGCTGAGTACCGGAGGCGAACCATCGGTCCGACGCCACAGCCGCCTCGGTCGACCCGGTGTTGACCAACAGGACGTGTCGCACCTGGCCGAGGTCCGACTCGAAGCCCAGCATCGTCGGTGAGCCAGTGTCGACGGCCTCGACGTGGCTACTGCTAGCCGTCAGCATCGAAGCCAGCTGCTCGCCGTAGTACGGCGGCAGCGGTGCTCCGGCCGCCTCGGTCTCTGGGCTGCCCGACGACACCAGCCCGTAGTCGCCATTGGCGGGGGAGCCGAAGTTGTTGAGATCCCACCAATCCACGCTTTCAGCCCCCTGGGCCAGCCAGGTGAGCGAAGTGGCTGCGGCAAACAGAGCTGACACCGGCTCGAAGTCGAAGACGGTCGGCCGTTCCGAGATGTTGGTCTCCCCGACTACGAAGGCAGCGCCAGGTAACTCACGGTGGAGGGTCGTACGGATCTGGGCCGCCGCAGCCGGGATCCTTTCGGTGGACTGGAGGATCTCCTGCACGGTCAACCCGCTCACCGTGTCGAAGGGGTACCAGTGGGCGTCGACAAAGCTAACCTCCCCCTTCACTGCGTGAAGGACCTTGGCGTTCCACAAGGGCGCGTCATCGACCCCTGCGCCTTGGGCCTGATTGCTGCTGAACGCCCACGGCACGCCAATCTTGGCGCTGGGGCTGGCCTTTTTCATAGCTGCCAGGTAGGGGAGGACGTTGACGGCGTAAGATCTGGCCATCACCGCCGTCGACGGACAGACCGATCCGCCCGGGAGATATCCCTTGACGAAGGTGGGGTTGCCAGCCAGGTGGTGATTGGTCTCGTAGCAGCTGTAAGTCTCGTTTCCCACCTCCCACAGCGCCACCGCATCGGCCTTCGAGGCCGAGGCATGTGTTATCCAGGCGGCGGCTTGGCTCGGGGTGCCCGAGCCGTAGTTGACCGTGATGAAGGTGGAGGCCCCCGCAGACCGGGCGTGGGCCGAAAACTCGTCGAAGCCCAAGGGGTCGCTAGCCTCGCAGGCCGTGGTGACCGTCCCGGCACACTTGGAGGTGTCGGTGTTGGAACTCCAGTCGTACTCATCGGCCCAACTGCCCCCCGAGTAGCGCATGAGTCGCACGCCAGCTGCCTGCAACAGTCCGTTGATGCTGGTGACATCGACGTCGCCGTAGATGCTGTCCCACGCCGCCACGTTGACCCCCAAGGCACTTGGGCCGACCGTGCTCCCCGCTTCGACCTTAGGGACGGCCGCCGTCGGGTTGGACGTGGAACACCCGGCAGCCACGGCAGCCAACGCCACGAACAGGGCAGTCAATCTGGGGCGGGACTTCGGGGACGAATCCCGGCCGCCGCCCGACCTTCCTGGTCCATACCCCGTCGATGCTCTCTCAGGCGGACGGTGTCTCAGATCGGCTTGGTGATCACTTCGGACACCTTCTGGCTTCCGAATCCCATGAACCGGACCATACCCAATATCACACCCAGCGTTTCGATCATGGTGATGGCGTAGATGGCCGGCACGATGATGAGGGACAGCATCAAGTGAGGTCGGGGACGGTCCGATGCCGACAGGTTGATCTTGAGCCCTTCCAGGTAGAACCAGAAGACGCCCGCCAGGCTGATGCTCCACAGGGGGAGGAACAGTGGACTGATCGGGGAGGTGTTGTCCAGGCCCGTGGCGTAGGAGATGAGCAGGGCCAGGCCCACGAACTGCAGTGGGGCCAGGCTCCAGGTGAAGATGGAGTAGAGGAGCGGAAGCTTCGGTAGCAGGGGGAGCCTCCGGTTGAAGGCCAGATGCAGGAGTCCCTCAATCCACCGCCGCCGCTGGCGCAGCAGGTCACGGGCCGACGCCGGCGACGCCCCATAAGAGTAGGAGTTGAGGGTGGTCGACCGCTTCGGGTACTTCTGTGCGAACTGGATGGCAAAGTAGGCATCCTCGATGACGGTGTCGGGGAAATCCCAGCCGATCTCGTCCTCAATGTCTGCCCGAATCACGAGGTGCTCGCCGTGCAGGCCGCCGAGGGGCGTGCCCAGCACTCCGGTGAAGAAGGCGAACCTGGTCAGGTCGTCGGCTGGGCGGATGGAATCGGCCAGACGGCAGAACCTGGACAGGGTCAGCTCGTGGGGGAATGTCAGGATCCCCTGGGCCAGGTAGAAGCGGTCCCCGTCGAGTTCGATGAACTCGGCTAGCGATGCGGCGGTGTCCTTCCCGATGTGGGTGTCGTCGTCGAGGTGGTAGACGTAGCAGTCCTCGGTGTTCTCTCCGGACTTCCTGCGGGCCTCCATGGCGTACTGGTTGGCTCGGGTCTTGAACCGGGCGCCGAGCGGGGTTGTGTACTCGGCCGGAACATTGACGATGCGGATGGGATCCGCCAGTCTGCCGAAGCTCTCGACCCAGTCCTCTAAGGGCTGCTGGTCAACGTCACCTTCGGTGATGATGTCCACGTGGAATCGATTGAAATGCTCCGGCAGGTTGAGAAGCAGAGATAACAGCACCCGCTCCATGGCCGGGAGGTTCCCCTTAGCCAGCAGGGTCGGCACTGTTACCACCAGGAGATGGTCGGACCGTCCTGTGAACTCGGACCGCAGCGGCTTGTGCCGCTTCCTTCGGATCTCCGGATCAGTGGCCGAGGTCATGGCCACGGTCTGTCCGTCACTGGTGCGTTCCGATCGGCCGCGGCGCTGCTGGACCCGGAGGTAGCAGGCACCGATCAGTCCGATAACGATCAGCGGCGCGTAGACGGACCACACCACCGACAGGAAGTAGTTGAGCGGGGTCCGGCGGTCGGAGGTGATCCGGGCGAACACCAAGAAGACGGACCCGAACAGCAGGAAGAACAGCGCGAAGTTGACCTTGGGCGACTTCCGCCGCACCAGCTGACGCTTGAGCTGCGTGCCGTGGGTGGGAACCCGGCGCAGGGCGGGAGGGAGGCCCGGCGAGCTGAGATTCTTTGGCTGGGTCCAGGCGTACTCCACCTCCGGCTCGAATGTCTCCAGCGGGTGGAGTGCCTCGATGGTCGCCCCCACACCCTCGGAGTGGTTCGCTGCAGTCAGACGGACGCCCTGCTCGCCCTCGAAGTCGGGGACCACCATCCGGGTTCGGGTCATCGCCTCGAAGTCGGCCAAGACTGTCCCCTCGCCGGGGTCCGCCTCACGCGGGTCGACGACGGTCATCGACCGACCACGCTCTGCATCGGACCATGGCTCGCCGAGCACTGACTGTCACGCATTGATGACCGCCTCTCGATCGCGTTCGAGGATTGTGGTGAAGAACGCCGCTGTTTTGGGTACTGATTATCCATGCCCGACTCTCTGTGAACAATTGAAAACTTCAGGTAACCGGCGAGGTAGCGGAATTCGAGACCTGATCACGTCATTCCACAGGTCTCCGGCGCCAAATTGGGCTTCTGAACTCGTCTTTTGTGAAGGAACCACTCGTACTCCAGAGAGTGGTCACGTCACTACGAAGAGGGGCCAGCCGACTGCCCGTCCGTCGGGTCATGCTGCCACCGTTCCGGAGGAGCCGTCCCTAACCAGGGAAGGGCCGCAACCTTGTGCTCCAGATGGTCGACCATCGCTCCCGATGAGCTCGACGCCGCCTACCGCCAGTTTCATGAACTGGCCAAAGGGCTGCTGGCCCGAGCATCTCCCATCGATGTCCTGGACCGTCTGATCGAGTGGAATTGGATCGAATGTGCGTGACCGGATCCTCGTTGCCCTCCGGAACCGTGCGTTGAGCGTCTCGATGGCGTTGGTCGTGCAGACCAATCGACCGCACTTCGCTCAGGAAAGAAAGTAACGGAATGAACTCGTCCCAGGAGCCTCCCGAGTCATCACGGCCGGATACTTTCCCCCCACCGCTTCTTCGAACTCCTCGAACCGCTCGGCCTGCGGTGTCAAGGGTCGGGGCGGTGTAGACGGTCCGAATGTCCGTGGTGATCTTCGACCAGTGTCGGCGGGAGGTGTATCGGAGCGTGCGCTCAAAGTGCACGACGCAGGTCTGCACATCGGCTTGGGGTCAGACGGGGGACACCACATCGGGCCGTACGGTCAGCCCGTCGCAGCAGACGATCGCACGTCGAAGACGCCCCGGTTCTTTGGTACGTTGAGCCAGTGCTTGGTGCCCTCGCCGCCGTTGCCCACTCAGAGTCCGAGCACATCCCGCTCGCCGTCGATCGTGACCGCCTTCGCCACGTATATCGGGCGAATCGCCACTGCACCGTCCCGAATCTTCGCGAAGATGGCGTCGCGGAACACCACCGGATAGGGGGCATCAACCGGCCGGTTCTGCCACGCGATGGTCTCGGCGATCACGGCGTCGGTGATCTAACCTGATGGTGTCCTTCGAGACCTCGGCTCCACGGATCTCGGTGGGGTAGGACTGGATCTCTTCGGTTTTCCCTTGGCATACTGCGAGATGACAGCCTGGTCGGAACCGTCCAGCCGGCGGGAGTGCTTGGGCACGATGATCGACTCGAAGCTGTCCTCCCGGTCTCGAGGAACGTTGAACGTGATCGGGCCCACGTAGGTGTGGACGATCTCCTTTTTCGTGCCGTTCCGTGAGTTGCCCGTGCAATGCCCCGAAGGTCGTGGGCCTCGTATCCGAGTCGCTCGGTGAGCTCGGCACGCAGCGCTGCCTCGGGGACCGATTTGGTCACCTTGGTCCGAAGATCATCGGGGCCGACCAGGTCGACCGGACTCTCGTCGAACGAAACAACGCTTTGGACGCTCGCTGCGGGGCATCAGGGTCTGCCTTGTTCCTTTTGTCATTGCGTGCCATGAGTGGTGATCCTCTCCGGCCCGGATCTTTTCGCCGCGGGGGCCTGTGGGCACTGGTCATCAAAGGAGATTGGACTGGTATCTGTGGGATGTTGGATTTCGAGGAGGACGGCGTAGTGAACGGTGGCTGATCCGTGATCAACGCTCTGGCTCGAACGATGGAGGGAGACCTCGAGCGCCAAACCGCCCAGGCGAACATCGACGGACCACCCCCTGCTACGCCCTCTTTGACTTCCCTTGGCCGAAACGGAAAACCCAACATATGACCAACAACTCCGTCACGGCTTGCCTCGTGGCGTCTCGCCGTATCCAAGACCGGGGCAGATCTGGCCTTCTGAACTGGATAAACGGGACATTCCGAGACACGACGCAACTGCGCGAGACTACGGGGAGTCCACTATTAATCCCACGGGGAAGTCTCACTGAATGCCGGCTGGTTCCGGTGGCAGAACTTGGCGCGTCATCCGAGCCTGATGGTCGGACCGGAGACAGATGGAACTCGGTTCTTATTGTGTCCCCCAAGGTCCACCCGGGTCTTTGACCTGCATGTTCGCCATCGCGATCGGAACGGTGCGCGAGCCGTCCGGTACGATGAACCCCATGGACTTCACGGCAGCGATCACTCACGAGGATCCCTGGTACGTCGCGCGGTGTCTCGATGTTGAAGTCGCCAGTCAGGGAGAGACCGCCGAGGAGGCCCTTGCCAACCTCAAGGAAGCCCTTGAGCTCTACTTCGAGGACGAGGTTCTTCCTGAAGGACTGGAGCCACCGATCATTGCCACCTTGCGCCTGAGTGCGTGAGCCCATCGCTTCCGGTCGTCTCGGGAGCGGAAGCAGTCCGATCTCTGGCCAAGGTGGGATTCTTTTGGGCCAGCCAGCGAGGTAGCCACGTCAAGTTACGGCACGACGATGGTCGAGTCGCAATCGTGCCGCTCCACAGAGAACTCGCTCGTGGGACGCTACGGTCCGTTCTGCGCCAAGCCGGAATCTCCACCGACGAGTTTGCCGCGCTCCTGGAGTGAATTGAGAAGGTCCGTTTCTGCGGTCGAAGTCAGCAGTCCAACGTGAAGGCCGGGCCGTCGACGCCAACACGTCGGTTCGTATTGTGTCCCTTCACCTCCACCAGGTCAGAACTACTTTCCGGGGTCCGACCGGATGACAATGTCCTGCGAATGTCCCAGTCGCCGATGAGATCCGCGACATGGTCACATGGTCACTGCGACATGGTCACGAGGACTAGCACCAAGCGCCGGCCGGGCACCATGTGGGAGCGGTCGCCGGGCCACTGGCAGCTACGGTCCTTGCCGGCAACGACCCCGTGACGGGCAAGCCTCTACAGGCAGCGAGGACGTTCAAGGGGACTGAGCGCGGTCACCTCCGAGGCCCTGGCCGCACCGGTGGCCGAGGTCGAGTCGGGCAGGTTCAACCGGACCACCGTCACAGTCGGCCAGCTGCTCGACAAGTGCCTGGGGATGGGGGAGCGGAGCCAGCGATCCCACACGCTCTACGAGAGCGCAAGAGGATTGACGGCCGGATCCGCCCGATCCTGGGAGGACATTCGGCTCGACAAGCTTGAGGCTGACACGCTTGACGCTACCTACCGGAGATGGCTGGACGAGGGGCTCTCGCCCTCGACGGTCCACAAGTGCAACTGCATCCTGTCCGCCGCCTGCCGCCAGGCTGTGAAGTGGGGCTGGATCGATTCCGCACTCACGGCCAGGGCGACGCCGCCCAGGGTGGAGCGGATCGAGATGAAGGTCCCCACTCCCGAACAACTATCTGCATTGGTCAAGGCTGCCGAGGCTGAGGACCCGGTGGTCGCCACGGCGGTGGCCCTGGCTGCGTTGACCAGGGCCACCGCCGTGGCGAGCTGGTGGAGCTCAAATGGTTTGACATCGATCTGGCCAATGGTCGGGTCCGGAGCGCTCGCTCTTTCGCCGTGACCCAGGGAGAGCAGGACACGGGCCCGACGAAGACCCGCCAGGCTCGGGATCTCGCGTTCGACCCGGTATGTGTGGAGGTGCTCCGGCGTTCGGGGGGCTTACATGTTCGATCGGTCGGATCAGGCCGGATGCCGCTCGTGCCGGACCCCTTCGTGCTGTCGTACAACGCCAACTGCGAGATTCGAGTCAACCCGGACAAGCTGACCCACGGATTCGGGCGCGGACTACGGGCTAGCCAACGAGATGAAGATCTCCGAATCGGTGTGCGATCCCTACTCGCCCCATCCCCCGGAGAGAGAGGGTAGTTGTGGTGCGACACGACACCGTTCAGAGCACGGGCGCTCTCCGGAAACTCTTCGCTGCCAAGGCGGAGCCAAGCGGGTTCAATGGCACCGAGACGACAAAGTGCCCTTCGACCCTGGCTCTCTGACGCCCTCTGAGATGTAATGAACCTGTGAGCCTAGCGACGCGACCGGCGACGATGTCGCCTGCACGCCGTTGGGCCGCATTGGTGGTGCTGTGTTCTTCCGTCTTGATTGTCAATGTGGACAACACCATCCTCAACGTGGCCCTGCCAACCCTGGTACGGAAGCTGCACGCCTCCTCGAGCGAATTGCAGTGGATCGTGGACTCCTATGCGATGGTGTTCGCGGGGCTGTTACTCGTCGGTGGCAGCCTGGCCGATCGGTTCGGGCGCAAACGGTTCCTTCTCATCGGCCTGACCGTCTTCGCCGGAGGATCGATCGGTGCCGCATTCTCGGGTTCCGTGCATCTGCTGATCGCGTGTCGAGCCATCATGGGTGCCGGTGCGGCGCTGACGATGCCTTCGACGCTGTCGATCATCAATGACGTCTTCCGCGATCCAACGGAGCGAGCCCGAGCCATCGGTGCCTGGGCCGGCACCAGCGGACTCGGTATCGCCATCGGTCCGATCGCCGGCGGTTTACTGCTCACGAGGTTCTGGTGGGGCTCCGTGTTCCTGGTCAACGTTCCGATCGTGATCGCCGGGTTCGCGGGAGTCCTGATGCTGGTGCCGGACTCAAAGAACCCGAACGCCGACCGGCCGGACCCCGGTGGAGCGGTGCTGTCGATCGCCGGCCTGGGCCTGCTGCTCTGGGCGATCATCGAGGCTCCGACCCAGGGTTGGACCTCAGGGATCGTGGTGGGAGTCGGGCTGGCCAGCTTTGCCGTTCTCGGCGCGTTCGTCGCCTGGGAAGCCCATATCCGCCACCCGATGCTGAAACTGGGGTTCTTCTCTGATCGCTGCTTCTCCGTAGCCGCAGCGGGTGAGTGCCTTGGGGTCTTCGGGCTGATGGGGGCGCTGTTCCTGCAAACGCAGTTCCTGCAATTTGACCTCGGCTATTCACCTTTCCAGGCGGGATTGCGCATCTTGCCCATCGCCGCCGTGCTTGGTGTGACCGCGTCGTTGTCTCCGATCGTCGCCCGCGTCATCGGGACTAAGTTCGCTGTTGCAGCCGGCCTGGTAGCGATCGCAGGCGGTTTGTGGCAGATGTCAGCGGCGTCCACGATTGCGACGACCTATGGGAGTGTGGTGCCCGGCATGCTGCTGATCGGTTTGGGGGCCGGCCTCCTGCTGCCGACGGCGACGAACTCCGTCGTGGGATCGGTCCCTCAGGGCGACTCCGGGATCGGATCAGCGACCAACGGCGTGGCTATCCAGGTAGGTGGCGCGCTCGGCGTCGCTGTGGTCGGAAGCGTGATGTTGACCCGCTACCAGAATCACATGACTGCCACGCTTGCTGGCCGGCACGTGCCGATAGCCGCCACGCACACCATCCTCGGATCGCTCGGTGGTGCTCTTGCCGTGGCGGGTATTGCCGGAGGCACTACCGGCGCCCTGTTGGAACGCACTGCCCGCGCCGCGTTCATGAGCGGCTTGGAGGTATCGATGTTCGTCGGCGCCGTCGTCGCCCTCGCTGGTGCCTTCATCGTGCTCGCCCGCCTACCCTCGCGGACCTCGCCTCACCCACCAGATGGCGGTGCGGACTCCTAGAACGGCTCAGGTGCCTTGGGGTGCCCGATCGACGGCTCAGACGTCGTCTTGGCCGAGCAATCAGCCATACCGGACGCGCGTCCCACAATGCTCAACCGAGTCCGGCACTCGGGTGCCCCCGAAACAATGCCGGCTCGTGGTGCGCTTGTCCTCTCTCCCCAATTCGGCTAACTAGCCAGCGGTGATCTCGTCGAGCATCGGTGGCTGTGCATCGGTGGACGCCGTGATCCGAACGGCGACATAGTGGACTGCGGTCGGCGGAAAATGCAACGCATCATTGGGATGCCCCCCGATAACGCTGGGCTAGCGTCATGAAATCGCAAGGTCGGTGGATTACGGTCGAGTTGACGGTCTCGAGAACGGGAACGCAACATGAGACTCCGCAATACTTTGGTGTCGCTTGGCCTTGTCGGTGCTCTAGCGTGTGGATGGGCGGCGACCGCAAGCGTAGTCACGAGTGACTCGATGTCGCAGGCAATCACTGCCAGAAGTGCTGTCGTCACGAACAGGTCTTCTCAACTCGACGAGCTGGGCGCCCATCATCGCGACGACAACAGTGACGACATAGCCGCCGTCTCGTTGTTCGGGCTCGCAGTCGAGATCGAGTTGCCCAAGGAGATCGGGGATCCCACCGGCCGAAGTGTGGAAGCGCCGAATGTGTCTGCATAGGGCACCCCGACCAAACGAACCTGGTCGTGGGAAATCCGTCGCTGTGCAGATCGCCTCACCTGTTCCTACCTGAGCGAAGTGGGATCGGAATGCCAAGCACGCAGATCAGACGGATCTGGGACTTCTCCCTTCTCGCGCACGGCGACCCTAGCTCGTGGTCCCAACTGCAATGTCTATTCGACTGGACCGGGCTGGAGGTGCTGTTACCGGTCGGGTGAATACCCCCAAACGGCCATGCGCCTCCTGACGGAACCTCTCGGAGCCATCGACTCGGGGCAAGCCTCCCGCCCCGTCGATAGTGTTGGGCTGATTGACGGCACGAAAGGCAGGGCCAGGCATGAAGTCCGAGGACACCTGGACGTACATCCACTCCGAGCGGGCCCAGTTGGCGGATACCTGGGTTGACCTGTCTTCCGAACAGTGGGCTACTTCCTCGTGGTGTGAAGGCTGGTCCGTCCAAGACACCGCCGGCCACGTGCTTGCCGCGGCCGAGCAGACTCCTTTGAACTTCTACAGGGAGATGATCTCGGCCGGTTTCAGATTCAACGTCTTCGCAGATAGGGCCGCCAAGCGCCTCGCTTCCGTTGGCCCGGACGAACTGGTTCGCCGGCTTCGTGCCCGGACCTCGACCACCAATCATCCGCCCGCTCCAGTGATGGCCATGCTCGGCGAAATCGTCGTCCACGGTGAGGACATCCGCCGACCGCTGGGCCTGGAACATACGTCGCCAGAGGGGGCCTTGGTGGCGGTCGCCGACAGCTGGAAGAACTCGAACCTCCTCATCGGGGCGAAGAGGCGGATCGCCGGGTTGCGACTCCGAGCTACCGACAGCGAATGGGTCCACGGCGATGGTCCTGAAGTCTCTGGCCCGTTGATCTCGCTGGTTCTGGCAATGACGGGACGCAAGGGTGCTCACCCGGACCTCACCGGCGAGGGTCTCGCCATCCTCGCCAACCGGCCCTGAACTGACTGCTCGGCCGTTCGGGCCGAGCAGGATGAAGCGACTCGGCTTCAACCTCAGATGGGTGTCTCATATTGTCGGGAGGCTGGCATCCCTGGCCGCTGATCTGTGGGCCAGAGGTAAGTTGCCGGGTGGCCGGTAACCCGCCTTCAAGCAACAGCCGCGTCGGCCTCGGCTGCCGCCGTGAGGAGCGCCACCGTCCGCGAAGTGGCCCCACCTCCGGCGTTCCGGGCCAGCGCCGCCGCAGCGACGGAGGCGTTATCGGGCATGTCAACGACGAGATGAACGTCGGTGTCACCGAACGCGAAGCAGAAGGACTCGACCTTCCCACCCAGGTGTGCGTCCTCACCGAACCCGAGTCTCGATCGTGAGAGTGGAACTTTCACGGGGAGCGGAGGCCCCGCTCCTTCATCGCATCACTTTGAAGGCAACCCCTACGAACGTGCATGAGATGGACTACCCGGCTTGTGTCGCCGAGCCCACCGTGGGTGCTTTGAAGAGGCCCAGTTCGATGCAGGTATGGACCATTTTGTCGAGCACATTGCCAATCGTCTCAGCGCTGTGGCTTGGGATCGCAGCGCTGAGACTTTTGCCTTCATCGTGAAGCTCGGGATTCTTGGCGGACCCAGCGGATGCAGCGAGGGCGCTGAACAGCTCAAACGTCATAGGGTCTTTGGCCCATGACTGCACGTAGCTACATGCATTGGCATTGGTTCGGCTGTGCGAGGGGGAAGTCGATGTGGAGGAACCGGACTGTGTGGCTGTCGAGCACCCGCCGAGGAAAACCGCGAGTCCAAGCGTGCCTACTGCAAGCCACCGACGCATGATCCACTGTAGGCCCACTGACGGCCATGATGAACGATTTGACTGCCACCTACCGCCGGTCCGGTCAGGGCAGTCCGGCATCTTGATGACAGCGTCGTCGATATGGCGACGAGGTCGGGCTCGAGCCGGCTCCCACACACCACTCGTTCCCGAAGCGCCTGTTAACCAACAGTGGAATCACGCTATGCCATGCTCGGACGCAAGGACTACACCCAGGAAGAGCTTGACCACAGTAAGGCCGCGATCGATCAGCAGCTTGCGGTGTACATGACGCTCGTCAAAGCTGTTGCCAGCAAGACAACGGACAAGTAAGTCGACGCTGCCCTTGAAACGTTCGAGATGCCCTTCTTCAACAACATGGTCCTCGTCCTCGACCGCTACTTCGTCCACAGACTCCGTATGGTCACGGGCAAGGACGGCAATCCACTGAACGAGGTCGAAATGCTTTGGGACTCCTTGATGAACAACGATGGAATCCTGCGTGGCAGCAATGTGATCAAGCTGATTCCTGATCAGTCAGTCTTGAAACTCAGCATCGGCGACCCCATTCGGATCACCGAGGAGGAGTTCGAGCGTCTTTCTGCGGCGTTCTTCGCCGAGATTGAAAGCAAGTTCGTGTAGATCTGTGGCACATCGGCCGTCAGAGCGCCTACGGGTGGCCCAGGGAATCCTGGCTCGAAGCCCGGCAGCAACAACCCCTTGCTCTCGAAATTGTCGGCTGGGAGGTGTGCCCCCATGCCAATGACACTGTCCCGTAGGGTCCAGCGCTTGACCGATGCGGCGAGTGTGGCCCAGTGATGCGGGTGCAAGGTGTCGGCACCAGGTTCTCGACGAGCCCTCGGTCTCAGCCCAGAGACGGCTGAGACCGATTCAGGCACCCGGAAAATTGTGCGCTGTGTGACGAGCGAAGTGGGCAAGGTGGGGAACGCTCACTTGTCCTTGGACCAGATGTCACCGTCTCGAACTCGCCGACCCTGGGCGATCTCGACCAGTACCCATCCGGATCGATTGCCGTCATGACTCGCTCCCACGGTTCATCGTGGGGCGGCTCGTGAAATGTCACGCCCCTGGCCGTCAGCTCCTCGAATAGAGCTTCAAGGTCATCGGTCGTGAACTCGATGTGGATGGCCCGCTTCTGGGTCGGAGTCATTTCCTCGGCGCCTTCCTTGCGCACCTCCTCGATGGAAATCAGCCCGATGGTCCCGCCACGCACTCCACCGACTTTGATCATGGCAAATGCTGGCTCCGAGTGATAGGCCACTTCGAGCCCGAGGGTCGCGCCGTAGAACTCCCCGACTTGGCGACGCTCTCGACCGTGAGCGTGAGACCTTCCAATCGCAGCCCGTCCTGCAACTCGAACCTCCAGGAGTACGAGCGGGCCGAAACCAAGGGACGGCCGCCTGCTCTCTGATGTCAGACTTCAGCGTCGGCGCGAATGGCCAGGAAGTCAACTGCTGGGCTCGATCTCGGAGTATCCGCGACCATGCGTCCCCGAATCCCGCGCACCCCCGGTCGCCGAACGCTTGTGCTCTCAACCGGGCAACGCAGGGTGTCTTCGGAAGCCACGGAGCGACCACGTACTACCTCAGGCGAGTTCGACGATCCGGGAATGGTCGTCCATCGGGAGGGAGGGCCCCGCGATCGCTGATACCTCAAGGCGCTCGAGGTCGGCGATGCCGCTGGTCACCGCGGCAAAGGCAGTGTCCGCCGCATCCCGTCCGGTGGCGATGCGCACGAGGGATGGCCGTGGAGCCAGGCCGGTGGGATCGTGGACACACCAGCGCCCCTCTTCGAACGCCTCGAACACGGCGTGGAAGTCCATGGGGAACAGCCCTGGCGCATAGACGGCCGCGAATCGAGCAGGAACCCCGGTGGCCCGGCAGAGGGCAACGCCGAGGTGGGCGAAGTCGCGGCACGTCCCCACGCCGGTGAGGAGGGTGTGCTCCGCGGAGTCATGCACCGTGCCCGATCCCGGGACATACTCGATCCGTTGCCGGATCCACTCCGTGATGGCGGCGATGCGCTCCCCGGTATCCGGACCGGCCCCGAACTCGGCCACGGCGAAGCCGATGAGGTGGTCGCTCGGACAGTACCTGCTCGGTCGGAGATACACCTGGCGCTCGTAGTCCGAGGACCGCCGGCCCTCCGCTCCGGCTGTGGCGTGGACACGGCGGCGCTCCGGAGATCCCTCGGCGCCCACCCGGATCCGGGCGCGGTAGCTCACCGTGAGCCGGCCGGGCTCCGAGTGGATGATGTGCATCGTCGCCCCTTCCGGGTCACGGAGCTCTGCCAGTGAGGAAGGAGGCTCGCCACTGGTCAGGATCTCGAACCGCTCATCGACGACGTGGCCGGCCGAGCTCGACGCCACCGCCTGCACGACCACCTCTGCCGGCTCTGACACGAGGAAGGCCATGTCACAGGTCACCGTCCGTGTCGCGTCTGGACCGGCGCCCGGACCCGGATAGTCGAAGTTCGTCACAGCACAGCGTCCCACGGATCTGGCAGCTGCAACGAGGGTTGGGTCGTCGAGCCGTTGATTCGGACCTTGGCGCCATCCGCTGCAAGCCATTCGGGGCGGATCAGGTCCCACGAGGACTGCGGCCTTGACCACACGGGACCGCCATTTCGTGACTTGGCATCAGTTATGGGAGCAGCGGGAGTGGGATCTGTGGCGGTTCCGGAGAAGGCGGAACGGCGCTCCTCCGTCGGCAGATGCTGGCCGCATCGTTTCGAGCTGTCGAGTCACACCAGGCCGGCGACCAAGCTGGCGAGTGCCTGGGCTCCGGGTCCATCGATGGGCAAGTGCGTGCCGTCAGAGTTCAGCCAGCCCGGATTCTGCCCAGCCAGGTCATTCCAGTCGGCCAACACGGTGTTCGGGTAGTGCTCGACTCCGGCCGCGAGCACCGCGTTGTTCGGGTCCTGCCAAGGTTGGTCAACGTGGATGTTCACGAATACCAAACGTGATGCCCCCGAAGCGGATCCCGCCCGTTCGTCCCAGGAGGGCCAGACTTCTCACCGCCGTCGAGAACCACCCTTGTCGTCCACTGCACGCTTCACCAGCAGCAAAGGGAGCAACAGGCCTGCGAGAAGTCCGATGGTGTTCTCCAGCAGCCGGATACCCATCGAGATCAGGGAGCGGATCACAGATCGAACCCGCCGCCCGGCATACGCTCGCAACGAGGGCCATCAGCTCCGGTTCCCTCTCCCTCGACCGTCCAGACCCCGTTGGTCGGTCTCTGCTCCACTCAGGGTACCGCCCAGCACCCGGTTCGGGTCACCGGCGGGGTGGGATATCTTGACTAATCCGATCGACTACATCATGATTAGCACCCGGTGTCGCAGAACCGAGGAGGAGATCAGTTCATGGCGGGAACCGACGACGTCGCCGAGCGCGAGCGGGTGGAGATGCTCTTCACGGCTCTCGGGGCCGACCGGCTCGAGGAGTTCGTGTCCGGCTGTTCGGAACGCCTGCTCATCACCATGCGGGGGAGCGGCGCGGCCAGCACGATCCTGTCCCGCGCCCAACTCCCGGAATGGTGGGAGGGCTTCCGGTCCTTGACCGAAGGCAGCCTCCGCTCGGACGTCGTGCTGACGATGACCAGTGGTGCCGCCCACGTGGTGGCCCTCCGCCACACCTTCGTCCTCGACGGAAGGCCTCGACGTTACGAGACGATCAATTCCTGCACGTTTCGCCAGGGGTCGATCGCCTCTTGGTTCTCGCGTCCGTTGGACCTCCATGGCTATGCGGAAGCCTGGGGGATCCGCCCCGCTCCCACGACCATGACGGTGCGCACGGGTGGCCGGGTGGGCGGGCCGTTGGTCCGCGGCACAGACCGCAATTGAGGGCCCAATGCAGTCGACGGGGGCGGGTGCCGAAAGGTCCCCCAGGGTGTACAGCGGGACGCGAAAACGCCCGTCCCACGAAACATCGGGGATCGGGCGTTCTACTTGACTTGTACTCCGAAGACGAACCGTCATTGGGGAAATGGCAATCAGCGGAGCCTTCGGGCCCCTTTCCGTCGCAACGCTCCCACTCCGAGTTGGTTGCCCGTACTGTTGTCTGAGCCTTCCGGGATGCTGCCCCAGAAAATCCCCATCAGTCCGTTCTCAGGATGAACCATCCTGGTGAGGTATCAATAAGCCACCTCTCTCCGGATCCTCACGGATCCTTCGATCTGATTGTACACCGCACCGGTCACGTTGAGAAGTGCCCAATGCCCCAAATGGCGCCGAGCCGGGGGCCACCGGGTGCCGGCCCGGCCGGTGCCTCACGCGCCGGAACCCTGGCTCTCCTGTCCCGTTCCGAAGCGTTGATTCGCCACGGACAGTCGATGTCTCACCTCTGCTTCGGCGTTCTCGATGGCGGTGTCCGGAACGAACCACCGCACGACGGCGCCCAGGACATCCGGACCGGCGCCCATCACCCAGTCGACGGGACCCTCGCGGTCCGATGTGGCTGCCATCTGGAAGATCTCCGCCCACTCGAGATCGGGGTTGGCGCTCAGCTTCCACTCGACCTCGATCCTATCGCCGACCTCCTTGACGGCGGTCCTCTCGACGATCGTGATCTCTTCCCATCCCTCTTCAGCCATGGCCTCCTCCTTCTCCCACCCGCCTTGCGGGCAAGGACACATTCCACGGGCCGAACCTGAGTCGACACCGCGGCAACCAACGGGGCCGGATGGCACAAGTCATCCATGCTCCGGGAGGACCGGCACCTGACCCCGGGCAGATCATTGCAGGGTGCGGAGGGGCCCGGAGCGATCACCGGCACCACACCGACGGTGAAGCGGAGCCCCGTTCGCGGAACCGCACCCAGCCGGCGATCCGGGGGCGGGTCGCATCTGCCGGCCGGACGACATCTGCCTGCGGGCCGGTCGGCCGTCCGCCGACCGAGCGGGGGCGAGGTCGCTACCGCTCTCGAGGATGTCGGCGATGCCGAGGCGCGACCCTTGCTGGAGGCGGGACCTGACCGTTGACCGCGTCGCGGAGACAGTGGTGGCAACCGACGCCCGCAGATGGCCCGGCTGTCTTGCGGAGGGAGGCACCGAACCTCTACATTCGGAAAACAGCCAATTCGACCTGGTGTAAGTAAGTAGGTACATGCCCAGGGGCGA
>Ga0224557_1002034_pt1 | contig 18044 bp, 19 predicted proteins | sample 714S31014metaG_FD_180677 | JGI IMG/M metagenome (GOLD analysis project Ga0224557, IMG submission 180677) | Peat soil microbial communities from Stordalen Mire, Sweden - 717 S3 10-14 | ecosystem: Environmental > Terrestrial > Soil > Wetlands > Peat | place: Sweden: Norrbotten County, Stordalen...
GCGCTGCCAAGGGCACAGGCAAAATTGCCAAGGGCACAGGCCGGGGCATTGGCAAACTATTCCACCAGCACCATGAGACGGAAGACGGCCCAGCTGCCGAAGAACCACAAAACTAGGGAATCGTCGAGATCCCTGTAGAGGTAATTCTCCGCTCGGTCTAGCCGCGCGTGAGTGGATAATCTACGGCCGCAACTGGTGTGGGCCTGAGGAATCAATCCTTCGGCCATTCATATGGAAAGAGTTTCCCGGCCTCTTCCGGAGTCATTGTCACACTCAGGATCTCCGCGGCTTTAGCCAGCGCGGGATCGCGTCCACTCGCAAGGTCGGATGCCGTGGGAAGAACCTTCAAATCCGGCTCCACGCCTATGTGCTCAAGGCTATGCCCGTCGGACATGATGATATCGGCGTCAGTGACCTCTGCTCCATAGGCAAGAATCGAATCCTCGGTCGTGCCATCAGTTATATGAGGATAGAACTCCGCCTCCATAACCGCACCCTTGGTCCGGTCACCGACAACAACCCCACGTTTCTCCAGTTGGACCGCGCGCGCAAAAATCTCTGATACGCCTGCTGACTGGTCATCGACGAGGACCGCCAATTTGCCGGTAAACCGATGGAAGTGGTGTGCGGTTTCCATCGGAATGGTTTTGCTTCTGCCAACCCGCTTCCCGATCTCCACTTTGTGGGCGAACACTGCCCCAAGAAGAGACTGAACCATGTCTTCGCGGCCTCCCTGATCGCCGCGAAGATCAAAGATAACTGACTTGTAACCCTGCATCTTCGAGACAATATCGTCTGTTTCAGATGAGAAGGGTACAAATGACTGAAGCTTGATGATCAGCAGATCGTAGTCGCTATTGGCATAACGCACCCCCATGGAGTGTTCCCGATCCAGCCATTCCCGGTAGAAATCGAACCTATTCATTGCGTCCAGATCCTTGACTTTAGGCAGCTGACGAAACAGCGGAACCACATTAATCTGGCGTTCGCCTCCGTCCAGACCATGGAGATTCAGCAGAAGGTTTTGCTGTGGCCGCAAGATCCAAAGGAGGTTTGCAATCCTCCAGAAACTCTCGCGCGTGGGCGTATAACCATTGATGGTTTTGATCTCATCGCCGGGTTTGAGGCCCTTGGCCGCTGCATCGCTGAAAGGCCTCACTCGGGTCACGTAGCAATGATCGCCGATCATTTGCATGTGAAAGCCGTAGTCGTGCACATAGGGCCGCGGTGGAGGCAGGAATCGCGTTTGGGGATCATCAAGGCTGTCAAAGACTCCGGCGATAGCGGAAAGAGCGCGGTTGAGCGAATCCGCATTGTCGATCTTTTTCTTTGCCTCGCGAACCTTTGCATCCCAGTCGACGCCGTGTAGATGTGGGTCGTAGTAGTTATCCTTCACGTCCTTGGCAACGTCTTTGAGCATGTCTTGCGCCTGGTCGCGCTGTATCTGCGTAATCTGCTGCGCCGAGCAGATTGTTGCCAGGCAGCAGATCGCCAGGCACAGGAAACCATAATGCAACGCCCTGCCGTACACTCGCGACGCGAAAATCGTAACTGGCTTATCGAAGAGTAGCGAATCAAACATCATCCCACCTCGGAGGGGTTTCCTGACCGCAGGTTCAGTTGTATAACTCGCAAAAAACCGATCTTGGCGCGAAGCCGCCACTGACAATCGGTATCTCGATGTTTGGCCCTGGTTTGATGGAATTGTACCGCGAACCTGGACCAGAGTGGGTGCCAAATAGCGGCTGTATAGGAATTTTTATAAATGTCTCCGCTTGATCAACTCCGCTATCCGCTTTTTCGGTTATGATGAGCCAACCCGGCAGTAATCTGGGCCGACCCGGATCGAGGCATCCTCAAATATTCCCATTTGGAGAAAGTAAAAATGTCAGCATCCTATGATCTGGCCATAGCCGGCGGCGGCGTGGGTGGCGCAGCCCTTGCCAAGAATATGGCCGAGCGTGGCGCAAGCGTCCTGGTCGTCGAGCGCGAGCGGCAATTCAAAGACCGCGTCCGCGGCGAATTGATGTTTCCCTGGGGCTATTCTGAAGCGAACTCCCTGGGAGTTGCCGCATCCATCACCGACGCTGGCGGGCGCGATATCCACTGGGTCGACTCCTATGCCGTGACCGATCGAGTGGAACATCGCGAAGTCGTCCCCACCACGCCGCAGCAACTTCCTTGCCTGGCCTGCTATCACCCCGCCATGCAGGAGTCGCTGCTCGCCGCCGCCGCAGCCGCCGGAGCCACAGTGCGCCGCGGAGCATCCGTTCGCGAGGTGCAGCCGGGCGCCACGCCCTTGCTGGTGGTTGAAGAAAATGGCCGCGTTGAAACCATCTCTGCGCGCCTCGTGGTGGGGGCGGAGGGCCGCTCTTCCGTAGTGCGTTCCTCGGCGCGCTTCTCCGTCCAGCGCGATCCTGAAGACATGATGATCGCCGGTGTCCTGCTTGAAAATGTGTCGGCGTCGGAAGACACCCTGGAAGCCATCTATCATTTCAGCCTGGGACAGCTCGCCATCGTCGCTCCCCAGGGCGGCGGGCGCGCGCGCATTTACCTTGACTTTCACGACGGCACGCAAGCGCGATTTCAGGGCCCCGAAGATCTCGCAAGGTTCATTGAGGGCTGCGTGAAGACGGGCGCGAACAGCGACTATTTCAAGCAAGCCACGCAGATCGGCCCGCTGGCCACCTTCAGCGGCGCGCATAGCTGGATCGACCACCCCTACCGCGACGGCGTAGTGTTGCTTGGCGACACGGCCACTTCGAGCGATCCCGGCAACGGACAGGGCCTTTCCCTCACCCTGCGCGACGCTCGCGTGCTCCGCGACTACCTTCTGAACTCCACCGATTGGGACGCCGCCGCACACGCCTACGCCGCCGATCACGATGCCTACGCGGGCCGTCTTCACACCTTCAACCAGTGGTACACAGAGCTCTATATCACCGCTGGCCCTGAAGCCGATGCCCGCCGCGCCCGCGCCATGCCGCTCATCGCGGCAGACCCCACCCGCCAGCCAGACTCAATCTTCAGCGGTCCCGATATGGCAGCGGACGAAGCCGCAAGGAAACGCTTCTTCGCCGAAGACTGACACGCAGCAATTACGCCGCCTCTTTGTGAACAAAATATTCGTCCACGAGCACAGTGATCAGTACTGCGGTGGGCACTGAGACCATAGCTCCCGGAACGCCTTCCAGCGCGAAGCCCATCAGCAGCGCCACGATAATCGCCAGGCCGGGAAGGCCCACGCTGTTCTTCATAATCCGCGGAATCAGATAGGAGTTCTCAACCTGAATATAGATCAGGTAAAAGATGGCCACACCCAGCACGCGGCCCCAGGAGTCGATCGCTGCCACCAGCAAGGCCAGCGCCACGCACACCGCGGCGCCAATCACCGGAATGATGTTCAGCAACCCGGTCAGAAAACCAAGCGCATAAGCATAGCGAATCCCAAGGGAAAGATAGACGATCGTGCTGCTAACTCCAAGGATGAGCATAAGGCTGCCTTGACCAACCAGCCATTTGCCCATGCGGATCTCTGCCCGCCGCAGCGTCTTGTCAAGCCGATCGCGTTTTTTAGCCGCGAAAAAGGAAAGAAACCAGCCGTAAGCCTTGTCGCCTTCCAAAATGAAATAAACAGTAAGGGTCAAACCCATAACGATATCGAACAGGTTGCCGGCCCACACCCGTATGGAAAGCAGCAGATACGTTGCCGCCTGGCTGGCGAAATCTTGAACCCGCGCACTGATCTCGACGGTATTCAACCGATCGGCAAAGGGAATCGCTTTAAGCTTCTCCAGAATCGCGGGTAAGCGTGCCGGCATCTCCCCGCCGAACTGCTGCATGTCCCGGATAACCGGGGGCAGGGCAAGGAAGCCGAATGCGGTAAGCACGGCGGCCGCCGCCACCAGTAGAAAAAGAATGGCTGAGCCTTTGAACGGTTGCCAGCGCCCAATCCGAAAGCCGGAGGTAAACCGCACCACAGGCGTCAACACCACGGCAAACAGTGCGCTGACATACAGCAGCATCAGCACGTCGCGCAACTGCCACGCCAGTGCAATAGCCAGGGCAAGGGCAAACGCGAAGACAATGTCGCTGCGAAGATTGCGCGGTCTTCCGGTGAGCTCAGCCATGTCTTATTCTCGCTCATCCAAGGGACAAGTCGGCAAGAAAACGATTCTTTGCTGAGGACTAGACCACACTCGCTAGTTCAGATGGTTCGATCCAGCTTCAATCCATCAGTGTTTGAGTACGCAGGTATATCCCAGATGCAGGTCCTTGACACCTGATTCTACTTCGCTTTCAGCATCAAACATGGCCATATCGTTTGGGGTTTTTGGCACATCAAAATGTCCTGGGCTCGCCTGCGGTGGTCCGAATACTTTTTCAACAACAAATCCCTCGCCGCAATGTCCGTATAGGACAAAACCACCTGTGAGGTAGTAGCTCGCGTAAGCCTGCCATGGCTGTAACTCCTTGCCCGAGCTTGACACGCGGAAGACTATAGGAAGATTTTTGGACTTATAGTTGATGTGCATATCGACTCGATACGCACGGATTGCCTTATCAGGTATTGCACCGGAATAGTCAGGGAACGGGGATTTACGCTCGCATGTACCCACAGGTTGAATCTCTTGTACGTCCTGATAGGTATCCAGCGAGTAGTAACCTGTAGGTGAAAAATCGATTGCACCCTTCGATCTAACTCGACAGTCCCTGAGAATCTCCAACGGAGTCCAGTCACGCTCACCGCGCACAAGTTGAATCGAGACCTGTCCGCATTGCGGTTGGTCCAGTTTCAGTTCAAACCACCTTCGTATGCCATCGTGAAATACCAACTGCCCTTCCAGCGTTCGGACCTCCGATGCCACACTGGGCCACGTCTCGCTATCTTTCGGGCATGCTTGCCCATGCGCGGATACGGTCGCGCAAATCAAAAGCGCAGACGACAATACGAAATCACGCATGTTTCGTGTATAGCACAGAAATGATTCCGATGCCGTGTTGCCTCGAAACTGACTGTCGATTATTGAGGACAGCATAAGCAATGTCCGTAAAAGGCGCCAGAGGCGCAGAGTTTGTTAGCCCCGCGCTTCAGCGTGGGGAGAAGAGATTCCACAAGTTAGTTATGGAGTCCCGTAGGGACGACGCAAGGTTACGGGCGATACACCCGCAAGTATGAAATTACCACCGCCTAAGCTAGGTTGAGCGGGATGATCTCCGCTGCAAGCTCCCCATCCGCCCCAATCGTCAGCACCCCCACCGTAACCGGCAACTCAAACCGCCGCGGCCCGCACGATCCGGGATTGAAATACAGCACGCCCTTCTTCCTATAAAAATTCGGCACGTGCGTATGCCCAAAGAGCACAGCGGCAAACTTTCCGGCAGCCGGATCAAGGTGCAGCGTCTTCAGGTCGTGCAACATATATATGTAGCGCCCTTCCAGCAGCAAAACCTCCGTCTCCGGCAATTTGCCGCACGCCCCATCGCGGTCCACATTACCGCGCACCGCCGTAACCGGAGCAATCTTCTCTAAATCTTTAAGTATCGAAGCCTTGCCCACATCGCCCAGGTGCAGAATCCGCTCCACCCCTGCCAGCGCAGGCGCAACCTCCGGCCGCAGCAACCCGTGCGTATCGCTGACCACACCGATCTTCATAAATCCAGAATAAGCGGCGTCAGCCAAGCGGGTGCGTTAGGCTAAAACAGGGCGCCCAAATATAGCAATGATTGAAAACTCCCGAAGCGGCGAAGAGCACGCTCAATCAAACTGGCGGCACGCGGTCGCAGCCTATACTGAACCGCGCGTGCTGCGAGTGCTTGCGCTGGGATTCGCCAGCGGCTTGCCGCTCCTGCTGACCTACTCAACTCTTTCAGCGTGGCTTGCGACAGGCGGCGTGCGGCGCGCAACGATCGGCACTTTTGCCCTGGTTGGCACGCCCTACGCATTCAAGTTTCTGTGGTCGCCGCTGATGGATCGCGTGCCCCCGCCATTGCCTTTAGGACGACGGCGCGGTTGGGGAATCACCATCCAGATCCTTCTGATTGGCGCAATTCTCGGTCTGGGACTGTGCAATCCAAAGCACAACTTGACCCTGATGGCTGCCCTGGCCCTACTTGTCGCATTCTTATCCGCGAGCCAGGATATCGTGATCGATGCCTGGCGGGTGGAGATCCTGAATGGAGACCAGCAGGCTCCCGGGGCAGCCATGATCCAGGCCGGCTATCGGGTGGGCATGCTGGTTTCCGGGGCTGGCTGCCTGTTCATCGCAGCTTACGCCGGGTGGTTCGCGGCCTATGCCACAATGGCTGCGTTGCTCGGGATAGGAATGCTGGTGTTTTTGCTGGGGCCCGAACCGATGGCCCCGGCTGAAACCCCCGATGCTGCAAAACCAGGATGGCAAGCGATTGGCCACTTGTTTTCGAAAGCCGTGATCGATCCCTTTCGCGACTTTATGCGCCGGCCGCTGTGGCCCGTTATCCTGATCGCCATCTTCGGATACAAGCTGGGCGAAGCAATGGCGGGAGTGATGTCAACGCCGCTTTATATAGCGATGGGATTTACGCTTCCTGAGATCGCCGCGGTTTCCAAGCTATTCGGATTCTTCTCGATCGTGGCAGGGGTTCTCCTGGGCGGTGTAGTGACGGCCAGGTTCGGAATCCGGCGTTCGCTCGTTATCTGCGGCATTTTGCAGGCAATCGGGAACCTGTTTTTTGTCTTGCAGGCTGTAGGTGGGCATCGTATCGGCTACCTTGCTTTATGTGTCACTGCAGAAAATATCACGGGCGGAATGGCCGGGACAGCATTGATCACCTACCTCTCGAGTCTATGCTCGCGCGCGTTTACGGCCACTCAGTACGCGTTGCTTTCCTCGCTTGCGTTGCTCGGCCGCACCGTGGTGGCCTCATCGGGAGGTGTATTGTCTGAGAACCTCGGCTGGGCTCGATTCTTCCTGCTCACCACGGTCGTCGGATTGCCATCTATCATTTTGTTCCTATGGGTCGGGCCGCACGACGATTTCAGCAAGACCCGGCTCAAGCCCGCACTCGAAAGCACGCATGAAATGCCGGAAGATTCGGCCCTGGGGGGAAAAAATCAAAGCTAACCTCAGGATGATCTCCCTTGAGTTCTTCTTCTGCGTTCGTCAATTACCGCGAGGTGATAGGGGAATTCCAGCGGCTACAAAAAGAATAGAGCGACACCGGCAAAAAATCTGGGTTTAAGAAGGCATGAGAGATTTTGTGAGAGTTTTATTGCTGGTTCTGGCATTCACCTATCCGTCGTGTGTGGCGGCGCAGGCGGGGGGGACGCCGGATGGCCGCTCGGGCACCATTCAGCCCGAGGCCTGGCAGATTGTGCAGTTGGCCAATCAAGCTCGCGCCGCCGCCGGAGCCGGCCCGCTCAAGTGGGACTGGGCATTGGCCGAAGCCGCCCGCCAGCATTGCCTGCGCATGGCCGCCGAGGGACCGATCTCCCACCGCTACGGAGGCGAGCCTGATCTCGACCAGCGGGCAGGGCAGGCGGGCGCTCATTTCAGCTTGATTGAAGAAAACGTAGCCGTGGGCCCCACTCCCGCACGCATTCACGAAGAATGGATGGACTCTCCCGGCCATCGCGACAACCTGCTCAACTCCAAGGTCGATCGCGTGGGAGTAGCCATAGTCTCGAGCCGCGGAGTTCTCTATGCCGTCGCCGACTACGAGCGTTCCGTCTCCATTCTTACGCAGGTCCAGGTGGAAGCCTCCATCGCCCAACTCCTCCGCGGCCTCGGCGCGACTCTTCGAGACGATGCCACCGCAGCTCGCGCCTATTGCACCCGGGGCAAGGCAGACGAAAACAGTAGCCACGCCGGATTTCGCATGCTCTGGCAGGAGGCCGACCTGACAATTCTTCCCAGGCAGGTAGTCGAGAAGCTAGCCGCAGGCGAATATAAGCAGGCCGCCGTAGGCAGTTGCCCAGCCCAGGGCGTCGAAGGCGCCTTCACCGCCTACCGGGTAGCTGTACTCCTATATTGATAGTCCTCGAATCTTCGCCCCCGCTTTTGCAGAAAATATCGTTACCTCGGCGCACAATCAAATCAGTAAGAAAGCTCCGGGGCGCCCGCTGGCTCCGCTCACGGAAGGTTCTCGCCGCGATTTTGCGGCTGGGGCGGGATCTGTTCCCCAACGGACGCAATTTGGGCTGCAAACCAATGAAAAATATCGCTTTAATCTCGAAGTTGTCGGGTATGTGCCCGGTCCACACCCCCCTCCCCCCTCCCCCCCGGGGTCCATGCTCCATTTGTTCGCCTTCTAGAGGCGTAAGTCATTGATTCTATTGATTAATGAGCGTAAAATGACATGTCATTTTTCGGCCAAGAAACGGCGATTTTGGGCCAAAATCGCCCTGGAAATGCCAAAAAGCGCACGGTGATCAGCACTTGAAAATAGGAGAGATTCGCAGTCTCAATCTTCCCGGAAGAGCTCCGGTCAGCTTCTATGCGGATTGAACGGAACCATCACCGAGGCCATTCCAGCCGCAGTCGCCGCCTGAATTCCCAGTGCGGTATCCTCAAAGACCAGGCAATCCTGCGGCTCCATGCCGAGCTTTTCAGCGGCCATGAGAAATGCATCCGGCGCAGGTTTGGGATTCTTGTAGTCCTCGGCCCCAACGATAATAGGAAACTTGTCGAGCAACCCGAGTGTAGTCAGCGAACAGACCACCGACTCGCGGCTGCTCCCTGAAACCACCGCAAATGGAATCCGTCCGTACTCAGCCTCAATCTGCTCCAGAATCTCAGTGACGGGCTTCAGTTGCGGCAGAAGTTCGTAATAGAGGTTTTCCTTGCGCACTCCCACCTCTTTGACGGGCATCTTCAGCCCGTATTTTTCGTTCAGCGTGGAGATGATCACCTCCACAGGCTTGCCGCCCCAGGAATAAAACAGATCTTCGTCGAACGGGCAGCCCCATTCGCCCAGCGCCTTTTTCCAGGCGATGTAGTGCAGCGGCATTGAGTCGGCGATGGTGCCGTCGCAGTCGAAGAGATAAGCGCGGAACGAGCCCGCGGGGATATGCAATTTCATGTTGAGAGGAGCTCCCGTTGAATGGTTTAAGTGACCGATGGATGGTGTGAGCGGATCGCGTCTAGCGTGCTGCCGCTGTTTCTCCAGCCGAAGCAGCACAGCCGCCTTCACCCGGCTTGGTGGGCTCCATTTTGAGGGCGTTGTTGAAGCGGTTGAAGTAGTTGAACAGGCCGATGGCGGCGAGCAGTTCCACAATCTCGCCTTCGGAATAGAAGCCTCGCAACTCGGCGAACTGCTCGTCGCTGACGGTGTGGGCGTCGCGGGTGACGGTCTCGGCCAGCCGCAGGGCGGCTTTTTCGGCGGGGGTGAAGTCCTCCCGCTGCGGCCAGTCGGCCAGGTGGGCCAGCTGGTTGTCGCTCCATCCCAACCTCTTGGCCAGGATGGTATGGCTGGCCAGGCAATAGGGTGTCTGGTTTAACTGGCTGGTGCGGACGATGATCAGCTCCTTCAATTTTGTGGAGAGCGTGCCGGTATTGAGCACTGCGCCAAAATGCGCCTGCATGGTCGAAAAGATCTCGGGCCGGTGGGCCATCACCCGGAACATATTCGGCACATTGCCGCGCAGGGCAAAGACTTTGTCATAGAGCGCCGCCATTTCTGGGGTCACTTCGCTGCGATCGAGCCGGGAAATGCGTGACATGAGGCTCTCCTGATTACAGCCTATCGCAACCGCCGTACTTCCACAGGTGAGCCCTCGAATCCGGCTCAATTTTTTGACGAGCCGCGCACACTCTGCTACCTTAGTAAGGGACAATTCAGCGATAAACACACTCCTCAGTAGCTCAATGGCAGAGCATTCGGCTGTTAACCGAAGGGTTGTAGGTTCGAGTCCTACCTGAGGAGCCAGAATAACTCCTTATAATCCATCCACTTACGCGAAATCCAAGATTTTTGTACTGCTTTTGTACCGCAGGGGTGAAGTTTTTTCCCGCGGCTTTGAGCCGTTTGCCGGTATTAGCAGACGGAGGATTTTGCATCGTGGTTGTGACTGTCTACGCCCGGCACGCGGCAAGATGCCCGCAGAGTAAAGTAAGGCACGCCGGCCAGAACCGGCGGTGCAAATGCCCTCTTTGGCTCCGCTGGGGCAGGAGCCACAAGCGGTCGGCCAGGACCCGTACGTGGGAGATTGCCAACAAGGCTGCGCGCAAGTTCGAAGAGCAGCTAGAACGTGAAGCCTTGGGTATTGAGGCACCCAAGCCGCCCGACCATGTCACGATCGACACTGCTCTCGAACTCTACATGCTTGACCGGTCTCAGCGGGGCCTCAAGGATTCCTCTAAACCCCAGCGGCTCCTTGGACGACTTCGCCTCCACGCGTACTCGCGGAACGTCATCCTCCTGAAGGACGTTTCTGCGCGCATGCTGACAGAATGGCGCGCTACCTGGACATTCAACAAGGATTCCAGCGGCCCGGCCGTGGCCTGGTCGATTGTAAAGACTTTTTTCCGCTGGGCGCATTCCATCGACCTGATTGCTTCCGATGTCAGCGGCAAGCTGAAATCCCTTCCGATCGTCCGCAAGCAAGTCCAACCTCTGACACTAGACGAAATGGAAGGATTGCTCGCTGCCACCAGCCAGTGCGGCTTCACCCCGGCGATCATGGAACGAGTCAGAATTTTCATCTTGCTACAGCGCTGGTCTGGGCTGGCCTGCATTGATGCCGCAACCTTGCCGCGGAACTTGCTGCGGGCGGACGACAACCTAACCCAGGTGCATCGCACCAAGACCGATGCCGAGGTCTTCATCCCCTTGCCGCCGGCCGTAGCGCAGATGCTTCGCGCGCACACCAACGATCACGCGGACTACTTCTTTTGGAACCCGGAAAGAATGAAAAAGACTTCCCTCATCTGCCAGTTCGGCGATTGGCTGCGGCTGGTCTTTGACAAGGCAGGCGTCAAGCACGGCCAGCAGGAAATGCTGTCGCATCGTTTTCGCCACACTTTTGCCGTCGAGTTACTGCTAGCGGGCATGCCAATAGAACACGTCAGCAAATTGCTGGGGCACAAAACGGTCAGGACTACGGAGCGCTTTTACTCAGCGTGGGTCACAGCGCGCCAACAGAAGCTCGAAGCTGACGTCAAACAGGCCTGGACGAAGATGGCGTTGCCGGCTATTCCACCCCCGCTCCAGCAGAAAGCGGTGCCCGATGTTATCAGCCTCACGGAAACCATCATCCCGGGAATGATTCAGTAGTGGGCTTAAGGCTTTCGCGTTGCCTTTCCTTGCTTGACAGGCAGCTCACTTGATCCTGCGCTTTTGCAAAATTCTGTTCAAGACGGAGCCGGGAATGCGCAGAAGGCGATAGCGGCGCTTGTGCATCAACTCCGGCGCTCCGAGGTCGATCACGCCGGGTTCATCTTCAAACATCCGGGTTACTTTATCTGCACTAATTTTTAACTTCGCCGCAATCTCTGCGACTGTGTAAAGTTCATCTTCCAATTGCCTTGCACCTATCGTATCGAAGTACGCTGCTAGGTCGGCAAACGCCAACATGGGAGCGCAGATCCTAATACTCAAATCAAGGCGCGCTATAGGCGCGGATGAAAGAATGCACCTTGTAAACTTCCTGGAGCCGGGAACTGGGCGAGGTCGCGTGGCGAACTGTACGACCTATTTCAGCCATCCACATGAACGAATATCGCCAATTGTGGGAGCTTCCTTTTCCTCGGCCGCCATGACTCCAGAAATCTTTGGTAACCTGTTTCTGAAGATAATTTAGAGTGAATTACCCGTGTTGATAACTATGGTATAAGTTCGAGTATTCAATTCTCCTACAGCGGCGCAAAGAATAAATTTTCCAAAAAAGTTGGCAATGCGCGTATAGCTCCGCATACTATATGTTACCCGCATAGTTCTGTCATGTTACCTGTTTGACTCACGATTATAGCTGGGCGATATTGGAGTTAGAGGGATGGATATGCAAGTGGATAACATTACTAAGGAACTTATAACACCGCCAGCTGATGCAGCTGAACCTCAGGCGGTGTTGTCACCCAGTGTTACGACCTCCGTGACATGTCTCGCAGGTCCCAGAGACTTCACAGCTATGTCATCTCTGGAAATACAAGCCTACATCAAAAGCGACATGGCGGAGTGCGCGAATCTGTATGGAGCGCTTACCAGCAAGTGGTCAGATATATACGCAGCAGCCTGCGAGGTTGAGCGTCGATTCGAGAAAAGACCAGGAGCACGGAACGATATTAACGAGTTACATGTGGCTGGGTGGGAAGCGTTTCTTGAGGAATGCGGGATCAAACCCGCCACCTTCCGCAAGTGGCGTCAACGTACAGCCGCCGCGATGAAACCATTGGAGTCCTTTGTTGATCCGCCAAAATTGAAAGAGTCAAAGCCGCGCCTTAGTAAGAGTAAAAAGAGTGGCTCCATGGCCTCCGATGCACATGCACTCGCTGCTAATGCCTTTGCTAAGAATCTTGCGGACGCCAAGAAACAACTAGGATCCGCAGCCGCAGCCGGTAACGCTCAAGCCGCTGCGATTATCAGGGACTATGAGCAAGCTGTCAATACCGCCGACTCCAGTATCTTGGCGAATGAAGAGAACAGCACTTCAGACAGCAGCGTGGTGGTCGATCCTACAGAATCTGACTCTGAGGGTGTGCTGCTTGCCGGGGATAACGTCCGGGTCGTTACAACTCCTGCACCGACTTCTAAAGCAACGCTGCTCGAAGGTGAGGTTGGCTCCGACCAGGTCCGCGGCGCATATGCAAAGTTGCGTAGCGTATTCAACCGTATGGCGGACACGGCGGATATCGAGAATGCGTTGCAGGAGGCTCTCGAAGAATTCATTCAGCCGATGATAGCTGAGCATCCTTATATGCAAGTTGACGCGCCCTATCGGCCCGAGCTGCAGGTTTCCGTCACTCTCTATCGCCCGGGGCGGTCACGCATCAACGCCGGCGACTGGGTGGAGTACCGCGGCGGCGACGATCGTCTGAAGAAGCAGATTGGCGCGGAGGCCGCGCTCGGTCACGTTGTCGAAGCAGACGGATTCTCACGGCCGCGCATCACCTGGTTCAACGGCACGAAGTGGATGAAGCCCTATGCATTGTTCGACGAGGAGGCTGTCCACGTTCTGTTCGCCGACCAGGCAGCAGTGCTCTATCCGGACGCATTCAACTCATTCTCTAAGCCGACTCTGTCCAAGCCGCTTATCGCAGTACCAACAATGGAAGCAGATGCAAGTGCCTCGTCTGCAACATGCGATGTCGCCGCACCGGCTGCGCCGGCTGTTGCCCATGGTGTGGAGGACGCCCGGGAGAACCCAGCACTGTCTAACGCCGTCAGCCATTCGCCTGCCGAGAGCCTAACCGAAGACAACTTGCCTGCGCACTCGGCAGGCTCAGTGATGCAGGGCTTTCTGCCGCGTAGGGAAGCGACGCAGACGCAGTTGGTGCCCGGGAAGAGGTACCAGGTTCGTCCTGCCCCTTCCGGAGGGTACGGCATTTATGAGGCGCGATCTACGGTCCTCCTTCAATCGTACGAGGAAGAAGATGAAGCTTGGGATGCGATTGATCCCGTGAAGGCAATTGCAGTAGGTGCGTAAGGCGATCGCGCAGGAGACGGCCCATCGATGACACTGGCCGCCTGCTTTGACCTCCGAAGCCCGGCCGTCGCGCCCATAGCTTCGCCAACTCGAAAGGCCCAAAGCAACCTGGCCCGCTCCTCTCATAACTGGTCAGCAGTGAGCTAGAAAGTAGCTCGCCGGGACTTATCGGTAACTGGCCTCCAGAAGTGAATACTCGGCGGCCCTGAACAAGGAACGAAAGGTATAGTAAACGGGACCAAAGCACATGCTCACGCTTGTCGCCAAGTAAGGTATCAGTTAGGGTGCGCCGCAGACGCCCTCGTGCGACCCACGTGAATTCCTCATCACGGGCAAGCCTGCTGATCACACTGCATGTCGCAGGGACCACCTCCAGAGTGCCTCACTATGGGTCGTCCAGAGTTCCGCACCTTTCCAGGATCCTAGCCACAACCCTCGCATTTAGCTCTGTTCCACAGAGTTTCTCAGCCTCGGCCCTCTTCGAGCGCATTCGATCAATACGCGCCGCTCGTGGACAAATGAGAGCAAAGAATGAGGCTTCTCGACCATTCAAGAGAGTCAGCTCGAGAGTCGATTAGAACAGATTTCAATATTGTGATTTGTCTTTCTTGGGTATTAGGCCACCAGAGGATATCCGGTGGCAAAAAATACTTACACGATACCCGCAACTGAACTTGATTTCGATGCTCTTGTTGAAGAAGCCTTTCTGAAGTACCGAACTAAAGGCTTCCCCCATTACCTCCTTACGCCTCAACAAAAGTTTAAGGAACTCACTAGCCTCACAAGCTACTGTCACTCAGACCTCATCGTGGATGGAGACATCCTCCAGACGATGCATGGTCTAGCCCTTGCATGGTCATACTTTCCTCATGCCTGGTCTGTCCAGTGCGGTTCGATGAAAACACCAATGCAAGTGTTCGAGTCGGACGTTGATTTCAAGCGAGCAATTGCAAAGCGCCTGAAGTACGGTACTGGGAAAATCACCGACGCATCGGGAGACACGGTTGCAAGCGATCGCACCGAGGAGCCGACCACCATAGCCTGAGGACATATCCCAGACCGCACCTCCCGTTGTCGGCAGGAAAGTATGGTAGATGAGGCGTGGCTCCACGGGTTCCTGGGTACAACATTGGATAACTGCTGGTGCGGACTCAAGCCGAGCGGACGTTTGATCATCAACCTCGCAAACGTGACATCATATCCGACGCTCGAAGAGGACTTTGTTCGGATGGCGTGTTCGCGCGGTTGGCGCCTGGAACGGACACTGCGTTACTCGCTTTCACGAATGATGGGCACACGGACGCCCGAAGGTGAGCGTTTCAAATACGAGCCCGTTTTTGTCTTCGAGAGGAAACCACAGCCAGGGCGGAGACGGGCACCGGAGGGCGAGCGATAAATATGGCGCAACGAACTTTTCCAAGTAATAGCCCCGCGTTCTCAGTATTTCAAATCAGGTGGCTTAGTCGACTTTACTTTGATGGAGGAACCTTACATGAAGGGACCAATGAAACTTATCAATTCAAATAGTGGGCAGATGGAATGCCGCATCTGCGATTCACAGCACTGGGCAAGCAACAGCATGGAAGGCGGATACTATCGCGGCAGCTGGCAGTGCCCCAACGAACAGTGCCGGTCCAATCGCAAGCAGTGGAGCCTACAGCTTCAGCGCTTTGTTAAGCCGAACTGGCGCGCCTTATCTTCGACAATCGCTACGACACAAACGTCGTAGGTGCTCTCGATGCTTCTGACGCACCGAGTCTCTTGCGAGCAAAGCATCTGAAGTTGGGTAGTTTAGAACAGCAGTTCAGGCTACACTACCCTGCTTCCGAACAAGGGTGTCGGATGGAGCGGGAGCTACACAGCCACTTCAACCCAGGAGCGTTGATCAACATACATATATAAGGTGAGGACTTCTGCCGAAAGTGCTTCACTCGCAGTATTAAGGAATCGTGGAGCATAAGTTGCCGAGAACTACCTTCGTGCAATCTACGGACTACAAACACAGAACAACCTAGCCTCGCTAGGCGGGATGCAGGAGCGAAGCGTGGATGAGTTAAAGCAGAAAACAGATGAAGCGCACGAAATGAATGAAAGCATGATCACATTTGGTTGCATCATGGCGGAGGTTTCCGAACATGAGTCTGGCAATATTACAAGCACTACTAAAGGTGTCGTTAAGTTAACTTTCTGTTTCACGAGCGAATCAGAGGGCAACAGAATCATCGTGACTCCTCAAATGAGTCAGCTGGGCAACTTGGGCTTCTTGCCAATCGCGATCGCTCGAATTGATCCGAGCGACCCAACCCAATTCTTCCTTCGGTCGGTAAACGGCCTTTCTGCGAGTCTGCGAGTTGCGCTTGAGCACGAGGGATGTGACTTGGTCCATATTGCTTTGAGTTGCTTGGCATGCGGGCAGGACGCGTCCACGGTATTAAATTGAAATTCAACTTGTAAAAGGAGACGCAATCAATGAGCTTTGACCGTGTAAGGATTACTCCGCCGCAGAGCACCGCTCACGCGGCGCACTGTGGCCTAGTTTTGCACCGGCGCGCATATCTTTTCCTTCGTTTTCCATCATCTTTTTCTTCCCACTCGCTAACTTGCTGCATTTGCTCCCAAACGCAATACAGCTCCGTGCCCTATCCTTTTGCATATTTCTGGCGAAAGGGTGGGAACCGAAATCTCCTTTTTCGACACCGATTCAAGGCAATTGTATTGCTCCTGAGGCGGATGGAATGGCGAAAAGCTCGTTGGAGCTCAGGATATATCCATAGCGCTTCGCCGTCGATTGAATAGCAAGGCCTGCCACTCCAAGCCAGCGTATCGAGAAAATCGCGTTGTGTAACCACTTTGTACCTCTGAAAAAACCGGTATAAGCGTGTTACTTGTGAGTAGTTGAGTTCGCAAAGCAATCTTCCGTTTGGCTAAGAAGTCTTTGAATTCTTTAGGGCTTGCCTCATGCCCGCCCAGCAGATGCGGCTGGATTGCTCGGGCGATCCGCCGCCCTCCCAGTGGGTCTCAAGGCTGACTGCGTCATGAAATCCGGCGTTCTTGAGTGCGCGGAACTGCGCTGCCCAGTCGATGATTCCCTTATCGACAGGAGATAACTCCACCTTGTCCTCCGCGTTCTTAACGGCATTCTTGACGTGGCAGTGGTGAATGCGGTTCTTGGGCAGAACATCCCAGCCAGCGGGATAGGCATCGAGTTCTCCACACATCAGGGCATTGGTTGGATCCCAGTTGAGCGCGAAATTCGGCGACTGGACTGCGTTCAATGTTCGCGCGGCTTCGCGGCCGGTGGCGGTGTTGCACTCATGCTCATTCTCGAGTACCAGCAGAATACCCTGGCCGCCGGCTACTTCGGCTGCGGAACGCAGCTTTTCATCAATGGCCGCTCGGTAGGGCGAAATATCATCCAGTCGCCAGAAGTCGAAGCAGCGAACTTTATCCGTCTTGAACTGTTTTGCCCGAGTGATTGCGCGCTCGAGGATCTCATCCTGTTGCTTGAATGAGGCATCAACCACTCCATGCATATCGTCGCTGGAACTATACGGCGAAATTGGCGCACCCGGCCAATTAGTCTTGAAGACGGGGCTGGCGATATCGGTTACCTGCAGGTTGTATTTGGCAAGAAGCTTCTGTGCTTCGCCGATCTGGGCATCGCTTAGATCCATGGTATTTTTGTCCCACATGGAGCGGAGCTCGATCCAGCTCAGGCCGAAATCATGCGATACAACGTAACAGGCGTGGTCAAAGTCTTGCGAGATTTCATCGTTGATGACGGCTATTTTGAATGGAGACTTTGATGACTTAGCCATGCCGGCGAGTGAGCTGACAGTGCAGAAAGCGGCGGTCATCCCCGAACCCCGGAGAAAACTTCGTCTCGAACAGCCTTCCATATGGCTCCTTTTGCTTACGCGCGAACTCCAACTGATTCGACCGACGCAATTATGACATAGGTCCGGTGAGCGAAGGCGAACGATAGCCTGGCAATGAAATTGCAGTTTGACTACACATTGTCTTATAAATGATTCAGGCCAGCGGACTCGAAAGGTCCGCTGGCCTGGTTGAGGTTGAATCAGAAGGTAAATTTCGATCCAAACTGGAATTGACGGGGCGTGTTGACGGTGTACCCAATATAGCCAAAACCGTTGTTGTACCACCCACTGGTGTAGGACGGAACGTTCGGATATCCAAGCTGCGCCTTGTTGGTGACATTGTACGAAGATATTTCGAAGCGGAGATTCCGATCTTTCCCCATGGGGAAGTTCTTGTAGAAAGAGGCGTCCAGGTTATCGGCGCCCATGGTGCGCACGTGGTCCATATATAACGGCGCGGTTCCAGGTATATAAGGGCTGGCGGGGTTTGCAAAGCAGTCTGGCTTAAACAATTGCGTTTGCGTATGAGGCGCGCCCTTGCCGGC
>Ga0224557_1002035_pt1 | contig 18043 bp, 20 predicted proteins | sample 714S31014metaG_FD_180677 | JGI IMG/M metagenome (GOLD analysis project Ga0224557, IMG submission 180677) | Peat soil microbial communities from Stordalen Mire, Sweden - 717 S3 10-14 | ecosystem: Environmental > Terrestrial > Soil > Wetlands > Peat | place: Sweden: Norrbotten County, Stordalen...
TGTCGCGCTATCAGCGCATCGTCAACGATGTGAACGCGTCACTTGCGCCCTTCGAGACGATCAAGCGGCTGGCGGTGGTCGCCGACGAGTGGACGGTGGAGGGCGACGAGCTGACACCCAGCATGAAGCTCAAGCGCCGCGTGGTGGAGCAGAAGTACGCCGCCCAGATCGCCGAGTTCTACCAGGACGAGGCGACCTCGACGCGCTAGGCGGCTGCATTCGGTCCCGCTGGCGCTAGTCAAGGAAGCGGCTGGTGATGTTGCTATAGGCGTCGATGCGGCGGTCGCGCAGGAATGGCCAGTGCTGGCGCGTTGTCTCCACCAGCGCGGGGTCGAGGGTTGCGGTGACGATCTCTTCCTGGTTGTGGCTGGCCTGGGCGAGGATGCGGCCGAAGGGGTCGCAGATGAAGCTGCCGCCCCAGAAGTCTATTCCTGAGTTGCAGCCGCCGTCGGAGCTGTGGTCGCCGGGGCCGGGGACATCGGTGGCGGTGCCGTCGGGTTTGGAGAGGACCACGTCGCCGTGCTCGTGGCCCACGCGGTTGACCGCGCAGACGAAGACCCCATTGGCGATGGCGTGGGCGCGCTGGATGGCCTTCCACGCGGAGTACTGCGCCGCGCCGAACTCGGACTTCTCGCTGGGGTGCCAGCCGATCGCGGTGGGGATGAAGATCGACTGCGCGCCCTCCAGTGCGGTCAGGCGCGCGGCTTCCGGGAACCACTGGTCCCAGCAGATCAGCGCTCCGACAGGGCCATGCGAGGTGGGAATCGCGCGGAAGCCCAGGTCGCCGGGCGCGAAGTAGAACTTCTCGTAGAACAGCGGGTCGTCGGGGATGTGCATCTTGCGGTAGATGCCGGCGATGTGGTCTGGCCCTGCCGATTCGTGGTCCAGAACGGCGACGGTGTTGTGGTAGAGGCCGGGGGCGCGCCGCTCGAACAGCGACGCAATCAGCGTGATCTTGGCTTCTCGTACGACTGCGGAAAGACGTGCAGTCGAAGGGCCGGGGATGGGTTCGGCCAGGGCGAAGAGGCGGTGGTCCTCGCGCTGGCAGAAGTACTGCGCGCCGAAGAGTTCGGGCAGGCAGACCAGCTCTGCGCCGGCGCGTGCGGCCTGGCGGACGAGGTCCACAGCGTGGTCGAGGTTCTCCTCGGTGGAGGGCGCGCAGGCCATCTGGATCAGTGCGACGCGGACGGGATCAGAAGGCATGCGTTCTCCTGTCTAGTTGCGAAGCTGCTTCATCAGTTGCTCGAGGGCGGCGCGCTGCTCGCCCGTGGGCGGAAGCTGTGGCAGGCGCGGCCGGCCGCCGAAGTAGCCGTTCAGGTCGCAGGCGAACTTCAGATTGCCGGCGCTGTCTTCGGCGAGTCGCGCGGCTGCGCACAGGCGGGCCTGTTTTTCCTCGGCGAGGGGCTGGTCCTCGTCCTTCCACGCGGCGAAGACCTCGTAGCAGACCTGGGGAGCGCAGGCGGCGAATGCGGGAGCGGCCCCGACGGCCCCGGCACGCAGGGATTCGAGGATTGTCTGCGTGTTGCCTGCGAGGATTTGGAAGCCGACGGTTTTGGTGCGCGTGCGCAGGGCAGGTGTGGCGGGCGGTTCGGCGATTGCGGTTGCGGAGTGGGCGGAGAGAGCGGAGGCGGAGATGAGGCTGGAGGGCGCGCCGCTGTGCGCGGCCATTTTCATGCGCGCGGTGACGGCACGGAAGACAGTCGTGACGGTGACTTCGCGCTTGATCGTCGCGGTGCGGCGAATAAGCGATTCGATCTCGGAGGGGCTGGCCGCGCCGTCCAGCAGGCCGAGGATGTTGGGATGGGCGGCGAGCTCGACTGTGGCTTCCAGGGGGATGCGGTGGTCGCGGTTGCTGAATAGAACGACGGGGAGCGGGGAGCGGTCGGCAATGGTCTGGAAGTAAAGCAGGAGTTCGCGGCGCTGCGTGGATATGGATTGTTCGCTTGCGGCTGCGGCTGCGGTCGGACGATCGGAGGCGAAGATCGAGGGGACGCCGATAAGGATTGCGTCGTAGAGCAGCTCTGCGGCGAGATCAGCCAGCTCGAGCGTGGCGCGGACGCTGTCGCGGGAGATGCCTGCGAGGAGCACATTTTCCGGCGCTGCGGCCTGCGCTGCGGCGCGCAGGACCTCGCTGGTCTCATCGTCCGCGAGCAGGGTTGGCTCGCCGCTGGGGCCGAGGACGATCAGCCCGGCGGCGGGTGACTTCGAACTGCGCGCGATGTTGGCGGCCAGCTTGGGCAGGTTGAGGCGGCCATCCGGGTGGAAGGGTGTGGTCAGCGGGATGTGCAGGCCTTCGAGCAGCATTGGATCGTCGACCGGTGTGCGTTATTCGTTGTTCGTTGAACAATACCGAGATTCTGGCTGCGCCAGAATGACGAGCGTCGTTTTTATGCGGGTGCGACGGAGGCGGGGAAGTACACGGGCCACTTTTCCTGAGCGCAGCGCGCTAGCAGGGCGGGGCTGGGGTCGATGGGGAAGGCGCGGCGGGCGATGGCCAGCATGGCAGCGTCGTGGATGGAGTTGCCGAAGGCGGCGTCGGGCCGCGGGATGCCCACGCGCGCCAGGGACGCGACCTTGGCCTCATCGGTGGGAACGTCGATCAGGGTGGGGGTAACGAAGCCCTCAACCACGGCGACGCGCGCAGCCAGGATGCGGCCAGGGGGAATGTCGAAGCGGCTCATGCCCTCCTCGACGACCCAGTTGCAGGTGGAGCTGACGGCCCATATCTCGCCGCCGCGCGCCTGTAGTTGGCGGATGAGGGCGAGCATCTCCGGGAAGATGTTTTTCTCGATGCGTGCGGCGAAGAACTCCGTGGCGGCGGAGCGCATCTCGCTCTCGCGCAGGCCCTGGTAGATCTGCACCATCTCGCCGCAGATGGCAACCTCCGAGACCTCGCCGCGCAGGTAGGCGCGGTAGCGGTCGTCGAGCCAGCCGATGGCCTCGCGAGAGAGCAGGCCGCCATCGACGGTCCAGCGCATGAAGCCGACGCCCGCGTCGCCGGACCAGAGGGTTCCGTCGCAGTCGAAGACAGCAACCGTGGGCGCCAGCGCGTGGACGGCGGCATGAAATTCGGCGGTGGTAAGTGTTTGGGGCTTTGCGACGGTGCTCACTGGGGGCTGCTCTTCTGCACGGCTTGATGCGCGCGAAAACTGGGTTCTAGTCTCCAATTTTACATCGGAACCGCTCGCTCTAGATGGGAGGCTGCGCTTCGACGATGGGGATTCCGGGGGGCGGGATGAAGGTGAACTCGGCGGGCGGCAGCGCAATGTCTTCTTCGATCCTGCTGAAGGTGAACTCGGTGGTGGCCCCGTCCGTCTCTTCCAGCCTCATGCGCTCGATGGCCCCGCTGGGGGTGACGATGAGCGTAAGCAGATGGACGCGCTGGGCCATGCCTTTGGGCACGCCGGTAATTTTGAAGTTCGCGCTGCCTGAATCCGGATCGGGCACGGTGGCAATCTGGTCCAGTTCCTTGGCGAGCTGGGTGTGGCCCAGCAGAACGCGCAACGGCGATCGCAGGTCGTCCAACTGCTTGGCCGGGGCGCGCGAGACCTGCGCGTCGCCGGGCGTGTAGAACCAGGCGTACTTCCCGTCCAGGACGAAGAGCTTGCCGCTGGGCGCGTCGTAGCTCCAGCGCATCAGGCCGGGCTTCTTCAGAGTAAGGGTTCCGGATTCAGTGCGGTCCAGGCCCACGCCGGTGTAGCGCTCGGTGTAGCGCGCGCGCAGGGTGTGCAGGTGGTTGTAGTGGTCGTCCACGCGGCGGATGAGGACGGAATCCTGCGCGGCTTGTGCGGCGAGATTCGGCGCGCAGTGCAGCGCGAGCAGCAGTGGGAGTACGAACGAAATGCGGGGAGTCTTCACTGCGTTCAGGATGTCAGGCTCAGCAGCTACTGGAGCGACTGCGTGCAATTGGTGGCGCCGGTGGGGTCGATCTTGACGATGTTGTTCTCGTCGGAGCAGTAGCCGTTGTCGCCTGTCTTGCCCACCGACTGCGGCACGCCGGTCACCTCGTAGGAGTTGTACACGTCCTGGTTGTTGATGGTGACCTTGGTGCCGCAGGTGATGGTGAAGGTGTAGCCGGACTTCTGTCCCGTGGCGGCAAGCACCGGGTCGAGGACCTGCGCGGAGGTGGCCGAGGGCGCGCCGGATTTTGGATCGCCGCCCAGAGCGGCCAGCGGGCAGGCGTATCCGTTGTACGAGGAGTTGTACATCGTCTCGGCCTGGCCGATGGTGCGGATGGTCTGCGCCGCCGAGGTCTCGTCGGCGTGCTTCTTCAGCTTGAGCATCTGCGGCACGGCCAGAGCCATCAGGATCAGCATGATGGACATGACGATGAGCAGTTCGATGAGGGTAAAGCCGGATTCGAGGTTCAAGGTGCGAGGTGCTTGGTTCGTGGCGCGTTCAGTGGTCATCATGGTTCCTCTGCAACGAGATGTGCGTTTCGATCTCGTTTGAAACTGTATCAGGGCGCGGCTCAACATGCGAGAGCTTCGCGCGTGACGTCGAGCGGGCCGAGGTTGCCAAGCACGGTCAGCGCGATGGCCTCGGGGCGGAAGAGCTGGCGGGCCAGCGTCTGGATCTCCGCGGCCGTGACGGCCTCCACCTCGGAGACGATCTCGTCGACCGAGAAGAAGCGCTGGAAGTACATCTCCTGCCGCGCCAGATTCGACATGCGGCTGGCTGAGCTTTCCAGACCGAGCACGATGTTGCTCTTGAGCTGGTCCTTGGCGCGCCTTAACTCGGCCTCCGCGACAGGGTCTTCTTTCAGACGGCGCAGCTCTTCGATGGTGAGCCGAATCACCTCCGGGGTCTTCCCGGCCGAGGTGCCGGCGTAGATGCTCAGCGCTCCGGTGTCGCGGAAGGGGCTGGTCTCGGAGTAGATGGAGTAGGCCAGTCCGCGGTCCTCGCGGATGGTCTGAAAAAGCCGCGAGCTCATGCCGCCGCCCAGAATCGAGTTCAACAGATAGACGGCGAAGCGCGTGGGCGAATCCACCGGCGGCGCCGGAACGCCCAGGCAGAGCTGCACCTGCTCCAGCGACTTCTTGCGCTTCAGCGTGATGGTGGCGAATGTCGCCGGCGCGGCTGGCCTGGCCGACGGAGCGCCGCTGCTGGCTGCGAGTCCGCTGAAGCGCTCGGCCACCTGCGCCACAAAACGGTCGTGGTCCAGGTTCCCGGCGGCGGAGAAGACCATGTTGCGCGGCGTGAAGAAGGCGTTGTAGAAGTCGAAGACGATGGGCTGGGTGAAGCTGGGAACGCTCTTCACCGTGCCCAGCGTGGGCCGCCCCAGCGCGTTGCCCTTCCAGAAGTTCTGCGTAAACGTCTCGTGGACCAGGTAGTCGGGGCTGTCCTCGTCCATCTTGATCTCCTCCAGAATCACGCCCTGCTCGCGGCGGATGTCCTCGGGTGTGAAGGTGGGGTGGAGGACCAGGTCGCTGAGAAGTTCAAGCGCCGGTGCAATATTATCGTCCAACACTTTGATATTGAAGCAGATGTTTTCCTTGCCAGTGAATGCGTCCAGGTTCCCGCCGATGGAGTCCACCTCGCGCGCAAACTGCCGTGCGTCGCGCGTGGTCGTGCCCTTGAAGACCATGTGCTCGACGAAGTGGGAGATGCCGTTCAGCTCCAGCGGCTCGTCGCGCGATCCGGTGCGAATCCACACGCCCATGGAGACGGACCGGACGTGAGGGATGCTCTCGGTCAGCACCAGCAGGCCATTGGGCAGTACTGTCCGGCGGATATTGCGGGCAGGCGATTCGCTTGGGAGGGTCGCGGGTGTGGCGACTGGGACGGAGATTATCATCGGTTCCATTGTTTCACGGCTGCGGCGGCACAACATCGTCTTCGTTGGCGGAGACGAGCGTGCCTTGGTGATAGACGACCAGCCAGTCCTGACGTGAGTGCTGCCAAATGGTGGCGCGGCGGCTGAGACGAGGGCCCTGTTGCAGATTGTAAGTGAGGAGATATGTGTCTGGGCCAAGCCGCCGGAGGGCGTGACCGGAGGCCTGCCAGCCCGCTGCGCGAGCGTCGACAGGAGGGGTTTGCTCGAAGTTGTGCAGGATAAACTCGCGGCTGTAGCGTCGACCGGAGGCGCCCACCTCCCAGTAGCCGGGGGACATTCTTCGTTGCAAGTCCGCGGGCATGGTGCCGAACTCCGTTGTGTGAAAGATGGGCTCAAGACGGCGAAGTTCATCGAGCACGGGAAGCAGATCGGGTTCGGTGTGTGTGAATACCGCGTGGGGGGCCATGGGCCGATTATAGGAGCGGTAAACTGCAAAGATGGAGACGCGCGCGCTATTCGGAGCGGGCCTGCCGGAGCTGACTGAGCTGATGGCCGGCCTGGGGCAGTCGAAGTATCGCGCCGTGCAGTTGGGCGATGCGCTATACAAGCAGCGCGTACCGTCGCTGGACGAGATCACCACGCTGCCCGCTGAGCTGCGCGAGCGGCTCGCGTCCGAGGGCTACGCGGTCGGCTTGCCGCAGATCGCCCAGGCAACGCGCTCCGTGGATGGCACCGAGCGCTACCTGATGCGCATGGCCGACGGCGAGACCGTCGAGACCGTGTGGATGCCCGATGGAGATGGCGGCGAGCGAGGCGATGGAAGCCAGGCCGCGGCCGAGGAGGAGGCCAGCGAACAGGGAACAGGGAACAGGGAACAGCAGTACAAGCGCGCCACCATCTGCATCTCCAGCCAGGTGGGCTGCGCGGTCAACTGCCGGTTCTGCCTGACGGCGAAGCTGGGAATGCGACGGAATCTGACGGCGGGCGAGATCGCCGGGCAGGTGGCCGTGGTGCTCAACCGCCAGCGCGTGCGCATCGGCAGCGGGCGCGGCGTCCAGACACCCTCGCGCATCAACCTGGTCTTCATGGGCATGGGCGAGCCGTTCCTGAACTACGACGCCTTCATGCAGAGCGTCCACGTCCTGCGCGCCATGGGCATTCCCGAATCGCGCATGACGGTGTCTACCAGCGGCATCGAGCCCGCGATTCGCCGCTTCGCCGAAGAACCCATCCGGCCCAAACTGGCGCTCAGCCTCAACGCCTCCAATGACGCCGTGCGCAGGCAGATCATGCCGGTGACGCGCAAGTGGAAGATCGCCGCGCTGCTGGATGCGCTGCGTTCCATCCCGTTCGGCAAGCGCGAGTACGTGACGTTTGAGTACGTCCTGCTGGGCGGCGTCAACGACCAGCCGCAGCACGCGCGCGAGGTCCTTGCGTTGCTCGCCGGAATGAAGGCCAAGGTGAACCTCATCGTCTGGAATCCCGGCCCCGGCATCGACTTCCGTGAGCCTGCGCAGGCCGATGTCGCCGTCTTCCATCGGATGCTGATCGACGGTGGAATCCCTACCTTCACCCGCAAGCCCCGCGGCCGCGACATCTACGCCGCCTGCGGCCAGCTAAAGCGCACCGTCGACGAGCCCGCTGCGCTGGTGGAGATCGCATCGCGTTAGCTCAGATTCTCTGAATCCGACGGTGGCGTGGATGGGTTTTCCTGCGGCAGAAGCGTCGTATTATGGAGAGAAATGCCGTTTCCAATCAAAATCTGCGTGGTGTGCGAAGAGGAGTTCGAGCTGAGGCCGGACAAACCGGGCTTCGCCAACCGCTGCCCAAAATGCAGCACGCCGGAGGTGGATGAGCAGGCGAGCAGCAAAGCGCGCATGGATGCCGACGAGCTGAAGAGTGTGCGCGAGGCGAATGCAGCCCGGCGGCAGGCGATCAAGGACCTGCTCTATAGCAGGAAGTAGCGGCGCAGGTCCGCATCTCAGAATCAAGATGCGTGGCCCTCGGCAAATGCGAAATACGGAGATTCTGGCCTTCGACTTTGCTCAGGCCAGAATGACGAACGATAAGTTGATTGACAACTCCTTGAGTAGGATGACGGCAGAGTGGAGAGTGTGATTGTGAACGGAACGGGACGGGTTGAGAGGATCGATGCGCACCACCACCTTTGGCGCTACTCGGCCGAGGAGTATGGCTGGATCGACGAAGAGATGGCCGCGCTGCGCCGCGATTTTCTGCCCTCCGACCTGAAGGCCGCAATGGCCCCGGCTGGAATCGACGGCACGATTGCGGTGCAGGCGCGCCAGTCGCTGGACGAGACGCGCTGGCTGCTCGACCTGGCCGACGCGACCGACGCGATTCGCGGCGTGGTGGGCTGGGCACCCATCGCCGGTGAGGACTTCCCCGGCGTGATGGAGGAGTTTGACGGGCGCGCCAAGCTGAAGGGCCTGCGCCACGTCATCCAGGACGAGCGCGACCCGCACTACATCCTGCGCGAGGACTTCAACTCCGGCATCCGCGCCATGGTCGATAGTGGGCTGGTCTACGAGATTCTGATCTTCGAGCGCCACCTGGAGGACGCGATCCACTTTGTCGACGAGCATCCGCGGCAGCCGTTTGTGCTGGACCACATCGCCAAGCCGCTGATCGCCGCGGGACAGCTCGAGCCGTGGGCCACGCGGATGCGTGAGCTGGGCCGCCGCGAGAATGTGTGCTGCAAGCTCTCCGGAATGGTGACCGAGGCGGACTGGCGTGCGGACCCGGCCGGCACTCGCTCGCTTGCGACGCTGAAGCCGTATCTCGATGTGGCCGTCGAGGCGTTTGGCGCGACGCGGCTGATGGCCGGCTCGGACTGGCCGGTCTGCCTGCTTGCCACCACCTACGCGCAGTGGTTCGAGCTGCTGCGCATTTACTTCGCCGACTTCAGCGAGCCGGAGCGCGCCGCCATCTTCGGCGGAACTGCGATCGAGGTGTATCAGTTGTGAACTACAGGTTGTCAGCCGATGCAGCAGTGATTCTAGAATGATGCTATGGCGAAGAAGCTGAAGACGCTACGCTGTCCCACCTGCCGCACGATTGTTCTGGCGGGGACGGAGGACTTTCCCTTCTGCTCCGACCGCTGCCGGCTGATCGACCTCGGCAAGTGGGCCAGCGGCGGGTATGTCATCAGCTCTCCGGCCTTCACCCGAGAGACAGGCGATCCCGATCTGCTCGATGAACTTGATGGGCTGCGTGATCGCGGGCGCTCCGATTCCTCCGGCGGCAGCGGGGAAGTGAACTGATGGCGCGCGCGAATGGTGCGGACGGCGCGCGCAAGACACGCTGGGCGTGGACGCTGGCGACCTTCTTCGGCGCGGGGCGAATGAAACCCGGTCCAGGGACGTATGGCTCGCTGGCTGCGCTGCTGTTGTGGTTCGGCGCGGCGCATCTCTTCCATCCGGGACGGCTCGCGCTGGCCCTCGCAACGGCCCTGGCTGCGCTGCTCATTACGCTGATCGGCATTCGCGCCTCCACCATTGTGGAGCGCGAGTCGGGGCGCGAGGACCCGGGCTTTGTGGTGATCGACGAGGTCGCCGGCCAGTGGATCGCGCTGATCGCGGTTCGTCCGGACTGGCAGCACGCGGCGCTGGCCCTCGTCCTCTTCCGCCTCTTCGACATCTGGAAGCCGTGGCCCATACGGCGGCTGGAGGCTCTGCCCGCAGGCACGGGAATCATGTTGGACGATGTGGCGGCTGGGTTGCTCGCGCTGGCCGTGGGCTTGCTGTTCTCCCGCTGGGTGTAGTTTGCGCTGCGGCGCAGGGCGGGCTAGGCTGAGGGTGGTATGAGTCCTTTGCTGCATGGAACCAAGTCAGATGCGCCGCATCTGGTCTCGCTTGCCCCTCCGGCGGCGATGCCGGGCGGCGAGGTGGAGCTGCGCGGCTCGGGGCTGCTAGGCGTGGCATTGCCGCAGGTTCGCGTGGGAACGACTGCGGCGGTGCTCTCGTTGAGCAGATCGGACCGTGCTGTGCTGCAGGTCCCCGAGGGGACAACCTCCGGCGTGGTTGTGCTCGAGCGCGACGGCGTCGCCAGCAATGCGCTGGAGCTGAGGGTCGCCGTGCCCATGGCGGAGGATCTGCATCCGGTGGCCAACCCGGCGGTGGACGCGGACGGCAATGTCTATGCCACCTTCTCCGGCGCGCGCGGCCAGAGCGTTCCGGTGTCGATCTTCTCCATTGCGCCCGACTTCGAGGTGCGGCCGTTTGTGCGCGGCATTCTGAACGCCACAGGGCTGGCCTTCGACGCCGACGGCACTCTCTATGTCAGCTCGCGCGCCGAGGGGACGGTCTATCGCATCTCGCCCGCCGGCGCGGTCACCACCTACGCCGAGGGCATGGGCATTGCCACCGGCATCGCCTTCGACCGCGACGGAAACCTCTTTGTCGGCGACCGCTCGGGGACCATCTTCAAGGTCGGCCCCAGCGGAGGCGGCGCCGGCGGGGCGCTCACCGCCGGCGAGCTGGGCGACCGCGAGATCTTTGTCTACGCCACGCTGGAGCCCAGCATGGCAGCCTACCACCTGGCCTTCAACGACGAGGGAACGCTCTTTGTCACCGGGCCGACTACATCCAGCAATCAGGCCATCTACGCCATCGACCGCGACGGCCGCACATCGGTCTTCTATCAGGGCCTGGGCCGCGCGCAGGGCATGGCCTTCGACGTGGATGGCAACCTGTATGTCGCCGCATCATTGCGCGGGCAGCGCGGCATTGTCCGGATCACGCCGCAGCGCGAGGCAACGCTCGCCGTCTCGGGGAACAATCTCGTCGGGCTGGCGTTTCTGGACGATGGATGCGCCGCGCTCGCCACCCGCGACGCGCTCTACCATGTTGCCTTGGACATCGAAGGCCGCAAGCTGGTGTAGTTTGGCATGAGTCGCCGAAGACCCACATCGTAGAATCGAAATGCGGGGTACCAGATAAGGATCAGGGAAGACGTATGAGTACAAATCTTGCATGGCTGATGTACTTGCTCGTGGGCATTACCTACACCATTCTTGTCTTCTGGTATTCGCTTACCAAGGATGAAACCCGAATTCTGTCCAAGCAGAATGTCACACCGCGTTCAACGATTGTAATGGTGCACCTGCTTTACTTGGCGTTGATCTTCTCATTTATGCCATTCATTCCGCGGATTGAAGGAGTTTTGCCGGATTGGATGACGGTGCGTCATGGTCGGATGGGTTCGATATTTGGGGTTATGCTCCTACTCGCTGCATTGATTTTGCGTATTATCGAGCGACATTTTATTTACGCTGAGGCCGAGACTGAGTCCTCATGATTGCTGAGATTATTGCCGCCGGGTCGGAGATGTTGACGCCCTTCCGGCAGGACACCAACTCGCTCTACCTCACGGCGCAGCTAAACGAGCTGGGCGTCTCCGTCGCGTTCAAGACCATCGTCGGCGACAACCTGGAAGACCTGACCGGCGCGGCGCGGGTGGCGCTGGAGCGCGCGGACATCGTGATCTTTTCCGGTGGCCTCGGCCCCACCGAGGACGACCTCACGCGTGAGGCGGCTGCGGCGGCGCTGGGCGTGGGACTGCGTAGGAACCCGGAGATTTTGACCGCAATGTACAAGCGCTTTGCCGCGCGGCGCATGGCCATGCCGGAGAACAACGCGCGCCAGGCCGACGTGATCGAGGGCGCGGAGGTGATGCAGAACGCCAACGGCAGCGCGCCGGGCCAGTACATCGACACGGTGGTGGGCCGCCACCGCAAGATCGTCGTCCTGCTGCCCGGCCCGCCCAAGGAGCTGGAGCCGATGTTCGAGGCCGAGTGCCGTCCTCGCCTGGCGGCGACGCTTCCCGTGCGCCACATGGCGCGGCGCATGTTGCGCATGGCGCTGCTGCCGGAGTCCAAGGTGGATGCGCGCACCGCGCCCATCTACAAAAAATTCAAGGACGTTGACACAACGATTCTGGCCGGTTCGGCGGAGATCCAGTTGCATTTCGTCTGCTCCAAGTCCACCGAGGCCGAGGCGCAGGCCCGCGTCGACGAGCTTGCCGAGAAGATCGAGCAGCAGATGGGCGAGGACATCTTCTCGTCGCACGGCGAGTCGCTGGAAGAGGTCGTCCTGCTGATGCTCGGCCTGCGCCACATGACCCTGGCGGCGGCCGAGAGCTGCACCGGAGGATTGCTGGCCCAGCGGCTCACCGCGGTGCCCGGCAGCTCGCGCTACTTTCTGGGCGGCGCGGTGGTCTACGCGGACCGCCTGAAGACCACCTTCGCCGATGTCCCCGAAAAGTTGGTGCGCGACGAGGGGCCGGTCAGCGAGCCGGTGGCGCGCGCCTTGGCCGAGGGGATTCGCCGGCGTACGGGCGCGTCAGTGGGAATCGGCATCACCGGCATCGCCGGGCCGGGGCCGGGCGCGCCGGGGCCGGACGCCGCGAAGCCGATCGGCCTGGTCTATATCGCAATCTCTTTCGCCGGTCTCAGCGGAGGCACCTCGGTGGCGGAGCTGCATATTACCGGCGACCGCGAGCGGGTTCGCTGGTGGGCCGGCCAGCACGCGCTGGAGCTGCTGCGCCGCAGTCTGCTGGAGCGGACGTGAGCGCGCGCGGACGCCCGCCGTACATCATCCTTCCCTGGCTTGATAGACTCTTGAAGGAGAAAGATGAGATCGCGCGTTGACGATGAATCCCTGGGTTGAGTCCATCTCGATTGCTTATCTGCTGGGGTCCATCCCCTTCGGCTATCTGCTGGTGCGCCTCTTCCGCCGTGAGGACGTGCGCCAGCAGGGAAGCGGCAACATTGGCGCCACCAATGTGGCGCGCTCGGGCGGCACGAAGCTGGGCGTGGTCACGCTACTGCTCGATATTGGCAAGGCGCTGGCGGCGGTGCTGATTGCGAAGCATCTGGCGCCGGGAGTGTATGACGTGCAGGTGGCTGCGGCGGTTGCCGCCGTTGTGGGCCATGTCTTTCCGGTGTGGCTTGGCTTTCGCGGAGGCAAGGGCGTGGCCAGCGCGCTGGGCGTCTTTCTGGTGCTGACCTGGCCGGCGACGGTGGCGATATTGCTGGTGTTTGCGGCGGTCTTTGCACTGACGCGGTATGTCTCGCTGGCGTCGATTGTGGGATTGGTGACGTTTCCGCTCTTCGGCTTCTACTTTGTGGCCCAGCACACGCCGATCACGCCCATGGTGAAGCTCGGATTTCTCTTTATTCCGCTGTTGATTATTGTGAAGCATCATGGAAACATCCGGCGTCTGATGAATGGCACGGAGAGCCGCTTCAGAGTTGGCTCCGGATCGGGAACCGGTACGGGAGAGGCGGAGGCATGAGCCGGATTGCGGTTTTGGGAGCGGGCGCGTGGGGAACGGCGCTGGCCATCTCGCTGGCGCGTCGCGGCGGGCACTCGGTTGTACTCTGGTCGTTCCTTCCGGAGCTGGCTTCGGAGATGAAGGATACGGGAGTCAACTCGCTCTTTCTGCCCGGTTGCACGCTGCCAGCCGGCGTACTGGTGACGGCGGACCTTGCGGTGGCGGTGAAGGAGGCGGAGATCGTCCTCTGCGTCACTCCGTCGGAGCATCTGCGCGGCGTGATGAAGCAGATTGCGCCGCTGCTCTCTCGCGACCAGATTGTGGTGAGCGCCACCAAGGGGCTGGAGGAGAAGAGCCTGCTGCGCATGTCGCAGGTGATTGCGTCGCTGACCGACAACCCATGCGGAGTGCTGAGCGGGCCGTCGTTTGCCGCCGAGGTCGCCGCCGGGATTCCGACGGCGATTGTGGCGGCGGGGACGCCGGCGGTCGCGCAGGCCATCCAGCGCGAGTTCAGTTCGCCCACGCTGCGCATCTATACCAACGAGGATGTGACCGGGGTGGAGCTGGGCGGAGCGCTGAAGAACGTGATCGCGCTGGCCGCGGGCGTGGTGCATGGACTGAATCAGGGGAATAACGCGGCGGCGGCTCTCATCACCCGCGGCATCGCGGAGATCACGCGCCTGGCCGTGGCCTGCGGCGGGCACAGGCAGACCCTGGCCGGGCTCTCCGGGCTTGGAGACCTGGTGCTCACCTGCACTGGCTCGCTCTCACGCAACCGCATGGTGGGCATCGAACTGGGCAAGGGGCGGAAGCTCGCGGCAATTTTGGAAGAGATGAACGGCAAGGTTGCGGAAGGGGTTGTCAGCACGGCGGCGGCGCTGGGGCTGGCCGCGCGCTACGGCGTGGAGATGCCCATCACCGAGCAGATGGACGCCATCCTGCATCGCGGAAAGAACCCCAAAGAGGCGATCCACGAGCTGATGACGCGTCCCGGCAAGGACGAGTAGCGGCGGAACCGCTCTAGCTCTTGGCTTCCATCTCGTCCAGTTCCGCGAAGATGTCGGGCACTGGGATGCGTATCTCGGTTCCGGCGACGGTGAGTTCGCGGGGCACGGGTTGCATCGCTCCGTTGGGCAGTGTCTCGTAGGCGCGGCGGCGTTGCGGATCGACCACCCAGACGACCTGCACACCCATGGCGAGGTAGTCTTCGACGCGTTCCTGGATCTCGCTCATGCGGTCTTCGCGGGAGAGTATCTCGATGCAGAGCAGGGGCGGAGTGACGACAATGGGTTCCATCGGCGTGGCGCGGCGAACGACGCAGACGTCCGGGATGCGGTAGTTGGTGGAGGAGGTCTGGACGCGTTGCTCCGGGAAGACGCGGATATCTAGCTCGACTGCTCGGTTCTTGAACCACTGGATGAAGAAGCCTTGTACGCTGGCGTGGGGCTGCTCGCCCATGGTGTGCTCCTTGGTCTCGCCGTTGATCCAGTCGCGGTCGGGGCGGTAGGTGGTGTTGAGATACTCTTCGCGCGGAACGTAGACGGGCGCTGACGTTGCCATAAGTACACCTCCTCAAAACCATGCTAATCCAACGGCATCGGCTAAACTAGACTTCCCATGGCTTTTTCTCTCTTTGGCAAGCACGCGTCCGGCCCCGATCCCACGGACAAAGGTAACGACGCGCAGGCGCGCGGCCTCTTCGACCGCATGAAGCAGGCGGTGACGCGCACGCGCGACTCCTTCTCCGAGTCGATCGGCTCGGTGCTGGCGCTCGCGCGCGAGGTGGATGAAACCTCGCTGGCCGAGTTGGAGACGGTGCTGCTGGCCGCCGACATCGGCAGCGCGACCGCGCGCAAGATCATCGAGCGCCTGCGCCAGCGCGGCCTGCGCCAGGGAGGGCTGGATCGGGTTGGGGGCGGCGACGAGCTGAAGCGCCTGCTCAAGCTCGAACTGAAGTCCGTGCTCGACGCGGTCGCAACCCAGGACTCGCCTCCCGCGACCGCGCCCGAAGTCATCATGATGGTCGGCGTCAACGGCACCGGCAAGACCACCTCCGCCGGCAAGCTCGCGGCGTACTACTGCGCGCAGGGCCGCTCGGTTCTGCTCTGCGCGGCAGACACCTTTCGCGCGGCAGCCATCGAGCAGCTTGAGGTCTGGGCCGCGCGCTGCGAAGTTCCCATGATTAAGACCAAAACCGGCGGCGATCCTTCGGCCGCGCTCTATGATGCGTGTACCGCGGCCAAGGCGCGCGGCAGCGATGTGCTCATCGTCGATACGGCGGGCCGCCTGCACACCAAATCCGACCTGATGAAGGAGCTGGACAAGATGCGCCGCACCGCCGGGCGGCTGGTCCCCGGCGCGCCGCATCAGACGTTGCTTGTGATGGACGCGACCACCGGCCAGAACGGTCTGCAGCAGGCGCGCCTCTTCACCGAAGCGGCGCGCGTCACCGGCATCGTGCTCACCAAACTTGATGGAACCGCCAAGGGCGGAATCGTGCTGGCCATCGCCACCGAGCTTGGCCTGCCGGTAAAGTTCGTCGGCGTCGGCGAGAAGATGGAAGACATTCTCCCCTTCGACAGCGCCGCATTCGTCGACTCGATGGTGAAGTAGAAGCAGGGAACAGCGTGGAAGATTCTGTGCAATCGCGCGAACAGATCGACGAAGCGTTCATGCACCGCGCATTGAAGTTGGCGCGCGCGTCGTTGGGTCTTGCCTCGCCCAATCCGCAGGTTGGCTGCGTTCTCGTGCGCGACGGCGAGATCGTCGGTGAGGGTGCGCACGTCTATGACCAGCGAGACCACGCGGAGATCGTCGCGCTGCGGCACGCGCGCGAACGCGGCACCGATCTCTCCGGCGCGACCGCCTACGTTACGTTGGAGCCGTGCAGCCATCACGGCCGCACCGGCCCATGCGCCGACGCGCTGATTGCGGCTGGCGTGCGTCGCGTAGTCGCCGCGACCCTCGATCCCAATCCGCAGGTTAGCGGGAAGGGAATTGCGCGTCTGCGCGCCGCGAGAATTGACGTTGCAGTCGAAGTGTTGCAGCCGGAGGCGCGCGCCATCAACGACGCCTTCGCGCGCTTCATCCGCGCGGGCCGTCCGCTGGTTACGCTGAAGGCCGCGCTCTCGGCGGATGGAATGCTTGCGCCGCCTGCCTCCGCGCGAATCGAGAAGCAGCCGCACTGGCTCACCGGCGCGGAGTCGCGCGCCGAGGTGCAGTGCATGCGTCATGCGTCGGATGCAGTCCTTACCGGGATTGGCACGGTGCTGGCCGACGATCCGCTGCTCACCGACCGCAGCGGTCTGCCCCGGCGACGTTCACTGCTGCGCGTGGTCCTGGATTCGCGCCTGCGCACGCCGCTGGATTCGCAGCTTGTGCGCTCGGCGCGGGGCGATCTGTTGATCTTCGGTGACACGCACGCAGACCCGGACCGCGCTGCTGCGCTCCAGTACGTGGGCGTCGAGGTCGTTCAGCTCAAACCGCAGGGAGATCGTCTCGATCTCGACGCCGTGCTCGCGGCCCTCGCATCGCGCCAAATAATCTCCGTCCTGCTGGAGTGCGGCTCCGAGCTGAACGGCGCCTTCCTCGCGCAAGATCTGGTGGACAAAGTTGTGCTCTTCCATGCGCCGGCTGCGCTGGGCGAAGGCGCACTTCCGTTTGCCGCCGGATTTGGCCCACCGTCTCTGCTGGAGCAATCGCTGAAGGGAACTGCGCGGACAAACTTCGGCGCGGACACATGCGTAGCGGGAACGCTGCGCGATCCCTGGGCCGCAGTTCTCGACTGACGGGACTGTGACGGGTGAGTGAGATTTGTGGCAGCATGTAAAACCTACATCTCAATATCGAGAGATGGGGCACTCACTATCAACTATCCACTACTCACTACCCACTGCCGTTAGGGAATGTCTGCACAAGTCTTCAACATTCCCTCAGGGGCTAAAGCCCCGTGATTTTGCGGCACTTACGGACGGGCTGAAGCCCGTCCCTTTCAAAACGTGGACTTGTGCAGAGATTTCTTAGACCTTGGCGAGTTGCATTAGGTGGTCCTGCGCGCTGAACGCGGGGCCAATCCGCGGAGCGCGCACGTAGCTTCCGTCGGGCTGCTGTAGTCGCGCCTTGGTGTTGTCGGCCAGATACGCCGCCAGAATCTCGTTGCGCAGCCGCGCCGACAGCGCGGGGTCGTCCACCGGGAATACTGCCTCGGAGCGCTCCACCAGGTTGCGCGGCATCCAGTCCGCGCTGCCGCAGAAGACCTCCGGCTGCCCACCGTTGCTGAACCAGAAGATGCGGCTGTGCTCCAGAAATCTTCCCACAATCGAGCGCACGCGGATGCGCTCGCTATGGCCCTTCACGCCGGGGCGCAGGCTGCACATGCCGCGCACAATCAGGTCGATCTCCACGCCCGCGTTCGATGCCTCATACAGCGCCTCGATCGTCGCGCGGTCCAGCAGCGCGTTCATCTTGGCCACAATCGCGGCGGGCCTTCCCGCTTTGGCGTGCGCGGTCTCGCGCGCAATCAGCCGCAGAATTGCCGGCGCCAGCGTCAGCGGCGCCACCAGCAGCGGCGCGTAGCTCTTCACGTCGGACTCGGCCGTCAGGTAACGGAAGACGGACTGGATGGCGGAGGTGATCTCCGGCCGCGCCGTCAGCAGGCTGATGTCGGTGTAAATCCGCGCGGTCACCGAGTTGTAGTTTCCCGTACCCAGGTGCGCGTAGCGCCGGATCACGCCGTCCGGGTCGCGGCGCACCATCAGCGCCAGCTTGCAGTGCGTCTTCAGCCCCAGAATCCCCAGAAAGACGCCCACCCCGGCGTCCTCCATGTCGCGCGCCCAGCGGATGTTGGATGCCTCGTCGAAGCGCGCCATCAATTCCACGATGACGGTCACCTCCTTGGACTGCGCGGCCTCGGTCAGCGCGTTGAACAGTGGCGAGTCGGCGCTGGTGCGGTAGAGCGTCTGCTTCATGCTGACG
>Ga0224557_1002036_pt1 | contig 18043 bp, 18 predicted proteins | sample 714S31014metaG_FD_180677 | JGI IMG/M metagenome (GOLD analysis project Ga0224557, IMG submission 180677) | Peat soil microbial communities from Stordalen Mire, Sweden - 717 S3 10-14 | ecosystem: Environmental > Terrestrial > Soil > Wetlands > Peat | place: Sweden: Norrbotten County, Stordalen...
ATCCTGCTGTACGGGAATGGCCGGCGCCCGGCCTTCAAAGGTTGCTCTGCTAGCCACGGTGGTGTCCTCCTGCGGAATGGGCTGCTGCCCTGGCGGTGTGTTCAGTGAAGATTTCGTCCAACGCCGCGATGGCGGTGTCAACATCAGTGCGCTTGAGAATGTAAGGCGGCAGGAAGCGCAGAACCGTGTCGCTGGTGCAGTTGATCAAGATGTGCCGCTTGAGCATCTCGGCTACAGTCAGCTTGGCCAGATCGGCGGAGTCGAGTTCAGCCGCAATCATCAGGCCCTTGCCGCGCACGTCGACGATGGCGTCGTGATGCGATGCAAGCGAGCGCAGTTGCGCCTGGAAGTAATCGCCGACCTCGGCCGCATTGGCCAGCAGACCTTCCTTCTCGATGGTGTCGATCACGGTATTGGCGACGGCACAGGCGAGCGGGCCTCCTCCAAATGTCGTACCGTGCATACCCACGTGGATGGCCCTGGAGACTTCCTCGGTACACAGAAGAGCGCCCATGGGAATTCCGCCTGCAAGCGGCTTGGCCAGCGTTGTCACGTCGGGTTGGATGCCGTAATGCTGGTAGGCGCACCACTTGCCGGTGCGGCCCATGCCGGCCTGAATCTCATCGACGATAAGCAGCGCCCCGGTGGAGTTGGCCAGCGCACGTGCCTCGGCAAAGAATTCCTGCGTGAGCGGCCGAATGCCACCTTCACCCTGGATGGCCTCGACCAGGATGGCGCAAACCTCATTGGAGAATTTCGCGCGTAGATCCTGGACATCGTTGAAGCGGACAAACTCTACGCCGGGAACGACCGGGCCAAAGGGCTCGCGGTACTTAGCCTTATAGGTCGTGGCAATGGAGCCATAGGTGCGCCCGTGAAAGCTCTGCTCCAGCGCCAGGAACCTGGTGCCAATGTGCTTGCCTTCGTTGCGCAACACACCGGCGTGCGCGCGGGCCAGCTTCAGCGCTCCCTCCCATGCTTCAGTACCGCTGTTGGCAAAGAAGACGCGGTCAAGTCCGGTACGCTCGGTGAGGCGAAGTGCGAGCTCGGCCTGACCCTGGTGAAAGTAGAGGTTTGAGGTGTGAATGAGCGCGCGGCTCTGGCGTGCGATGGCGTCTTCAATGGCAGGATGGCCGTATCCCAGTGCGTTTACGCCGATGCCGCTGAGCAGGTCGAGATAGCGCTCGCCGCTTCGTCGATGATATGCACGCCTTCACCCTGAACAAAGAGGATGGGATTCCGGTCGTATGTGGGAAGCAGCAGCCGGGCTTCGGCAGCGCGAATCTGGTCAAGTTTGGTCAATTCAATCTCTCCTCAGGCCACCATCACTTCGGTGCCCTGGGCTACGCGAGAGCTGCACAGGTCGGGCAGGGAAGAGGCAGCTTCTGCAGGCAGAATTCTCACCCGCTTTACACCGTTCAATAGCGCTTCGCGGCAGGCGCTAAGCTTGGGCAACATGCCGCCGGAGATGACGGCGTTCTTTGCCATCTCGGCGATCTGGTCGATCGAAAGCCATCGCAGCACTTCGCCGTTCGATCCACGCACCCCGGGAACGTCGGTGAGAAAGACCAGAGCATCTGCATGGCAGGCGGTGGCGCAGGCAGCGGCCATTTCGTCGGCGTTGATGTTGTAGTACGCACCGTCAAATCCTAAAGCCATGGAAGAGATTACCGGCACGCCGTTCAGTTGCCAAATGGCTTCGATCCACCGCGTATCACTGGAGACGATCTCGCCGACAAAACCAAGATCGGGGGCGGTACGCTTTTTGCGCGCGCGAAAGAGCAGGCCATCGCCTCCGGATAGACCAATGGCCGGTTGGCCGAGCGCGCCCAGTGCGGCCACCAGTCCCTTGTTCACTTTGCCGGCCAATACCATGAGCGCAACGTCGCGGGTCTCTGCGTCAGTGACGCGCAGGCCGGCGATAAACTCGCTCTGCTTGCCCAGCGCCTTGAGCATGCGGGTCAACTGCACACCGCCGCCGTGCACCACGGCTACCTGGTGACCGTCACGCACCAGCTCTGCAATGGCCCGGGTGCAGCCGTCGAAAAGAGCCTGGACTTCAAGGCCCGCACCGCCCAGTTTGACCACGTACTTCATTGCGGACCCTCCGCGGCGAATTTCATTCCAGACCTTCCGACTCGGGCCAGCCGAGCATCACATTGAGGTTTTGCACGGCCTGGCCGGACGCGCCCTTCAGCAAGTTATCAAGGCAGCTGACAACCACTGCGCGGCTGCCGGCGGCGTCGAGTTGGAAGCCGATGTCAGCGTAGTTGGTCCTGACCGAGTGCTGAATCTGCGGCAAAGCCTTTTCATAGAGCCGCACCATGGGGCTTGCCGCAAAGAACTCCCGATAGGCATGCGCGATGCTTGCCCGCGTTTGCGGCTCACGGAACTGCACGTAGACCGTGGACAAAATTCCGCGCGGAATGGGCAGCAGGTGCGGGGTAAAAACGATCTCCTCCGCGCTCAGACCGATCTGCTCAAGCAACTCACCGGTGTGCCGGTGGCTGAAGACGCTGTACGCCGAGAGGTTGTCAGCCGCATACATGAAATGGGTTCTCGCGGTGGGCGCCTTGCCCGCACCGCTCACGCCGCTTTTTGCGTCGGCCACAATGCCGTGGTTAAGATTCACAAGTCCCGCGGCGACTAACGGCTTGACGGCCAGGATGACGGAAGTGGCGTAACAGCCGGGATTCGCGACCAGCCTTGCTTTCGCAATCTCTGCGCGATGCAACTCGGGCATGCCATAGACCGCCTGTGCCTGGGTGGCCGCGGCCTGCTCCGAGTCATGGTCATCAAACGCATAGACGGCGCGGTTCGCGGCCTCGTTCAGCCGCCAAGCGCCGCTCAGGTCAATGATGCGCATTCCACGCAACAGCGCTTCCGGCACCCATTGGCGCGACTGCTCATGCGGCGTGGCCAGAAACAGAACGTCAACGCCGCGCTCAGCCAGCAACTCCCACGAAAAGGGTTCCAGCCGGAGCAGACCATTGCCGTGGCTGTCGGCAAGTTGCGGGTGAATTTCAGCCAAAGGCACTCCGCCGCGCGCCATGTCCTTGTCGTCGAGGCGTCCGGCAAAAACCGGCGGCAGTCCCTTAAGGCGTGGATGGTGCAGCAAAAGCCGTGCCAACTCCGCGCCAGCGTATCCCGTCACTCCCACAATCGCTGTCTGCACTTTGTCTTTCATGACTCCAGCATCGTCCTCAACCGGGATTCCACTTCGCTTGCCCGGCGAATGTCGGGGCAGATCACCAGAACCGTATCGTCTCCGGCGACTGTGCCCACCACCTCCGGCCATCCCTCGTGATCCAGGGCCGCGGCCACGGGCTGGGCGCCGCCCATGACCGTGCCCACCACCACTTGATTCATGGCCTGACGCACACGCAGGCCAAAACTTTCGATCATTTCCGCCAACGACGGCGGCCCATCGTCTACCACGACCGGGGCCGAGCCGTTTCCGCTGCCGTGGGGCAGGGAATAACCGCTGGGGCCTTTAGAGAGCCGCAGTTCGTGGATGTCGCGAGAGAGCGTGGCCTGGGTGACTTCAAACCCCTTGCGGCGCAGGCGGCGGCGCAACTCGTCCTGATTGGACACCAGGGATTGAGCCACCAGCTCCCGTATCGCATTGTGTCTCTGGTACTTCATCGCAGTTTACGGCAAATCGAAAGGGCGGCTCGCAGTGTGCGGCCGCACATGTATAAATATACATTACGGCTGTATAAGTATGCAAGGCTGCACCACCGGCTTACACAACAAGTCTGTACCGCCTCATGACGCCGCTCGCCAGTCCATCCGCGAGTTGGTGGAGTTTCACGCGAAGAGACTGCCAGTACCCGCGCCCGTTGGCTGCTGGCAAATTGGGAAGGCGAAGCCGTGAAATTTGGGCGCTTAACTCCGCGGCCGCAGGCTTAAACAGAGAGGGCCGAAAGGCAGCGAGAACCTGCCGCTCAGTTGGGCCGGCCAATCTTTTGACGCTTCTCCTTCACCATGGCTTGGTCCGCTTTGCTCAGCAGTTCCTGCAGGGATTCCTGCGTGTCACCTTCCGAGGTGATATAGCCCATGCTCAGGCGTAAAGGGAACTGCCGGCGGGCTTCGGCGTTGAGAGCTGCGGAGGCCGCATCCAGTCGCAGAGCCGCCACGGAGATTCCCGCGCGGTTGAACTGGCCGGCCACGGCGAATTCGTCTCCTCCGAGCCGTCCCTTGACGTCTGTATCGCGAAAGGTCGCCTTGAGGAGTTCTCCTGTCTCGGCCAGGTATGCCGAACCGACACCTTGCCCCAACTCGTCGTTGATCAGTTTCAGGTTGACCAGATCGATGAACAGAACAGAGAACGGCAATTTCGAGCGCCGCGCCAGACGCAGCGCGTGTTCGGCCAGCAGGTTGAAACCCCTGAGATTGTAAAGTCCGGTCAATTCGTCGGTGAGCGATAGGTTGTGGATCTCGTTCTCCATGCTGTTGATGCGCCAGGCAAGATAGAGCAAAAAGACAAACGAAATCGCGGTAACAAGAGTGGTGAGGATTGCAGTGGCGTATTGCGCGGGAAGCAAACCTGAGCTGTTGAGGCGGGCGTTGCCGGCTTCGAGAGCAATCGGCAACACAAGAAGCAAGGGCGCAAGAATTCGGGCGGTCCTGCTGCCGATGCCGCATCCCAGGAAGACTGAGAAGACGCCGAATTCGGCCTGACGAAGGACCGCAGCCAAGGTGAGTAGCGCCAGGCAGCATAGGATTGCGGGCGAGGCAGGGCCGCTGGTGGGCGATCCGAACAGATGCAGTGCGCCAAAAATGTATTCCGAGGCCAGCAGGAGCGCCACGAGACAGAGCAAGGAAACCAGCACGTCGGCAATGCGGCTGATGAGGGGAGTGGAACTCTGGATCAGAATTAGAACCAGCGCCAGCAGAGCAAAAGCGGCGGTGGGCCGGCCGGGAGCGGAAGCCGCTTGGAATATGTTGAGAAAGCCGCCCTGCCCGGCATGGATGTGGAAGACGTGAGCCAGAAGAACAAACGTGGCGATCAGGCCTGCAAGGATTGCGAAGAGTCTGCTGAGACCGGCCATCCGGCCCTGGCGCGCAGGTTCAGAAAACAGCAGGCTGAGCGCGCAAAAAAGAGCGGTGCAAGCGAGGGGAACGCCCATCCACAACCAACCGGCGGGCAAGACTTGGCCCAGCGAAGGGAAGAGCGAGAAGCAGAGGGCACCGACGGCGATTAGTGCGGTAAGGACAAGGCACACTCGTTCGACCTGGAACAACATGCGCAGTAGCCCCGGGTCGGGGAGGCTCGGGAGCGTGACTGGTCGGGGCTTGGGCATGGTTCAGAACAGGCCGAAGTGGATGAACATCTGGCGATAGGCTGCCTGGGTGCGTCCACAGTTTACAGTAGATGTCCGCTGCCGCAGACGCGATACCCGAGCGAAAGTGGAAGCGGAGAAGCGAGGCCACGATCCCCGGTGCCCGGCAAGCGTTGATCCGCAACGAATTGGGCAGCTCAAGGCATCGTAGATATCGCCCAAACCGAAGGTTCTGGGAAGGCTGGAATCCAACTCACCACTTCGCGCTGATACACTCACCAGTGGCCTCGCCTTAAGCCTGGTCGGGTCCCAATACAATTCAAAATGACACAGCCTACCCCTCTCACCACCATCAATGACCTGTTTCATCGCATAGCCGATGCGGCTAATCCGCGCGCGATTTTGTGGCAGGACGAGTTCGCCCAATGGCAGCCGATTTCCTCTGACCAGTTCTACCAGCGTGTCCGCGCGCTCGCCAAAGCTCTTCTCGGCTGGGGCGCGCAAAAGGGCGACCGCATTGCGCTGATAAGCGAAAACCGCTGGGAGTGGGCGGTAACGGATTTTGCCACCCTGGCCATCGGCGCTGTGAATGTGCCCATTTATCCGACTCTTACCGGCGATCAGATAGCCGTGCTGGTTGAAGATGCCGGTTGCCGCATTGCCGTTGTCTCCACACGACAGCAATTCGACAAGCTGAGTGCGGTGCGTGAGAAGACCTCGCTGGAGCGGATTCTCATCATGGATTCCGGCGCATCACCCGAGGGCGCAATTGCCTTCAGCGAAGTGCTGCAAGGGGCCGATGTCCTGGGTAGCGAGCGCGATCCGGTCTTCGACGCCCTGGTGCGCTCTGTGAAACCAGAAAACCTGGCCACGCTGATTTACACTTCCGGAACTACCGGTGAGCCCAAAGGCGTGATGCTTAACCATGGCAACATCGCCGCTAATCAAAACCTGGCCTCAGCCGACTTTTCTTTCAGTCCCGCCGATGCCTGTATTTCATTTCTACCCCTCTCCCACATCACCGCGCGCGCTCTGGATTACGTGATGTACACCAACGGTGCGCAAGTCGCCTACTGCTCGCAGTTCGACAAGCTGCCGCAGGCCATGCGCGAGATCCGGCCCACGGTCTTTGTGGGTGTGCCACGCGTCTACGAGAAGATTCGCCAGGAGGTGGAACGCCGTGCCGGGCTTTCTCCGGTCAAGAAACGCCTCCTGTCCTGGGCTCTGGGCGTCGGCTCGGGCCATATGGACAAGGTATATGCAGGCTGCCAACCGGCCTCGATCTTATGGAAGCTGGCCTCGAAGCTGGTTTTTGGAAAGGTTCGCGAGGCCTTCGGAGGCCGAGTCAGGATCTTCGTATGTGGCGGAGCGCCGCTGGGCATCGACACCGCAAAATGGTTTGCCTCGGTCGGGATTGCGCTCTGGGAGGGATACGGCCTTACGGAGACATCGCCGGTGATCGCTCTGAACACACCACTCAGCCAGCGCATGGGCGCGGCGGGCTTCCCGCTGCCGAATGTCGAACTGAAGATTGCCGAAGATGGCGAGTTGCTGGTGCGTGGACCCGCGGTCTTTTCAGGCTATTGGCACAAACCATCGGCCAATGCCGAATGCTTTGATGCCGAGGGGTGGTTCCGGACGGGCGATATCGGCCACCTAGACGTAGACGGTTTCCTTTACATCACTGACCGCAAGAAGGAACTGCTTAAGACCTCGGGCGGCAAACTGGTAGCGCCTCAGCCCATTGAAAACAAGCTGAAGAACAGCGTCCTCGTGGCGCAGGCCGCGCTGGTCGGCGACAAGCACAAGTTCGTCTCCGCGCTCATCTCGCCAAACTTCGTTGCACTGGAAGATTGGGCACGGCATCATGGCATCGAAACCGAAGATCGCGCCGCGCTGGTGTCTGATAGCCGCGTGGTTGCCCTTTATGGCGAAGTCGTCCGCGAAACCAACGGCAGCCTGGCTAACTTTGAGACCATCAAGCGCTTCCGCGTGGTAGCCGACGAGTGGTCGCAGGACTCCGGCGAACTGACGCCGTCAATGAAGCTAAAGAGGCGCGTGATTACGGCACGATACGGGGAGGTAATCGACGCGCTCTACGTGGACGAAGCAACCTCACGCGGCGAATAGGGGAGAGCCGGCCCAACTCGCTTCGAAACAAGCCGCGCTTGCTCCACATCAACTGCAGTCCGCGGAAGAAGGGCGCGCCCCACGCGCCCACGCACAGGATTGCGCCGAACAGAATGATCGCATCGATGCTGACGCGTCCAGACTTCGACCAGTAGGCGTCCGGCTCCAGGTTGAGCCACAGGGAGAATTCGTCGAGCGTGAGAGCCGCACCCGCCCCATAACTCACTGACATGAGGCGGCTGAAAAAGATGGAGAGCGGCGAGTGCGACCGGCCCAGGTCAAGCAGCCAGCCATAACCCACCAGCAGAAGGATGAGAATGCCCCATACCAGATGGTGAATATGCAAGCCGCGCACCATGACCCACTCGAACGGGCCGTGATTGTGAATCACCAGGCTGACTAGCAGCCGTACCCCTAGAAACGTAATCAGGAACGATACCGAGGCGATAAACATACGCCGGCGCGGCCTGTCCGGGATGGTAGAACGCACCAAGAATCCCAGGCGGGTGAGCTGAAGTAATACCAGCAGCACCACCACGACCATGCTGGCGAAGGCCAACAACAAAAGCGCTCCGGTTCCGGGCATACCTTATTGAATCATTGCCGAGCGCGATTCCTAAAACGGAAATGCACCGGGACATAGATGCTTACCTCCGTGAGCCCGGTCACGATTTCACTTTACAGCCCCGGAGTACACTAATTAAGGCGTTGAGACCGGCGATTCACCAGGTCCCATTCCTCAGTTCAGGGAGTTGTTCCCTGGCCCGGCCCGAGCGGCCGCGCGACTTCGATCAGGAGAATTTTGCGATGCGAGTTGCTTTGTTGACCGGCGGCGGCGACTGCCCCGGTTTGAACGCGGTGATCTATGCCGCCGTCAGGAAGGGAATTCAAACCTACGGCGATGAATTCATCGGATTTCTTAACGGATGGCGTGGTGTCCTGGACAACAACTGGATCCCACTCACCTTGGAAAGTACCGACGGCATCCAGCTAAAGGGTGGCACAATCCTCCACTCATCGCGCACCAACGTGAAGAAGATTCCCGGCGGCATCGAGAAAGTGCAAGAGGTGCTGACGATCAACAAGATCGATGCCCTTATTGCCCTGGGCGGCGACGACACCCAGTCGGTCACTCTCTTCCTTAGCGAGCACGGCGTACCCAGCGTGGGCGTTCCCAAAACTATCGACAACGACATCAGCGGCACCGACGCCACTTTTGGGTTCGACACCGCCGTCATGATCGCCACCGAGGCCATCGACCGCATCCACACGACCGCCGACTCGCACAATCGCGTGGTGGTGGTTGAAGTCATGGGCCGCGACGCAGGCTGGATTGCCTATGCCTCCGGAGTGGCAGGCGGCGCTCATGTCGTCCTGGTTCCCGAAAAAGAGATTGACATCGACCATGTCTGCGCCCTGCTCAAGTACAACTACGACCACGGCAAGCATTACGGTGTGGTGGTGGTTGCCGAGGGCTGCCATCTGCCCGAGGAAGGCCAGGTCATAGGCTCCTCGCAGGTGGATTCATTCGGCCATGCGCGACTCTCCGGCATCGGCGAAGCTCTGGCCGAACTGATCGAGAAGAAGACCGGTTTTGAGACGCGCTCAGTCAACCTGGGCCACACCCAGCGCGGCGGCGTGCCCACGGCCTATGACCGGCTGCTTGGACAGCGCTATGGCCTGCATGCCATTGACATGGTGCATGAGAAGAAGTGGGGCCGGATCGCCGTACTGAGAGGCCTCGACATCACCGACATCACCATCAAGGAAGCCATCGCCACCAACCGCCGTCTCGATGAGCGCTTCTTTGCCGTCATCAAGGACCTGGAAGCCAAGGTCTAAGCCCCCCAGTCTACGCTCCGCAAAGAGCCATCCTCCCTGTGAGGGTGGCTTTTTGCTGCATGCCTGCGTAAATTTGGGATGTGCTTTATCGCCCCTACACTGCGAATGACTTTGCGGCGCTCTACGCTGTCGAGGAGATTTGCTTCCAACCGCCATCCCGCTTTGGACGTGGATACATGCGGCACCTGGTGAGCGCTGCGAATTCCGCCACCTGGATTGCTGAAGAAGATGGCGCGCTGGCCGGCTTCGCCATTGTCGAGTGGAGCCGGAGGCGGGGCGGAATCAGCGCCTACATCCAGACCATCGAGGTGGCCCCGGAGCAGCGCGGCCATGGCGTGGGCAGCGAACTGCTATGCCGTGTCGAGGGCTCGGCGCGCACAGCACAGGCAGTAACGATCTGGCTCCATGTGGATGCGCAGAACTTGCAAGCGATCCGGTTGTATGAGGCGCACGGTTACGGCTGCGCTGGCAGGGAAGAGGATTACTATGCCTCAGGCCGGGCTGGACTCCTCTATGCAAAGCGATTGAATACAGAGTCACCGGCGAACTAAACTCACCGCAACGACGGCGCACGATCTCGCTGCGTTGAGTGACTGCAGCACGATATTTTCCCAACTACTTATTGAAGGGCTGTTTCTCCGTAATCCGCGGCCGGCTTTCCGCCTGCAGCTCTTTGCTTACCTGCGCCACTTCACGAAAAACACGTAGCAGGTTGCCGCCCAGAATCTTGCGGCAATCTGCTGCGGAGTAGCCGCGGGCCATCAGCGCCGCGGTAATCTTGGGCAGGTCTGCGGGCGAGTCGAGGCCCTCGGGAAGCTGCCCGCTCACGCCGTCAAAGTCTGAACCCAGCCCCACGTGATCTACGCCGGCTACCTTGGCGATATGGTCGATGTGATCGATCAGCACTGAGAGCGGCGGCCGGGGAATGCGGTCGGCATACGCGCGCTGTACCTTCGAAATCTCATCGTAGGTCAGCTCTTTGCCCTCCGCCTTGGCCTTGTCCTTCAGTGCCTGCACGGCCTTATCCGCCTCGGTTTCCATGGCCATCTGCGCGTTGCGATAGGACTGCGACAAAAAGCCCGAGTAGAAGTTCACCTGCACCACGCCGCCCTTGGAGTTTGGGCCGCCGGAGTTGGCCACCGCGCGCAGCATATCGTCAGTCATATTGCGCGGCGCATCGCACAAGGCCCGCGCCGCGGAGTGAGACGCAATCACCGGCGCCCGGGTGATGACAAGCGTACGGAAAAAGGTGCGGTCCGAGACGTGTGAAATGTCCACCATCATGCCCAGGCGATTCATCTCATACACCACGTCCTTGCCAAACTCGTTCAGGCCCTCCTTGGTGTGCGGCACTGCCTTGTCGTTGATGTCTCCAGAGCTGTCGGCCCAGCCATTCGAGTTGGACCAGGTCAGGGTCATGTAGCGCACGCCCAGGGCGTAGTACTGGCGCAGCAGGGCCAGGGAATCTTCGATGGAGTGACCGCCCTCGATTCCCATCAGTACTGCCAGCTTGTGCTCGCGGTGGGCCAACTCAATCCCTTCCGGCGAGGTTACAAACATCACCTGGTCCGGGTGCCTGGCTACCTGCTGTTTTACGGAGTCAATCAGCACCAGCGTGCGGCGCGCGTATTGTCCCTTGTAAAGGGTTGGCTCTACCCAGATGGAAAAGAACTCCGCGCCCAGGTTGCCTTTGCGCACGGATTCCAGGTTGAAGTTGCCCCCGCGCAGTGGGTCGCCAAGATCGAAGTTTTCATCTACAAAGCGCTGCGGCGTGTCGGCGTGGGTGTCAAGGACGATAGCGGAGCGCTGAACCGCTTCAGGAGTTATTTTGTTAGTCATTTTTGGGGATGGCTGGGAGGGTGTCTGGGCACACAATATGGCTGGGAGGGCGAAGAGAAGGGGCGCAAGCAAAGCACGTATCCGCATAGGCTTGGCGTCAGTATAGACCGGCGGAGTGCACACTCCCGCGAAAAGGTTTCGTGGTATCACGCGCCCGCGGTCGCAGGTGGTGCAGGTACCCGGCACCGGGATTAGCGCTTATCGAGTAGAGCGACTATTTTGTAGGTCTCGGATTCGATTTTGGCGGCGGGGCCGACGGGCCACTTGAGCTTCGCGGTGTTGCCTTTGAATTCGGCCTGCACGTGCTCGACGAGAGGCATGCCGCAACTGCGCCGGCTTAAGGAGTTGCCGTAGGCCGAATGCTTGTTCACGCAGTTGACCACGGCAACTTTTCCATCAGGCAGCAAGAGGGAGACGGTGGTGCCGACGACCGTGTAAGAGACTTCGCCTGGGTTGGACCGGGTTGTGGCGAAACACTCCGGATTCGTCGTATCACCGGCGCAATCCACGTAACCCTCTGGAGACGCCTTGGAATATCCGGGGACAACGGCCCTGTAATCGTTGTCGCTGTTTTGGCGGTAGAGGACGGTTGCTTCAAGCTTTTGTGCGGAAAGCGTGCTGACGCAAGACAACGAACAAACAAATGCGACTACCAGTCCCAGCCAATGGGCCTTGCTCATCCACGCCTCCACTGTATGTGATTCTTCGAGTCTACGTGTGGTTTCGGGAATCGCGGCGTCAGGAATTGTAGGCGGTCTCTCGGAGGTAACGTGCAATCTGGAAGTGCACCCGCCCCGGGGACCAAGGATGCGCGGTTGCAGGGGGGTACCCCCCACCCCCTATTCTGTAAGAAAATTCTTTATATTCATTGCTTTGGCGAGCGGGGTCGACGGTAGAATATTGGGAGCATTGGACTTAGCCGCAGGATCTTCTAAACAAAGGACTTACGGCGACTATTTGGGGGTGCCGTCCGTCCGGCCTACTTTGCCATCACTTCCATCGTGCGCGAGCCGGGGAAATAATCTGCAAAGTTCTCTTCGGGAGCTAGGGACGCATTGGCCGATGGTCTCCCAGGTCTCAGAAACGAGACCTGGGGCACCCGTTCGGGCGTAGGGTCGAGGTTTGCGGCCTCCCACCCTTGTGGCTTGATTGGAGTGGGGCATCCGGTTGGACAGGATATATCTAAATGGGCATAATTGGAGTGTGAAGCAAGAACTCAGGCCCATAAAGTGGATTGGATCGGCGAAAAAAGATCTGCAAGCCATGCCCGATCCAGTCCAGCAGGTTTTTGGATTCGCGCTTTACAACGCGCAGATTGCGTTGCTGCACCCGGCGGTGAAGCCGCTGAAAGGTTTCGGATCGGCTGGGATTCTCGAGGTAGTTGAGGATTGGCGTGGCAACGCCTACCGCGCCGTGTATACAGTGCGATTTGCACATGCGGTTTACGTGCTGCATTGCTTCCAGAAGAAGTCGAAGCAGGGAATTCAAACCCCGAAGCGCGAGATCGAATTGATTCGCGAGCGATTAAAGGAAGCTGAAATGCGGGCGAGAGGAGAAAAGCCATGAGCAAGGGCGTCGAAGGCAAGAGCATATATTCGGAACTCGGTTTCAAGGATGCCGGCGAGATGCTGGTGAAGGCGAAGCTCGTGGTGAAGATCGCGGAGATTCTGCGCGAGCGCGGATGGAGCCAGCAGGAAGCGGCGAAGGTGTTGGGGCTGACTCAGCCCAAGCTGTCGAAGATGCTGCGGGGGCAGTTTCGCGGCATCAGCGAGATCAAGATGATGGATTGCCTTGTGCGGCTTGGGCGCGAGGTGAAGATTGTGGTGGGGCCAGAGAGCAAACGGGCGGGCGGACGGTTGGAAGTGGTGGCTGCGTAGGGAGTCGCTGGTTTCGAACGGCGCCAGGTTGGGTTCGTGCTTTCCCAGGTCCCAGAATCGGGACCTGGGGCACCCGGCCACCCGCCCTGATAACACGAATACCTGTAAAAGGAGAGACGATGTTGACGCATCTCGGATTCTTCCTCTCGGCGCTTTTTGTGACCGCGTTCTCGATCGTTTTGGGCGGGGCAACACTCATAATGTCTTGGACATCTGTGACGTTTGAAAGACGCAGAGCTGGGGAATGGAAGATACCCCGTGGCCTTCTGACTCTCTCAGGTTCGATTGGTATGGCTCTCCTAAGTAGCGTTACTCCCTTCATCCCTATGTTAGGCGGTTCAGATGCAGGAGCAATCCATGCCTACGCAGGGGTAGCGCGCATCACATATGAGTTCTTGCTGATTGTGGGTTTTGCGCTTATAGCGATAGGCGTGTTTTTGGCGCGTAACGATGCGATGCCCGGAAGTCGTGCAGTGTGCATCGGCTCTCGATTGCTTCTTGCGATCAACATTCTTGGTTTGGCCGGCATCTTGGCGTCCTTACCCAAGCTTAGGTGAGCCGCTGATTTGCTTGCCGGCCTCCAGCACGCGCCACTTGCAGGTGTCCCTCGCCAAAATTCCATCTGGCGGTAGGGAGGGTCCGGTTGGTGAGCTTGAAGGAAGGTTCAAGATGGATTCTCGGGTCGGACAAGTGGGCTTGGTGAACTCAAATCGTCACGACGACGCTGCTGAGCCGTTTGCAAAGAAGTGGAGGGCACGGCTCTCCCGCAGTTATTCATCGATGCCCGGAGAAGACTTCGCCGAAGCCGTTCAGGCGGCAAGGTCGTAGCGATGATGCAAACCGCCGAGCCTTGGCATCGATACAACTTTGCTATGAGTACTGGACTTGTTCGCGGCTTCGCGATCGCCGGGAGTTCCCTTCGCAAGCGCGAGATGGGTCCGGTCCCCGTGGTAGTAGCCAATGTAATCAATCACCAGGCGTTTCAGATGTTGCTGGTTCAGAACAATCACATGATCGAGCAGGTCGCGGCGGCAGTTGCCGACCCAGCGCTCGGCAACGCCGTTCTGCCATGGGCTCAGAAAACTGGTCCGCTTTGGCTTGATGCCGAAACTCTTTATTGTCTCAATCACTTCTTCGTTGAACTGAGCGCCGCGATCAAAGATCAAGTAGCCGGGTACCGAGTCAAACGGGAATGCCTCGCGCAATTGCTGAACGACCCACGCGCTGGTCGGATGTTTGGTCACGTTGAAGTGCAGAATGCGGCGCCGGTCATGCGCGATGACGAAGAAGCAGTAGAGAACTCCGAATGTGAGCGTTGGCACGGTGAAAAAGTCCATCGCGGCGATGGCTTCACGATGGTTGCTGAGAAAGGTCGCCCACCGCTTTGCAGGCTCAGGATTTCGAGGACATCTTTGCATCCAGCGCAGCACGGTTCGTTCCGAAATATCAAAACCAAGCATTTTCAGCTCACCGTGAATCCGAGGGGCGCCCCAAGTGGAATTCTCTGCAACCATGCGGAAGATGATTTCTCGCAGGTCCTTGCTGACGCATCTTCGACCCACGCGGGTTCGATGCCGAGAGAGCCACGACCAATACAACTTGAACCCTGCACGGTGCCAGCGAACAACGGTCTCCGGTTGGACGAGGATCAATGCCCGCTTCCATCCCGGCCAGAGCCGCCGCAGGATCAGCCAGAACAACTTGTCGGGCATGGCAAATCGCGGTTGCGGGTGCCGCCGTTTCAGAACCCCGAGTTGTTGATGCAGCGCCAGGTTTTCCAAGAGCAAGTTGTGGCGAGAACGGGTGGATCGAATGAGTGGGATGAACAGGAGCCTCAGCGTACGCGGCATGGACTTTTTGTAGCAGAGACGTATGAATGCTCAGAGACGGCGTCGATAAATTCCTGAAGGAAAAACTGTAAGGAGATTTGTGGCTGTAGTCGAAATCGTAGCGGTCAAAGCACTCTTGAGCAATTAAGAACAACAGCCTTCAATAGCGTAGCGGCAAAGCATTCATAATAAATCAGTTATTTCCACGCGATTTCAATAGACTTCAATAAATGGAAGAATCGGGTTCGGGACCAGGGGGTCGGAGGTTCAAATCCTCTCTCCCCGACCATTAAATTCCGCAATATCAGTTAATTAGCATAGTTCTCATTTTGGGCCAAACCGGAACTTGGGTCCAATTAGCTTTTCCCCTACTCCATCGACCGCTTTTTGCGCGTCCGAAGATGCCGACAGAAGGTAAAGCCCCTTGGTCGTCTCCGGAGACTCATGCGCGAGCAGCGCCTGGGTGGTGCCAATGGGCGCGCCCACCGAATCCAGGAACGTCGCACGCACGCCACGCAGCCAGTGCCAATTCGCTCCGTTCAACTTGAGCGCCTTGCACGCTGCCTTGAGTCTCTCTACCACCTGAAATGAGAAACCTTCTCTATGCGACCAGGAAGGCTTCGTCACTTTAACTCTTTCGATCGACCATCTGCCGGGTCACGAAATTGCGCGATATACAACCGGGCATATAAGCCTTCGGCTCTCATTAGCTCGTCGTGCGAACCCAATTCAATAATCCTGCCACGCTCCAAGACGGCGATTCGATGCGCAGCTTTGATCGTGCTCAATCGATGTGCAATGACAACCGTTGTTCGCCCTTGCATCAGACGATTCAGGCCATCCTGTACGAGTTCCTCAGATTCGCTATCTAAGGAACTGGTAGCCTCATCCAGTAACAGAATACGGGGATCCTTCAAAATCGCGCGCGCCATAGCAATTCGTTGCCTTTGTCCACCGCTTAACTTGTTGGCTCGCTCTCCAACTACCGTGTCATATTTGCTCACCAGACTCATGATAAACTCATGCGCATTGGCTGCTCGAGCAGCCGACTCGAGCTGCGCATCAGTCGCTTCTAATCGCCCATAAAGTATGTTATCTCGGATAGTTCCCCCAAATAAGATAGTTTCTTGTGGCACCATTGCGATCTGAGTCCGCAAACTGGCCTGGGTGACATTACGTAAATCGACTCCGTCAATTTTGATGCTGCCGTCTGTCGGATCATAGAAGCGCGGAATCAAATTCATAAGAGTACTCTTGCCAGAGCCACTTGGTCCGACAAGCGCGAGGATTTCTCCTGCTTCAATATTCAATCTGATTTCGTGGAGAACCGGTGAGCCATCCACATAAGAAAACGACGCTCCTTCGAAAGTGATTTTGCCCTTGGTAGTTAACAAAGCGTGAGCACCATCCAAATCGCGCACTGACGGGCTTAGATCAAGTAATTGAAATACACGCGGCATAGCACCAATCGCGGCTTGGAATTGACCATACAATGTCGCCAATCCTGCCATACTGCCGGCAATCATCCCTCCGTACATCAGAAATCCTGTAATCATGGCTAACGAAAGTCGGCCAGCAATGACTTCGTGCCCCCCGTACCAAGCGACCGCGCCTATCCAGGCGATCCCTAAAGACACCATTAACGCCGAGAAAGATGAATTGAAAAGCGCAAGGTGCATTGATGCTCGGAACGTTGCGTACGATGCAGACGCAAAGCGTCTAACTTCATATTCCTCACGACCAAATCCTTTCACTATGCGAACGGATTGCAGTCCTTCTTCGGCTACGACAGTTGAATCGGCAAGGCTATCCTGAATCTTAGTGCTACTCTTCTGAATTCGGCCACCGAACACTTTCGCGATCAGAGCTACGAATGCGCTTACACATACGATAAATAGCATTAAGCGTCGGTTTGTGAGATAGACGATCACTAGGGCCCCAATTAGAGTCGTCAACTGACTAAGCGAAGCTGCCAGACTCGTTGTTAAGATCGTACGAACCTGAGTTACATCATTACTGATTCTTGAAATCAACTCCCCAACTCGCCGTCCGGAGAAGAAATCCAGCGATAAGAACTGGAGCTTCATGTACAGAGTTGTTCGTAAGTCAAAGACAATGTGCTCCCCGATGCGAATGAGGAGATAGGACTGCGCAAAGGAGAATGCAGCCTGAGCTAGAACAATACAGGCCAAGATCACTACTTGATGGTTCAGAGAACCAACATTCGGAGTATTGGTTACGGAGTCCAATATCTGTGCAATTACCAGTGGAAACGATAAACCAACGCCTGTCGCGGCCAGAATTGCAACTATTGCTAAGATCGCCTGGCCATAATATGGTTTCAAAAGTCCCATAAGACGGCTCCAATCCGGCGTCCGTTTAGAGCCCTGCTCTTGAATCTCAGTCATACAAAACATTCCTCGGTCTCTCAATATCTCAGACCGCATTCACAAAATGAAGCGGTAACAATCGTAACGGTGATTGGCTCGCGGCATCTCCGGAGGAATTGCCGCATATTTTTCAAGGCCAGATTCTCAGCAGTACTGCCTCCACTATTATGACTGTCTCCTCGTTCAATTCATTTTCAATTGAAACAACTTCGAGATCTGGACTCCTTTTGTGTAGGATGAAGTTGTCGCGTTCTCTCTGACCAAAGCGTCCGCAAACATGCGATTGTCTCCCCAGGATTTTGCGCTGGCAGGCTGGGTTGAAAAATGATGCTCAATGCTGACGATTCATGCGCAATCTCCTCTGATGCCAAGGTTTTGTGTCCTCCCCTTAGAGGAAGCCCTCTGAGAGGTCGATCACGCCAAACGCCATCTCTTTTTTTAGAGAGAATTTGCCAAGACCGTGATCGGTTGCCGTTGTCATTTGCGCAGCAGCGGTTGTGGTTTCTGGCGCAGATGGATGGGGTGAGCGAGGCCTATCATATACCGTTCGGTCTGTGCCTGAAGGGGGATCTTGACCGCGCGGCCCTGCGGCAGGCGCTGGACCGGATTCTTGTCCGGCATGAGGCCCTGCGTACTACTTTCGTCTCCATCGATGGAGAGCCGGCGCAGCAGATCGCCGCTATCGAGGAGAGCAGATTCCATCTCATCGAACACGATCTGTGCCGGCGCCCTGATGCGCAGCCGGAGCTGGAACGTCTTACCGAGCTGGAAGCCGGCGCCTCTTTCGATCTCGAACACGGTCCGCTGATCCGGGGCCGGCTGATCCGGCTGGCCGAGGATGAGCACGCGCT
>Ga0224557_1002041_pt1 | contig 18024 bp, 18 predicted proteins | sample 714S31014metaG_FD_180677 | JGI IMG/M metagenome (GOLD analysis project Ga0224557, IMG submission 180677) | Peat soil microbial communities from Stordalen Mire, Sweden - 717 S3 10-14 | ecosystem: Environmental > Terrestrial > Soil > Wetlands > Peat | place: Sweden: Norrbotten County, Stordalen...
CGCGTCAGCTCGGCGCCGCGCTGGCTCTTCTTCCGCCTGGCCATCGCGGTCACGCTCGTGCTCTTCCTCCCCGACGTCTACATCTGGCACCAGGGGCAGTCGGCCCAGGCGGTGCTCGTGCTGATGTCGATGCACGTGGCCATTGCGCTGGTGACCTACAACCTCCTGGTCCACGTCGCCCCGGTGCGCGTGAGCACCGGGCGCCACGCCGCCGCGGCCCGCAGCGGGGACCGGGCGTAACTCAGGGCTTGGCGCGGGGGGCGATCGCGTCGACCTCCGCCAGCACGTCGGCACCCGGGCGCCACCGCCCCGCGGCCACGTTGGCGGCGATCTGCTCGGGGCGGGTCGCCCCGGCGATGACCGACGCCACGACGGGGCGCGCCAGCAGCCACCCGAAGGCGAGGTCGAGCACGCTGTGGCCGCTCTCGTGCGCCAGCGCCTCGAGGGCGGCCACCGTGGCGAGCCGCTCGTCGCTCAGCTGGTCGGCCGCCCGCTCGCCCATGGCGGTCAGGCGCGTGCCCTCCGGTGCCGGCTCGCCGGCCCGGTACTTGCCGCTCAGCAGCCCGCTCGCCAGGGGGAAGTAGGGAAGGAAGGCCAGCCCGATGCGCGCGCACTCGTCGAGCACCCCGTCCTCGGGCTCGCGGAAGAGGATGTTGTACTGGTTCTGCACGCTCACGAAGCCGGGAGCACCGGGAGACGTGGCCGCCGCAGCCTCCTGGAGCAGGGCGACGTCGAAGTTGGAGCACCCGAACTGGCGGATCTTGCCCTCGGTCACCAGCTCTTCCAGCGCCCCGATGGTCTCGGCGATCGGGGTCTTGGGGTCCGGCGTGTGCAGCTGGTACAGGTCGATGCGGTCGGTGCCGAGGCGGGTGAGGCTGTCCTCGACGGCGGTGCGGATGTAGGCGGCGGACGCGCCACCCTGATGGCCCTCGTAGGGGACGCCGAACTTGGAGGCCAGCACGATCTCGTCCCGGCGGGCGCCCAGTGCAGCGCCGAGATACGTCTCGGACTTGACCCCGCCGTAGATGTCCGCAGTGTCGAACAGGGTGATGCCGGACTCGAGCGCGGCGCCCACCACGGCCTCCGTCTGCTGGCGGTCGATGCGCATGCCGAAGTTGTTGCACCCCAACCCGACGACGCTGACCTCGAGCGAACCGATCGTGCGCGTCTCCACCGGTGACTCCCTTCCTCTCGGCCCGCCCGTGCAGGGGAACCGGGCCGGAAGTACTGTACCGGCGGCTCCTGGTCGGAGAACCGTGTGGATGACGAGGAGGCAACGATGGCAGCAGGGGCAGTCGACGTCACGGTCAAGGCGGCACCCGACGAGGTCTGGGCCAAGGTCGGTGACTTCGGTGCCGTGGGCGAGTTCTTCCCCGGCATCGACTCGTTCCGCCTGGAGGGCGACGAGCGGGTGATCGGCATGTTCGGCATGGAGATCCGCGAGCGCCTGCTGGCACGGGACGACGAGAGCCGCACGCTGACCTATTCCGTCGTCGCCGGGGTCCCGATCGAGAGCCACACGGCCACCATCTCGGTCCAGCCCGAGGGCGACGGCTCGCTGGTCATCTGGGCCTACGACGTGGCGCCCGACGAGATGGCGGCCGTCTTCGGCGACACCTACAAGGCGGCCCTGGCCGCCGTCGAGGGCGCCTTCTCGTAGGGCGTCACCAGCGGATGGGTGGGCCCTGGCGGCCGCGCCTACCCTGACCACGTGACCCCACGCGCGGCGGACGCAGCGGCGGCCGGCGCGGCCGATGCCGCACCCCCGTCAGAGGGCCGGCCCACCCGGCCGGCCCCGCCGACCGAGGACGTGCCGCGGATCTACCCCCGCCGACTGCCCGAGCCCACGTCGCGCGAGCTGCTGCGGCGGGGGCGCACCATCGCCAAGGTGGTGGCCGTCCACTTCACGCCGACGGCGTTGCGCCAGCTGCGCACCATCCGCCACGGCGCGCTGCCGGCGGCCCAGCTCGCCCGGCCGCTGCGCAAGAGCTTCCAGGACCTCGGTGGCACGTTCATGAAGTTCGGCCAGATCATCGCCTCGTCGCCCGGCATGTTCGGCGACGACGTGGCCGACGAGTTCCGGGCCTGCCTCGACACGGGCCCGCCGGTGCCGTTCCCCGACGTCCGCCAGCGGGTGGAGGAGGACCTCGGGATGTCGCTGCGCGACGCGTTCGCCGCGTTCGAGCCCGTCCCCATCGGCACGGCGTCCATCGCCGTGGTGCACCGGGCGCGCCTGCACGACGGGCGCCAGGTGGCCGTCAAGGTGCTGCGGCCCGGGATAGAGCACACCGTGGCGACCGACCTCGACCTCATGCAGCCGCTGCTCGAGATCCTGGTGCGCCAGACCGGGGACCAGATGGCAGGCTCCACCCTGCAGCTGCTCGACGGCTTCCGGGTGCAGATCGGCGAGGAGATGGACCTGCGCAACGAGGCTCGCTCGCTCGCCCACTTCCGGCGGCTGCAGAGCGAGTTCGACCTGAAGCTGATGGCGGTGCCCGAGCCGTACCCCGAGCTGTCGGGCCGCAACGTGCTCACGATGGAGTACTTCGACGGCGTCCCCATCGACGACCTGCGCCAGGTGGCGGACCTCGGCTTCGATCCCGGGCCGCTGGTCCAGGAGGTCATGCGGTCCTTCTTCCTCACCACGGTGCGCTGGGGCGCGTTCCACGGCGACGTGCACGCGGGGAACATGATGCTGCTGCGCGACGGGCGCATCGGCGTCATCGACTGGGGCATCGTGGGGCGCCTCGACCCGTCGACGCACCGCTTCTTCCTGGCGCTGCTGTCGGCCGCCATGGGCGACGAGTCGGCCTGGCCGGTGGTCACCAAGCACATCACCGACGTTTACGGGCCGGCCATCGGCGTGGCCGTCGGCATGTCCGACGACGAGCTCACCGTGTTCATCCGCTCCATCTTCGAGCCGGCGCTGACCCGGCCCTTCGGGGAGGTCAGCCTGGCCGGCATCATGCAGACCATTCAGCTGCAGATGGCCGAGGCGCAGGGGGTCGAGGCGCACCAGCGCAGCGTGCGGGCGATCCTGCGCCGCCTGCGGACCCAACGGAGGGTCCGTCGCATGGCCGACCAGGCCGGCGGCCTGATGTCGGACTTCGACCGCGGCACGTTCCTGTTGGCCAAGCAGCTCATGTACTTCGAGCGCTACGGGCGCCTGTTCGTGTCCGAGGTGCCGATCCTGAACGACCGCGCCTTCATCGCGCAGCTCCTCGAGGGGGTGGACCTGTCCGACCTGGCCGGCTGAGGCAGCTCCCACCTGGTTCGTTCCCGGGAGCGGCGCCCGCACCTGGCAGAGAAATGGAATCTGTTCTATTTTCACCCGGGGCCCGGACCGGGTCCGGGGCAGACGGGGAGGTGACGTGGCTGACGAGGTGATCTACAGGTCCGACCATGTCCTGGAGTACCCATTCGTGCGCTCGGTCGGGCCGGTCATCGGGGCCTTCCTGACCGGCCTGCGCGACGGCAGGGTCGTGGGGACCCGGGGCAGCGGCGGCCGGGTGATCGTGCCCCCCACCGAGTACGACCCCGAGACCGGCGAGGAGACGTCCGGCGTGGTGGAGGTCGGCCCGGAGGGGACGGTCACCTCGTGGTCGTGGGTGCCCCGGCCGCGTCCGAAGCACCCGCTGCAGACGCCGTTCGCCTGGGTGCTGGTGCGCTTCGACGGCGCTGACACCTCGTTCCTGCACGTGCTCCCCGCGGCCGGGCCCGACGAGGTCTCGACCGGCATGCGCGTGCGCCCGGAGTTCGCACCCGAGGACGAGCGCGTCGGGCACGTGAAGGACATCAGCCACTTTGTGGCGACGGGAGGTGCGTCGTGAGCGAGCGAGAGCCGGTGACGATGATGGACGCGGCAACGCGCCTCGACTACGAGTTCACCGCCGGCGTCGCCATGAGCAAGAACCTTCACGGGTACGAGCAGGGCAAGTTCATCGGGCAGCGCTGCCCCAAGTGCAAGAAGGTCTACGTCCCCTCACGCGGCTCGTGCCCGACCGACGGCCTGCCCACCGACGAGATCGTCGAGCTCCCCAACACCGGCACCGTGACCACCTACTGCGTGGTCAACGTGCCCTTCGCCGGCCAGTCGATCGAGATCCCGTACATCTGCGGCCAGATCCTCCTCGACGGCGCCAACCTCTCGTTCATGGGGTTGCTCCAGGAGATCCCGATCGACGAGGTGCGCATGGGCTTGCGTGTGGAAGCGGTGTGGGTGCCGCCCGAGGAGCTGGGGCCGACCTTGGCCTCGGTCAAGTACTTCCGCCCCAACGGCGAGCCTGACGCCGACTACGAGACCTACAAGGAGTATTTGTGAGCCAGTACCCCGCGCTCACCTCGGGCCGCCGGCCCGTCGGCGTCGTGTCGTTCGCGCAGTACGACAACGTGCGGCGCGAGGACGCCCGCAACGAGGTGGAGATGCTCATGCCGGTAGTGACCGAGGTGTTCGGCAACATCGGCATCACCAAGGACGACGTCGGCTTCATCTGCTCGGGCTCGACCGACTACCTGATCGGTGGGCCGTTCTCCTTCGTCGCCGCCCTCGACGCCGTCGGCGTGTGGCCGCCCAGGGCTGAATCGCACGTCGAGATGGACGGCGCCTGGGCGCTCTACGAGGCCTGGGTGCTGCTCCAGGAAGGCGAGATCGACGCCGCCCTCGTCTACTGCTTCGGGCGCTCGTCCATGGGGGACCTCAGCGAGATCATGGCGGTGCAGCTCGATCCCTACTACCTGGCCCCGCTGTGGCCCGACCCGACCTCGCTGGCCGCCCTGCAGGCCCAGGCCCTGATTGACGCCGGCAAGGCCACCGAGGCCGACTTCGCCGCCGTGGCCAGCCGATCCAGGCGCTCGGCCCTGGACAACCCCAAGGCCCAGGTCGCGTACGACCGCTCGGCGGAGGAGTTGCTGGCCGAGGACTACGAGGTGGCGCCCCTGCGCCGCCACGCGCTGCCGCCGCTGACCGACGGCTGCGCCGCCGTGGTGCTGGCGGCGGGGGACAAGGCCTACGAGTGGTGCGAGCGCCCGGCCTTCATCACGGGCATCGACCATCGGATTGAGACGCACTCGGTGGGGGCGCGGGACCTGACGGTGTCGCCCTCGACCAGGACGGCCGGTGAGAAGGCCGGGGTGGGGACGAAGAAGGTCGACGTGGCCGAGCTGCACGCGCCCTACGCCCACCAGGAGCTGATCCTCGCCGAGGCCCTCGGGCTGGGCGACGGGGTGTCGGTAAACCCCTCGGGCGGCGCGCTGGCGGCCAACCCCATGATGTCGGCCGGGCTCATCCGCATCGGCGAGTCGGCGCGGAGGATCTGGTCCGGCCAGGCCGACCGGGCGGTGGCCCACGCCACCTCGGGTCCGTGCCTGCAGCAGAACCTCGTCTGTGTCCTGGAGGGTGTGTGATGGCGGAGCGCTGCGCAGTCATCGGGATCGGCCAGACCGTCGCCAAGTCGAAGCGGGAGGACGTCTCCATCGCCGGGCTGGTGCGCGAGGCCGCACTGGCGGCGCTCGAGGACGCCGGGCTCACCTTCGCCGACATCGACGCCGTCGTGGTCGGCAAGGCGCCCGACATGTTCGAGGGCGTCATGATGCCCGAGCTCTACCTGGCGCCGGCCCTCGGCGCGGTGGGCAAGCCGATGTTCCGCGTCCACACCGCCGGGTCCGTCGGCGGGTCCACCGCCATCGTGGCGACGCACCTGGTGGCCTCGGGCATCCACGACCGGGTGCTGACCGTGGCCTTCGAGAAGCAGAGCGACTCCGACGCCATGTGGGCCCTGTCTGTGCCCCAGCCCTTCTCCGCCCCGCTGCTCGCTGGCGCCGGCGGCTACTTCGCGCCGATCATCCGGGCCTACATGTACCGCTCCGGCGCGCCGAGCGACATCGGCATGATGGTGGCGGTCAAGGACCGGCTGCACGCGCTGAAGAACCCCTACGCGCACCTCCACCTTCCCGACATCGACATGAAGATGGTCGAGGACTCCATCATGCTGTGGGACCCCCTGCACTACCTGGAGTCGTGCCCGTCCTCCGACGGCGCCGCCGCCATGGTCATCGGGTCGGAGAAGGCGGCGGGTGCGGCCACGGCGGCGACGGGCCGGCCGCCGGCGTGGATCCACGGCATGGCCATGCGCTCGGAGCCGACGATGTTCGCCGGGCGCGACCAGGTCAACCCCCAGGCGGGCCGGGACTGCGCGGCCGACCTCTACCGCCAGGCCGGCATCAGCGACCCCCGGGCCGACTTCGACATGGCCGAGGTCTACGTGCCGTTCAGCTGGTACGAGCCGATGTGGCTGGAGAACCTGGGCTTCTGCGCCGAGGGCGACGGGTGGAAGCTGACCCAGGCCGGGGCGACGTCGATGATCGCGGGCGGCGACATCCCGTGGAACTGCTCGGGCGGCGTCCTGTCGTCCAACCCCATCGGCGCCTCGGGCATGCTGCGCTTCCTCGAGACCGCCCTCCAGGTGAGGGGCATGGCCGGCGAGCACCAGGTGCCCGACGCCCGCCGGGCGCTCGGCCAGGCCTACGGTGGTGGCTCCCAGTTCTTCGCCATGTGGGTCGTCAGCGCAGACAAGCCCTGACCCCGGGCCCTGACGGTATGCTCGGCGGAGCCAAGCAGCCCTGACCAGGAGGTATCCGTGAAGGTCGTCGTGGACTTCGACGAGTGTGCCAGCAACGCCGTCTGCATGGGCATCCTGCCCGAGGTCTTCGAGGTCCGTGACGACGGGTACCTCTACGTCCTCAACGAGAACCCGCCCGAGGAGCTCCGTGAGCGCCTGCGCGAAGCGGTCAACGGCTGCCCGACGGGCGCCATCTCCATAGAGGAAGACTGACGCCGGGCCGCTCCCCCCGCACTCCGTCGGCGCCGGGGTGCGCCGCCGCCCCTCATGACTGACACCACCCCCGCCCCCCGCGCCCGCTTCGCGCCGTCGCCGACCGGCTACTTCCACGTCGGCAGCGCGCGGGCCGCCCTGTACAACTGGCTCTTCGTGCGCCGGCTCGGGGGCACGTTCATCCTGCGGATCGAGGACACCGACGAGGCGCGCAACCGCCCCGAATGGACCGATGGGATCATCTCCGCGCTGGACTGGCTGGGCATGGCGCCCGACGAGGGGCCGTTCTTCCAGTCGGCCGCCGAGGGGGAGCACGCCGCCGCCATCGAGGCGCTGTGGGACAGCGGCACCCTCTACGCCTGCGGCTGCACGCGGGAGGAGATCGACGAGCGCACGAAGCAGCGCGCCGCGGCGGGGGACCCGACGCCGGGCTACGACGGGCACTGCCGCGACCTCGGCCTGCCGCGTGGTGAGGGCCGCGCCCTGCGCTTCCGCACCCCCGACGAGGGGGTGGTGCCGGTGCACGACCTGGTGCGCGGGGATGTCGAATTCCCCCAGCGCGCGCTCGAGGACTTCATCTGCGTCAAGGGGAACGGCAAGCCGCTCTTCGTCCTGGCCAACGCAGTGGACGACCGGACCATGGCGATCACGCACGTCATCCGGGGTGAGGACCAGCTGCCGACCACCCCGCGGCAGATCATGCTGTGGGGTGCGCTCAACGCGGCCGAGGGCCGTGACCTGGCGCTGCCCGCCTACGCCCACCTGCCGCTGCTGGTCAACGACCGCGGCAAGAAGCTGTCCAAGCGGCGCGACCCGGTGGCGGTGGAGATGTACCGGGAGCAGGGCTACCTCCCGGCGGCGTTCCGCAACTACCTGGCGCTCCTCGGCTGGAGTCCGGGCGACGAGGAGATCGTGCCGATCGACACGATCATTCAGACCTTCCGGCTGGAGGACGTGCAGCGCTCACCGGCCTTCTTCGACATCAAGAAGCTCTCGCACATCAACGGCGTCTACATCCGCGCCCTCCCGGTGGAGGAGTTCGTGGCGGCGGCCCGACCCTGGGTCGACCCGCAGCCGGGGGAGTGGGCGCCGGGTGGCTGGCGCGACCCCGACACGGGGGCGCCGGCGGTGGAGCCGCCGCCGTGGCCGGCGGAGCGCTTCGACGCCGGCACGTTCGCGGCGGTTGCCGCCGTGGCCCAGGAGCGGGTGTCCGTGCTCGGTGAGGTGCCCGAGCTGGTCGACTTCCTGTTCCTGGAGGATGCCCCGACCGACGCGGACAGCTGGCAGAAGGCGATCGCCGGCGACGAGGTGGCACCCCGGATCCTCGACGATGCCCTGGCGGCGTACAGGACGTGCCCGTGGGACCAGGACTCGCTCCACGAAGCGACGCTGGCCATCGCGGAGGCGGTGGGCCGCAAGCTGGGTAAGGCCCAGGCGCCGATCCGGGTGGCCGTCATGGGGAGGACCCGGGGCCTCCCACTGTTCGACTCGCTGGCGGTGCTCGGCCGCGAGGAGACGCTCCGCCGCCTGGCGGCCGCGCGCTCCCGGCTGGCGCCGCCTGACTGATGCTGCTGGCGCCGCTCCGCTGGGCGCTCCGCATCGCCTTCCTGATCCTCGCCGCGATCGTCCTCTACTTCGCCGTGACCCTGGTGCAGGTGTGGTTGACGGGGCGTCAGTACGACCCCCACCCGGCCGGCGCCATCCTCGTCATGGGGGCGGCCCAGTACGACTGCGTCCCCACCCACGACTTCCAGGCGCGTCTCGACCAGGCGGCGAAGCTCTACCACGAGGGCGACGCGCCGTTGATCGTGGTGACGGGCAACAAGCAGCCGGGGGACAAGTGCACCGAGGCCCAGTCGGGCAAGACGTACCTCGAGGCGAAGAACGTGCCGAAGGCGGCGATCCTGGAGGCCGGCGGCGACGACAGCTACGAGAACATCGCCGACGCGCAGCCAGAGCTCCTGGCGCACAACGCCCGGGTGGTGCTCGTCACGACGGATCCGTTCCACGAGGACCGCTCCATGGCCATCGCCTCGAACCTCTCGCTCTCACCGTCCCCGACGCCCACGCAGACCTCGCCCATCACCGGCTGGTCGACCGTGCCCTACTACCTGAAGGAGGCGCTCGGCGTGGGGCTGGGGCGCATCATCGGCTACAACCACCTGGAGTGGCTGCACGACGCCTGAGCGGTGTCGTGCCGGTCAGGTGGTGGAGGTTGTGGTGGGAGCGGGCGTCGCGGGCGCCGGACCCTTGAAGGTGATCTTCACGACGGTGCCCTGGCCCTCGACGTTCCCCACGCCGATGACACACGATGCGTGGCCCGGCGTCGCGCAGTAGCCGTCGCCGATGATCCCGGTCTCGACGCGGAAGTGGGCGCTGAAGGTGCCGTTGGCGCGGACCTTGATCGCCTGGGCGTCGGTGACGTCGCAGTGCGGCGTGTCGGTGGACGGGTCCATCCGGCCCTGGACGGCTGCGGTGCACTCGGCGGCGAACCAGGTGAGGGGCTTCCCGTCGGACGAGCGGGCCAGTCCCCGTCCCGTGAGGGTGACGATCTGGTCGTCGACCAGTCCCCGGTTCGGGGTGACCTTCACCGAGACGCCCGACGCGGCGCCAGCGGGAGCTGCCGGGGCGGCCAGGCCGCCCAGGACGAGGGCGCACAGCAGGCCGGACAGGACGAGTGGCGCTGCCGACCAGCGGTGCATGCGAGGACCTCCCAGCCCAGGTTCGCCTCCGGGGGACCCCGGATGCCGCATGATCCCATGGTGGACCTGGTGTTTCAACGCGACCCTTCCCAGCTCAGGGCGGCGAATTGCCCCGGGGGCGGCTCGGCTAATCTGAACGTCCACCCATTCGGGGGTGGTGTAATCGGCAACACGACTGGTTCTGGTCCAGTTATTGAGGGTTCGAGTCCTTCCCCCCGAGCACGGCGGCTTCCATTCAGGTGATGGAGGCCACCGCACGGCCCCATCGTCTAGAGGCCTAGGACACCACCCTCTCAAGGTGGCGACACGGGTTCGAATCCCGTTGGGGCTGCAAAGAAAGTACCAGTTCAGAGGCCTAAATCTGGACTATGAATGCAGCAAGCGAAGCCGATTGCCCATCCTTCTGCCCAACCTTTCAGGTAGCGTTGGGCAGAACGGACGGACAGGGTGGAGGCAGCAGGCATGCCCGGCTCGATGCGCCAGCGAGGTGAGGGGTCGTGGAACCTCAGGGTCTATGCCGGCCGTGACCCAGTCACCGGGCGCAAGGTCTCCGTCGAACGGACGGTGCGCGGGACCAAGCGTGAGGCATCCAAGATGCTGGCGGCCATGGTGGCCGAGGTCGACCGCCGCCCCCTCGTGTCAGCCGGGAAGGGAACCGTGGCTCAGCTCTGCCGGGAGTGGCTCGCGCATGCCACGCCGAGCTTCTCGCCCAAGACGGTCGAGACGACGCGGATGTACATCGAGGATCCGATCATTCCCCTCATCGGTTCCATGCTGGTTGCCAAGCTCGCCCCCTCAGATCTGGACCGCTTCTACCGCCAGCTCCTCGAGGTCGGTCGTTCACGCGGTCCATACGCTCCGGCCACCATCCGACGGGTTCACGGCATTATCCGAAGGGCATTGGCCCAAGGGGTCCGCTGGGGTTGGATCGTGCACAATCCCGCCGTCGATGCCTCGCCCCCCCGGGTGCCGATGAAGGAGCTCAAGCCACCAGATCCCGGCCAGGTGGTGCAGCTCTTTCACCTGGCCCAGGAGTCGGACCCCGAGCTGGCGACCTTCATCATGCTGGCCGCATCGTCAGGGGCCCGGAGAGGCGAGCTCCTGGCGCTGCGCTGGAGTGACCTCGACATCGACCGGGGAACGCTCTCGGTCGAGCGAGGCATCGTGATGGTGGACGGCAAACTCATCGAACAGGGCACCAAGACGCACCAGAGTCGCCGGATCTCCCTCGACGCCGGGACGGCCAGCGCCTTGGAGGAGCACCGAGAGCGGATGATCGACAGAGCACGGGTTGCCGGCTCCGTTCTCGCTGCGGACAGCTTCGTCTTCAGCCACCCGGGCGATGGCTCGTCAGCATGGCACCCCGACTCGACCTCGCGAGCGTTCCGGAAGATCAGCCGGCAGGCCGGAGTGACGGGCATTCGCCTCCATGATCTCCGGCATTACGTGGCGACACGACTCCTGGCCTCCGGTGTCGACGTGCGCACCGTCGCGGGACGCCTGGGTCATCGGAATCCCAGCACGACCCTCAACGTCTACTCGCACTTCGTCCCAGAAGCTGATCAAGAAGCAGCGGAGGCACTCGGCCGGATCTTCGAGGATGCCGCCCGCCTGACTCACGACTAACCCGTATTCCGGAGGCCGGTCCGGATTCTCCAGAGGATCTTGCTCCTTCGCCACGCCACCGTCCTCTCTCGGTAGCACCCTTTGATTGCCAGTTTGGATTGCCAAGTTATTCGGCTGGAGGACGGCGCACTCACCTCAGTGCTCGCGATTGTTGCCTGCCCCGTACCAAGCAGGCACATATGGGCAAGCCAACCGAAATGGCGAGTATCTGCCACCAAACCCCGAGGGCGGGAGTGGGTACCCGAACCCGATGCGATTGGGTTTTAGACGTTGAGGTCAGGCCCTTCGGCCCTCCACGTAAACAGTTCAACTAGGGACGATGAACGTGGAAAATATCCGTCCGCTGCTCGGGCGGCGTGCTGGGAACAACGGACCGATCGAGGCCATGAAGAAGACCATTTCTACAGAGTTCCCAGTCGAACAGATGTCCATCCACGGCCACCGGATCGGCTACCGGCGTGGTGGCCAGGGTCCCGTGCTGTTGCTGCTCCACGGCATCGCCGGCAGCTCTCTCACGTGGGTCCCCGCCATGAGGCTGTTGCAGAGCGACTACACGGTGCTGGCCCCGGACTTCCAGGGGCACGGGGCGTCGGAAAAGCCCCTTGGCGACTACTCGCTCGGCAACCTCGCCAGCGCCATGCGGGACTTCCTCAGCATCCTCGGCATCGACCGGGTCACCGTGGTCGGGCAATCCTTCGGTGGTGGGGTGGCGATGCAGTTTGCCTATCAGTTCCCCGAGCGCTGCGAGCGCCTGGTGCTTGTCGATGCCGGCGGCTTGGGCCGCGAGGTGAACTGGATCCTCCGTCTCATCGCCCTGCCAGGGTTCGAATACCTGCTCCCCGCACTGTTCCCGGCCTTTGTGCGCAGCTGGGGGGACCCAGTGGTCCGGTTCTTCGGCCGCCGAGGCATCCGCCATGCCGAGGCGGCGGAGATGTGGCGCTCCTACAAGTCGTTGACGGAAGGTGAGAGCCGAAGTGCCTTCGTTCGTACGATGCGGTCCGTGATTGACCCCGGCGGGCAGTCGGTGAGCGCCATCGACCGCCTTTACCTGGCAGCACACGTGCCGACGCTCATCGTTTGGGGTGACCACGACAGGATCATTCCACTCGACCATGCCTACCTCGCGCACGAGGCCATCCCCAACAGCAGGTTAGAGGTGATGGCGGGGGTGGGCCACTACCCCCACGTGGAGGAGCCCGTCCGCTTCGTCGAAATCCTGAGGGACTTCTTGCGTACCACGGAGCCCAGCAAATCCGACCCCGAGGAGCTGCTCGACTTGCTGCGCCAGGGCCCGGAGCACGCGGCGGTGCTTAGCAACGCAACACCTGCTGACCCGCAGTTGTGATGTATTGAGGCAGTTTGCCGGTCCTGTTCTCCGAGAAGGCCGTGCGAGCCTCACCGTCACTGGTACCGCCTCCGTCACATGGCGTAGCGCCCCAACGCCAGGCCGGTGGCGTCAGGGCGGCCACTACGCCGCTCGCTTACGTCACAAACGTCAATCCCTATGCGCAGCGTCCTTGGCTTTGTCGATCACTTCTCCGGCCTTGTGCTCGACCTTCTCGACTACCTCTTCGACTTTGTCCTTTGCGTGGCCGACCTTCTCTTTGGCCTCGCCCGCTTGACGGTCAGCCTTGCCTTCGGCTTCAAGGTCCTTGTTGCCCGTCAGGCTTCCGACGGCCTCTTTGGCCTGGCCCTTTACCTGCTCGCTCTTTCCTGCCATCGTGTTTCACCCTTCTCGCTCATGAGACGTGCCGCCAAACCACAGCTGGCTGGCGACGCGCTTCCCACAGTGGCGTAGCTGCAATGGCCCGGCCAGAGGAATTGGTCCTCGCCACGCGGAATGTGACTGGGTAACCGGGGAGGAGCAGGCGTTCTACCCAGCCACTGACCCATGTGAGGTTCAGCAAGGAGCGCGGTTCGGTGGGAACGGTGTTCCGACCCAGCGGCGGGAGAGCCGGAGAACACTCTCCGTGCCTGGTGGTGTACAGCTCGGCTCGAGGCGGTGATACAGGGCGGAATGTTCATCGTGAGACAGCTCCTCGCCGTGCATCTCGATGTCAGGCTGACCTGCCACGTATGGATCAGGTGGTCGAGCGAAACGCAGACGCTGTAATCGGCGCCACGGGCAAGGCGAGGGGGATAGCATTTTGGGGATGGGCACGATCGGCTGGCTGATACTGGTGGTCATCGTCATCATGGTCGCTGTGGTCGCGTTTGTGGTCATCCGACGAAGGCGGCGCAGTGGAGGCGTGATCGCAACCAAGGACAAACGATGAGGTTGCTCATGACCGCGTCCCAGATCCGCGGGCTTCCGGTGGTCACGGTCCAAGGCGGGGAGGACGTGGCCGAGGTGCGCGACGTGATCTACAACCCCGAAGCGGGTCGCCTGGTCGGTGTCACCCTCAACAAGCGCGGCTTCCTGGCCGGGCGGAGCCGCGATGTCCTTGCGGCCGAAGCCATCCATGCGATCGGCCAGGACGCGGTGATGGTGCTCAACGAGTCCAGCCTCGTCGCCCCCGATGACGCCCCCGACGACGTGGGCCACCCCGCTACCGAGCGCAACGTGCTCGGAGACGACATCTTGACCGAGGGGGGAGCGAGCCTGGGTAAGGTCGTCGACTTGGTTCTGCTGGTTGGCAGCAGCGGTGAGGTGGTTGGCTATCAGATCGACAAGGCCGGCGGTGGACAGGGCTACATCCCGCTACCAGCGCAACTTTCCGTCTCAGGGGTTGCGCTGGTGGTCCCGAACATCACCGAGGAGTTCATCCAAGACGACCTCGTCGGACTCGGCGCGGCGGTGGACGAGTTCCGCGCTCGATTGGGTCTGACGTGAGCGAGTCCTTCCGGGATTCCGTTGGCCGCAAGGTCGTGAGCCGATCAAGTGCCAAGGAGTTGGGCGCTGTGCGGCACCTGCTCGTGGATGCCAGACAACGGCGCATCGCCGCCGTGCTCATCGGACGAGGCAAGAAGGCTCAACTCGTCGATTGGGCGCAATTGAGCGGATTTGGGCCCGATGCAGTGATGGTCGTCGACGAAGGAGCCCTCCGGCCTCCGTCGGATGACCGGGAACAGGCGGCCGCCGCGGGAAAGCTCGAGCTCGTCGGCAAGCGGGCCCTGAGCGAACGAGGCAACGAACTCGGCGAACTCGACGACGTGACCTTCGATGCCGACACCGGTGTTCTGGAGGACCTGCTCATTGGCGGCCGCCGCGTCCCCGCCGGATCCTTGTTGGGCTGTGGCTCCTATGCTGCCGTGCTCAAGGAGACCCAGGAGAACGCGCCGTAAGAATCTTCCCAATGGCCGCGGCAAACGCCCGGGATCTGCACCCGGCACCCTCGCGATCGGAGATCTCAACCAGGGTCCTGGTGGGACCTCTATTCGCTCAAGACGTGCCGATACCAAACATGTCCGAGGGTGTCCCAGCTCACCGACAGGTGAGGTAGCTCGGCGCAACGGAGACACCCATGGGTGGCCGCTCTTGCTGCGAGCCAGCATGTCCCCTCGCTCGATCTCACCGCTCTTCGTGAGGGTCGTGCCAACTGAGTTTCGATGGCTGAGGTTGTTGGAACCATGATTTCGAACCGGGCATAGACCTAACGGATCGCCCAACCCGCCCGCGTCGCTCCGGGGTGCCCGAGTTCGCCGCCGCCGCCGGGATGAGGTGCCGCCCCTGCACCCTGCTTGGTGGCACCGACTCCCTTCTAGTGGATGAGGACCTTGAGCGCGTCGTGATCCGCAGCGTGCCCGAAGACGTCGTAGGCCTTGAGCATCTGGTCGAATGAGAACTCGTGCGTCACGAACTTCTCAGCAGGAAGCTTCTGCTCGGCAACGAGCTTCAGCTACATCCCGAGGGTATTCGTGTTGACCAGTCCCATGGAGATGTCGATGTTCTTGATCCACAGCTCGTTAAGGGCGAGGTCGACCGACTTGCCGTGCACGCCGATGATGGCGACATTGCCACCTGGGCGAACGATGACCGTTGCCATGGTGAACGTCTCGGGAACCCCGACTGCCTCGATGGCGACATCGACGCCGAGGCCGTCGGTGAGGGCGAGGACTTGGTCCTTCCAGTCCGGATCACCTGAGTTGACTGTGTCGCTGGCACCGAAGTCGGCGGCCCGGGCGAGCCGAGAGTTGTCCAGATCGATGGCAATGATCTTCGACGGCCCGTAGAGCCGTGCGGTCATAACGGCGGAGAGACCGACGGGCCCCGAACCGATCACCGCGACGACATCGCCCGGGGCCACCCGTCCGTACTGCACGCCGATCTCGAAGCCGGTCGGCAGGATGTCCGAAAGCAGGATGCCTTCGGCATCGGTCATGCCCTCGGGGACCTTGTAGACCGAGTTCTCGGCGAATGGGACCCGAACGTATTCGGCTTGGGTCCCGTCGATCATGTAGCCGAAGATCCACCCGATTCCGGCCATGCCTTCCGGGTCGAGACAGTGGCTGTAGAGACCCTTGCGACAGTTCGAGCACTTCCCACATGAACTGACGCACGCGACGATGACTCGGTCGCCGATGGCCAGTTGGGTGACTCCTTCGCCAACCTCGGTGATCACACCGATCCCCTCGTGTCCCAGGATGCGGCCGACTTCCACCTCGGGGACGTCACCTTTGAGGATGTGGAGGTCGGTGCCGCAGATGGTCGTGGCGACCATCTGCACGATCACGTCGGTCGGCTGTTCGATCTTCGGATCGGGCATCTCCTCCCAGGCCTTCTTGCCGGGGCCCTTGTAGACCAATGCCTTCATGAGGACCTCCTGCAGGGGATAGCCCGAGCGGCGCTTTGCGACTCGCGAGACGGACGTCCGCGTGATTGCTAACGGAAGGGTCTCCACATCCGAGGCTACGGATTACCAGATCGGCGACTAGGGCCGAATGACCCTTCGGCCCCTCACCCGGGGTGGTCCCTCACGCGTGAGCGGTGCAAGGGGTTGCCCGCCGCGGTGGTCACGCCAACCCCTTACACCGGGAATGTGTGTCACCCTTCAGCACTATGGGGACGCTCCTGGCCAGTCAGACTGCCATTGATCCGGCAAAGGCAGGAGAATGACTGCGATGCAGTCCAAGGGCACCGAACACGAGGCTTCGGGCACGAAGTCCGATGAGAGTGACGACCTGAAGACCCTTCCCGTCAAAGAGGTCGAGAAGCGGCTGGGCTCGTCGCCTGATGGCCTCACCCAGGTCGAGGCGGAGAAACGCCTGACGCAGTACGGCCCGAACGAGATCGTGGAGAAGAAGGCCAACCCGCTGCTGAAGTTCCTCTCCTACTTCTGGGGGCCCATCCCCTGGATGATCGAGGCAGCAGTGATCCTGTCCGCAGTGCTCAAGCACTGGCCCGACTTCTTCATCATCCTCGTCCTGCTCTTGGCCAACGCCGGCATCGGGTTCTGGGAAGAGCGCCAGGCGGGCAAGGCCATCGCCGCCCTGAAGGCCGAGTTGGCGATCAAGGCCCGTGTCAAACGGGACGGCGAGTGGGTCACTCCACCATCGCGTGAGCTCGTACCCGGAGACGTCATCCGCCTGCGCCTGGGTGACATCGTGCCCGCAGACGCACGCCTCTTGGACGGCGACCCGATCGAAGTGGATCAGTCGGCCCTGACCGGGGAGTCGCTGCCCGCCAGTTGCCAGAGCGGCGACGCTGTGTTCTCCGCCTCCATCATCCGCCAAGGCGAGATCGGCGCACTCGTCTACGCGACGGGTGCGGACACGTACTTCGGGCAAACCGCTGAGCTCGTCCAAGAAGCCCAGACCGTCAGCCACTTCCAACGTGCCGTCCTCAAGATCGGCACCTTCCTGATCATCCTGGCGCTGGCCATGGTCCTGGTGATCATCATCGTCTCGACCATCCGTGGTGACCCGTTCTTCACCACCTTGCAGTTCGCTCTGGTCCTCACCGTGGCCGCCATTCCCGTGGCCATGCCGACGGTCCTGTCGGTGACGATGGCCGTCGGGGCCCGAGTGCTCGCCTCGAAGAAAGCCATCGTCAGCCGGTTGGTGGCCATCGAGGAGCTGGCAGGCGTGGACGTGCTCTGCACGGACAAGACCGGGACCCTGACCCAGAACAAGCTCACCCTGGGCGATCCATACACCGTCGGGGAGCTCTCACCCGCACAGGTCATCCTCGACGCATCCCTGGCCTCACGCGCCGACGACGCCGACGCCATCGATCTGGCCGTGCTCGGTGGCCTGGCGGACGATCAGTCGTTGGACGACTACCACGTGGTCGAGTTCCAGCCCTTCGATGCGGTGCGCAAGTGCACCGAAGCGACCGTCACCGCTACCGGCGGGTCCACGTTCAAGGTGACGAAAGGTGCGCCCCAGGTGATCCTGGAGCTGTCGGCCAACGCGTCGGAGGTGAAGACCGACGTCGACGCCGCAGTCGACGGGTTCGCGGCACGAGGCTTTCGTTCGTTGGGTGTGGCCCGGGCCGACGGGGACGGTCCGTGGAACTTCGTCGGAGTGCTGCCCCTGTTCGATCCACCACGCGACGACGCCAAGGCGACCATCGCCACCGCCCTCGAGATGGGCGTGGACGTGAAGATGGTCACCGGCGACGCCCTGGCCATCGCCCGGGAGACAGCCAAGACGCTCGGGATGGGCACGGACATCCTCGATGCCTCCGGACTGGGCGACGTCAAACGCGAAGAGACCGCGGCGACGGCCGAGTCCATCGACGATGCCGACGGGTTCGCCCAGGTCTTCCCCGAGCACAAGTTCCACATCGTCGACGTCCTCCAGAAGCGAGGTCATATCGTCGGCATGACGGGCGACGGGGTGAACGACGCCCCTGCGCTGAAGAAGGCCGACTGCGGCATCGCCGTCTCGGATGCCACCGATGCGGCGCGGGCAGCGGCGGACAT
>Ga0224557_1002044_pt1 | contig 18007 bp, 14 predicted proteins | sample 714S31014metaG_FD_180677 | JGI IMG/M metagenome (GOLD analysis project Ga0224557, IMG submission 180677) | Peat soil microbial communities from Stordalen Mire, Sweden - 717 S3 10-14 | ecosystem: Environmental > Terrestrial > Soil > Wetlands > Peat | place: Sweden: Norrbotten County, Stordalen...
AAACAGCAATTTCCTCCGTACAGGGTGACCTTAAATCTTCTTCAATATAGGCGAGATCATCTCCACTCATTGTTTCCCTTGCTTTGCTGAGCACTTCTTCTTTATATTTAGCAAGCTCCGCTTCTTCGTCAATCCTACTTATTGTTATATCACTACTTTCTTCTATCACGAATTTACCATGCGCTGCAGGGTCTGTTGTTGTAAGGTGAACTTTAACACCCTTTTGGACCAGACCTAATGCAATTGCTGCTGCAATCGTTGTTTTCCCAACGCCGCCTTTACCCATGGTGAATACTACTTTTTTGCCAGAAGCATATAGATCATCTATAACATTTTTGAGTTTAGGAATCCGCTTAGAATTGATCTTTTCATCGCTAAGTTTATCGTTATCCTGGTGTAAGAATGCCCTTACGTTATCTATACCGGTAATATTATAAGCTCTAAGAGGAATTTCATAGGTTACGAAATTTTTTAAATCAACGGGCATGCCTTTCAAAGCTTCTAGTTGTTTATCAAAAAGGCTTCGAGATACAATATCATCATAGCTTTGCAGCACGCCATTGATTATAAGTATTTGATTATTAATGCCTAAATCCTTAAGCTCCTGTGAAGCTCTTTCAGCCTCTTTAAGAGGTTCTTTTTCTGGCCGGGAAACAAGAATAAGTGTAGTCATGTCTTTATTAGACAATGTTTCTACGGCTTGTTTATAAATCTCTTTTTTACTTTCAAGCCCGGAAAGCTGGCCTAGACAAGACGCTCCATGTGTACTTTCGCTTATGAAAGTACTCCAGGCTGAAGGCAGCTGCATCAATCGAAGAGTATGACCAGTAGGAGCTGTATCAAAAATGATATAGTCATATTCTTGCTCTGTCTTTTCATCAGTTATAAATGCTGAAAACTCATTAAAGGCAGCTATTTCAACAGAACAAGAACCTGAAAGCTGTTCCTCCATATTTTTAATTACTGCTTCAGGCAGTTTCCCTCTATATGGTGCGACAATATTTTCTTTATATTCTTGGGCAGCTTCTTCAGGATCAATGTTGACCACAATCAAATTGGGCACATCTTTTATAGAAACCCCTTTATTGTTTAACTCGATGTTAAATACATCTTGCAGATTTGAGGCAGGATCAGTACTAATCAGCAAAACTTTTTTTCCTTCATCTGCCAGAGTCACAGCAGTAGCACAGGCTGTGGATGTTTTTCCAACGCCACCTTTTCCTGTAAAAAATAAATATTTAGTAAGTGTTATTTTGTTGGGATTAAATGTTTCAGACAATATACTCACCTTATTGACCTAATGTTAGCAATTACCATCGCTACACCCGGAATCCTTCGTAGCATGCTGTTCTTTTCCCTTTATATAACTTTCAGGTACATCCAAAAATTTAAGCAGCTCATCGTTTGTAGGATATTTCTTAGTTTTGACTACTTTACCGTCAACAATAGTTACGGGTAACACATCAACACCATCTCGGTTCAGTATTTCGTATATAACTATGTTATCTACAAAAGCCTCCGGATTACTGTTAAGGTTATATCTTTCAACCTTTACACCGTTTTTTCCAAGATTACTTATAACCGTTGTTATCCTTAAAAGCTCCAAGTCAACTACAGGTCCACATAAACCTGTGGAACAACACATTGCAGGTTCAAAAATGATTATTTTTACCATAAAATATCTTTCCTTTAATTTTGATATTATTTACACTGATATTCTCTCGACTTGACTTTTATTCGGCTATTTTGCCTTTAAATTCAGATATGAAATTATTCCAAAATTTCAATATGAATTGACTTCATCGGAGAATATTTTATTTTAACTGTGGAATCAATTTTACAATGTTGTAATGAGCCCCGAAACTAATTCTTTTCTTTTATTCCGTGATCCACTTTTTAACTTCTTTTTCATCAGGGATTTTGCCCACTGAGTTCACTTCTCCATTAATGACAACTGCGGGGGTGATCATGACCCCGTAGTTAAGGATCGTTTCAAAGTCCTCTACTTTTATGACTTCGGCTTCAACACCGCTATTCTTCAATGCTTTTTCAACAACTTCCTTTGTGTTCTTACATTTTGAACAGCCGCTTCCAAGAATTTCAATTTTCATATATTTCACCTAGTGTTTTATTTTCTATTGTTTTTGTCGTTGACATTTTTTTTCCAAGTTTCAGAACACTTTGATTTCATAGAATAATGTTAAATAGATATCCCATAAAAATGATAGATACCGTAATAGTTAAAACAAAAGCTCCGATCAGCTTGTTTTTAAGCACTTTTTTCAAGATTATAATTTCAGGAAGAGAAATACCACTGACCGCCATAAGGAAGGCAAGTGCAGTTCCTACTGGAAGACCTTTCTCGATCAAGCTTTCAACGATAGGGATCATAGTTATAACGTTTGAGTAAAGAGGTATCCCTATAATAACCGCAATCGGAACGGCAAACAAATTGCCTTTGCCTGCATATTTTGCGAGAATGCCTTATGGGGCATATCCGTGAAAAACGCCGCCTAGAGTGACTCCAATAATCACATAAATCCAGCCCCTTCCCAAAATGTCCTTAACACCGTCAAAGGCGAAATCAACCCGTTCTTTTATGTTCAGATCTTTTGGCTTTTTGGCTTGACTCCCAATTTTAATCTCATAAACGAAATCAGCTACTTATTTTTCCATTTTCAGGAGACCGATAACATACCCACCTAACACGCCAAGCAAAATGCCTGAAATCACATAGATTAAAGTGGTTCCGTTGCAAAAAATCCTTTCTAATGATACAATAGAATAAAAAGAAAATCAAAGATAGTAATATGCTTTTTAATTCCTTTAAATGGAAGCATTATGAAGGGGAAATTATCCTATTGAATGTAAGTGGTACTTAAAATACCCACTGAGCTATAGAAATTTAAAGGAAATGATGATCGAAAGAGGAATTCAAGTTGATCATAGTACTATAATGAGATGGGTACATCAATATTCCCCTGAAATAGAAAAGAAGATAAGAAGACATTTAAGACCAACAAATAATTCGTGGAGAGTTGATGAAACCTATATCAAAGTAAAAGGTAAATGGAAATATTTTTACCGAGCAGTTGACTCAGATGGAGACACAATTGATTTCATGTTAAGTTCAAAACGAAATCTAAAAGCAGCGAAGAGATTCTTTAAGAAAGCTTTGAGTTTTAATCATAATCAAATTCCAAGATTAATAACCGTTGATAAGAATCCAGCTTATCCATCTGCTATAGATGAACTGAAAAATGATAAAATACTACCTAAAAGCGTAGGAATTAGACAAATCAAGTATTTGAATAACATTATAGAACAATATCATAGATCTATAAAGCGAATTGTTAATCCAATGTTAGGATTTCAGTCTTTTCAATCTGCTAATAAGACTTTAAAAGGAATTAAAGCTATGAATATGATTAAAAAAAGACAAGTCAATAATTTAAATTACTCTGTTCTTAATGAAGTCAAATACATTAATCATTTGTTGGTATAGTTTTATAATGTTGGTATATTTCCCTCAGATATTTCGACTTTTTTTTATACTCATAGATTTACATGCTTATTCTGAAGTTTTTGCAACAGAACCGCTTTTTGAACTCATTGTCCTGTGAACAATCATCATTCTAATCAACTCAACAATTAATTACATTTTTTATTTGCTCATCAAATATTTTCATCTAATAATTAGCAAATGATTTTGATTTAGTTAACTCTTTATATCTACTCATGACCAATTCTCTGAGTCTCATAACTGATCCGATAAATTCTCTTGAAATATATTTCTTTTATTCTTTTCCAGATAAATTAAATGTATTTATATCAGGTAATAGAGTGGCAGCAATACTATTATCATACTAAATTGTTCTGCCTTTTTGATCTTAATTTTTGCAGAATTTAATTTTGATTTTTCCAGTACAAATATGATATCAAAATTATTTCATAATTTTTTTTTCACTTAATCTTTCTAAAAATTTACATGTATTTTTCGCTTTATAACTCTCTTCAAAATCTATGACTTTGTTACCATTTTGAGCATAGAAAGAGTTTGAATTTACTTTCATTTTTTATTTATTTTTGAATATTTTTAGATTTTTCAACAAACTACCAGAGTCTTGGTTTTTCTGAGTATTTACAAGAAAGTACCATGTTTGATCATTCAAAAAAAAAATTATTGATAACTGCAAAGAAAACAAAATATGATGATATTTGCAATTCCAACTTTCTTGCTTTGGTTTGAAAATAAGAATGGAATGATTCAGTACTCTACTTTTATACACTCAGATCCTGGATATGCAAACGCGGATAAACCTCGGGAAAATGGAGCAAAAATAAAAAGATATAGAGACGAAAAATGGACAAAAAAGGTAATAAGTCACTCTTTGGATACAAGTTTCATAGCATTATAAAAAGAGATTATGTGCTGATCAGGATATTCAAAACAACAACTTCATCACTTCATGATTAGAGTGTAGATTTATCAGAAAAAATGAAGTGGTTTAAAAAGACAGATGATACCTTGGAACAAAATCAAAAGGTTATGATGCAACAATGAAAAGAAGGTAAAAGGAAATCTTATGGGAATGAGTGATGATATTAAGAAACAAGGAATAGCTTAAAAAACGCTACCTTGAGAAGAGGTTATGCAGTAACTAAAAATATATTCAAGAAGGAAAAGTAATTGTCTCTATTGTTCAAAGAGTGAATCTAAAGATGTTGTGTAAAGCTTTTTGTTATATCTCTATCAGTTGATTACATTTAAAATAAAAGGAGTGTTCTAAGTATAGCTGTGGCTCTCTTTATAATCAAAGAATGATGAACCCAAAAAGAAAAAATTGGGTAAAATACCGAAATTAGCAAGAAAGATAGGACAAGATTCCTGCGAAAAAAAAGGTATATCAGAATCCTCAATATTATAAATAGCAATTTTTTTATTCGATTATTGTAGAATAGATTTTTTCGATATTTAGCATCAACTAATGTAATAAGTGTTTTCACTCACTTCTAATCATGGTGTCAAAAATAAAACCATTTTACAGGGAAGTGATGATTTAGAGGGGTAAACTGAGTCAAAAAAGGCTAGATTTCACTCCATATTCTGCATAAGGACTAAATATTCATGATCCTCTCTACTCCATAAGTAATTAAAAAAAGAAAAATGTATTGTTTTCTTCGGTACTCATTTTATCCTTTTTCTTCTCAATATTTACCTTAACTTTTTCTTGAAATCCCGGCTGAAGATACGGAAGAATCAGGTTTTGGTATCTTATTTTTCACTCCAATTATTTTAACAATCAACATGCTGATCTCAAAGAAAATTGTCATGGGCACTGCAAACATCATCTGGCTGAAGACATCTGTTCCTGGGGTAATAAGCATTGCAATAACCAGGATTATGACATAAATGTGCTTACGGTAGGTCACAAGAGTGTCGTATTTTACAAATCCATTTCTGATAAGGATGGTGAGAACTATGGGAAGCTCGAATACCAATCCGAAGATTGCTGTGGTTGTTGCTATAAATGAGATGAAAGTGAAAATAGAATAAGTTGCAGTTACACCTGAGGCTGCTGCATCAATGTAGAGGAACTTAAGAAAGAGGGGCAGCATGAAAAAATAAGAATATGAAGCTCCTAGCATGAACATGGAGAGGATAGCTACACTCAGTAACAAAAACTGACCCTTTCTGCTATATATAGGAATTCGAACTGAATACCGCTTCGAAATGGTCCGAGAAATATAAAATACAATAAAAGGTAGGGTAATGAGCAGCCCTATGATCAGAGAGATCTTTAGCTGCAGCATCATTACCTCTAAAGGGGACAGATAAACCAGCTTTGCACCCTCTGGCAGAAGGTCGTGTTTCATTCTATTTATCAGAGGACCCGTAAACTGTAACGAGATTATAACACCTGTGCAGAGAACCGTAGCAATTACAAATATTTTTTTTCGCAGGGCGAGTAGGATTACACTCAGATTTTCAATGGTTTCAGACATATGGAGTACCTATCCGGAAAAGCAAGAGGAAGAATTGTTTCGTATTTCAGGAAACTCTATCCATTGCAGATATATATTAATGTTAATTTTCCTTTTATCTATTTTGTTTTTTCCTTTCAGTTTATTTTGTTTAGTGGAATTTTTCATTTTTTTTCATTTTCTTTCCTAAAATTACTTACAATCCAAGAAGAAATCCAATTGACGGAAACTAGTTATCTATTCAAATTGGACAAAAATCATTAGCTGTTGTATTTTAAGATTTAATGATAAGTTATTTTTAACGTTTTTCAGTGAGCAAATTTATATCGGTTAATTTTATTTAACTGTCAACTATAGATAATGTTTTTTGTTTCTCCATCGTTAGTAATCATAAGTATCATATTCCATCAAAATATATATCTTACAACTGATTTTTGGTAGGCTGAGTGGTTGCTTCTTTCTTCAATTGTCGATGTTTTTCTTTTTTTTCTCAGTTATTAGTGGGTTTGCAATTACACATCTTTGCCAATTCAAAGCCAGAAACGTTATTATTTTCTGGATTTTTGATTGATTGCGGTCAGTTGCTAGTAAAATTGATAATAAATTTTGGTTATATATAATATATTAAAAAGTCTCCAAAAAAACATCAATACGCTAATTTATGATAGCTGAATAATTCAGAAACCGCTTAGCTAGAGTGTGGGAAACAATGGAATCAAGTGCCTGAATCCGATGAATAATGGTATATTAACTAAGTTATATTAATTTCTTGGCTATATTATATTCATGGTACTTCAAGTGACATAGATATTCAGGTAATTTATCTGTCAGATAGTGTGATATAGTAGAAATGTATTTTCAAGATGAGCTGCAAGATGGATTTTGGAGATATGCTTCATCTTGCTATTGAGAATATCTAGAAGGTCCCATACTAATAAATCAACGTTATATTTAATTATCAATATATTCACTAATCAGGTATAAAAGCTGAGAAAAAAATGGATCCACAATACAAACCCAACGGAACCTCCTCTACAGAGGGTGCATTGGGAATGTCGTCTGCTTCTTGCATCCCGGGAGATACTGAAGAACCCCTTATGGCTCACTTATTTGAGCTTAGGGATCGGCTAGCAATTGTTTTCATTTGGCTCTTCCTCGGAGTCATTATTGCTTATCCATTCTCGGCAAAAGGGATGGTGCTAATCTGGAAGGAGTTCATGAACCCTATTGTAAGCATGACAGCGTACTCGCCTCTTGAATGGATGCTTGCTCGCCTCCAGCTATCTCTAGTCTTTGCGCTGGCAATCTCTGTCCCACAGTTCTTCTTTCAGCTATACAGATTTGCAGGTAAAGGACTTTATCCTAATGAGAGGAGCTTTTTTCTCAAGGTTATCCCTGTATCTTTCCTACTCTTTATCTTAGGAGCCGCAATAGGCTACTTTTTAGTCCTTCCTGCAATGTTCAAATATATTCTTCTCTACTCAGGAGAGATGGCTATAGCGCAGCTTTCCGTCCAGAGTACACTCTCAGCTGTGACAACAATTCTATCAGGTTTTGGAATAGTATTCCAGCTTCCCCTTTTAGTGATCTTTGGCGTAAAAATGGGGCTAGTAAAGTACCAGACCCTCAAAAAGCAGCGGATGCTAGTCTACAGCGCAATTATTGCGTTTTCCCTTTTCCTTTCTCCTGATCCTACTTTCATTGCCCAGATTGTTGTAATGCTTTTAATGGTAGTCCTGTTCGAGTTCAGCCTATTGCTGATCAGTTTCTTTTGAACACAAATTTGTAGATTTGAGAAATTTAATTTTATTAAAAAAGCAGGCTTTTTAAAAAAAATTTTCGAATAGGTTTGTCTGCCAATCATTTTACAAGAACTTTTATATTTGAACGCTGATAGTAACAAATAATGATAGGCTATACCGAATTGATCGTAATCCTGATTGCTGCTCTCTTCTTATTCGGGCCACAGAAGCTTCCAGAGCTTGCGCGATCTCTCGGGAGTGCAGTAGGGGAGTTTAAAAAAGCACAGCGTGCTAGTGAGATGCAACTGACGGAATTCGATGCCTACACTCAAAAAGCCGAAAATAAAATAGCTCTCAATGATAAAGAGGAGAGCAAAGAAAAATATGCAACTAACCTCCAAGAAAAAGAGGAAAATGAAAAAAAAGAAATTGAAAATAACATAAAGCAATAAATTAAAAAATAGGTGTTGCCCACCAGTTACAGAAAACAGTGAGCAAAGTAATCTCTTTTCGTTTCCTTCAACTAAGTGGGTTGTATTCGTTTTTGATAATATATCAATGATTCATGGACGCGCCAAAAATCAAACAAGAAAAAGACATAAAGGGGATTATCAAAAAATCCTAAATTTTGTACATGCTTATAAATTGTGGGTAAATGGCTGGTGAAGATCAGAAGTTTATCGAAATCCTATTGAAGAAATTCATCCAAAAATGGGGAAATTCCACAACGACTTGGATTCTGGGATAAAGCTAAAATGAAAATTTATTACGACGGAAAAAGTAAAAAGTTACATATAAGGGATTAATATGGTATAAAATATTGCCAAATAATAAATCAAAATAAGATATTTCAAAAATAGGAACTATACTTAGTTAAAAGAATAGTAATGTAACTTGAAGGTATCAATAATTTTCAGATTAGAAATCAATTGTCTAAAACATTAAAATTATTTGAGAAAACGAAATATTTGAGGTTAATCTATGATCGGATCAACTGAACTTATAGTGATTTTTGGAGTAATTATACTTCTTTTTGGGGCAAATAAACTCCCAGAACTGGCCAGATCCATGGGAAGTTCCATGGGGGAATTCAAAAAAGCCCAGACGGAATCCGAAAGAAACCTGAGGGAGTTTGAAAAATCTTTAAGTGCCCCCACAATCTCAAAGAAGACCAAATTGCAGGAAACAGCTGAAAAGCTTGGAATTGATATAAAGGATAAAACTGACGACCAGCTTCTTGACGAAATCCAGAGATCCGCTGAGAAGCCAAAGGAAGTTTCGGAACCCTGAGAACTGCAGAAAAGTAGGTTTCTTTTTTCTTTTAACGGTATTTTATTCAGCCTTAATTGTTTATACAGACATTCCACAGATATATATAGATGTATAGTTTATTTACCCATTTTCCCACTATTATTAATTGAAAGTTAGATTAATTTTTAAGCCATTGGCATATTGAGTAAATAGATCGCATTTTTGCTTACATCTGCAGAAGGTGGGTTTATAGCAGCTTTTCTTATTTATTCAAACCGAAATTATTTATGTTCTCAACTGAAGTAAGATGAATAAATAAATTTACCTGGGGAAAAAATATATTGTATCTATACTTAGAGGAATCAAAACTATGTGATAGATTATCGGACTATACTCATGGACAAAGTTGTTTAATTACAATTCTTTTCATATTCCGTTAAGGGATGATTGATACAACTTCGGATCCTGGTGTCAAAAACAAACTCACCTTACAAAGAAGCGATGATTTAGAGGGTCTAACGAAAAAAGAAAGATGTGAAGATTCCTTCATCCCCTGTCTAAAGAACGGTGCATTCGTGATCATCCCCAATCCAGAAGTAAGAGAGGAAGGCAGACGAGACAGATTCCTTAAGGAGAATAATATACGTAGCGAATAATAGATTATGAATAATTCCCCACAAAAGATTCTTTAGAATATTGTTATCGATGCCAATTATCATTAGATAACAACAATGGAAAAGCGATATGAGTCTTGGTTTTGTAGTTTTTAAAGTCAAATGAGCTCCAAAGGGGGTCAGTACGGTTTACAGAAGAAGATTTGCTATTGAATCATTATACAAGATAGGAAATGTATTTAAACCAAGAACTTTATTTAAAAATGTTACTATAGTATATTTTATGCTATGATATCTCTCCTACTCAAAAACATATGGTTATACCTCAAGAAGAAATATTTTACGTTTATCGAATGAGGACCTAATACAATAGATGATAAAAAGTTTAGATTTGATGCATTTGTACTTTTCATTGAGAAATGGCTAAGAAGACATTTAAAGGTTAAATAGTAGTAGAGTGTATGAGGTAAATGGATGGAGTAAAGGTATGGAAGAGATTTTAGTGAAGTACTAAAAATTCTTTCTAGAAAAGTATTTTTCTACAGGAATATAATTCGACTTAATAGATTATTTCGGTATTTTTTTACCATGTAAAAATAAATAGAAGTAAAAATCTAATTCGCGATAGATTTTGGACGGAAATGTGAAGAAGTCAATTATGCTTTACATAATTCAAATTTCGTAACTAATCAACTTTCTCAAAAAAGGTTTGAGATATCTATTTTGATGCAATAGATACTTCGGGATTAATAACTCATGAGATTATAAAATAAATGATTAATAGCTGACAGCTGAAGAAAATCAGCCCACCTAAATTTGCTTAGTAACTCTTAGTAAAGAGGATATTTAAATTGTTTTGCTCAGGTTGAATAATTACTAAATTTTATTCAAAAGTTTTATATCTTCGAACAAATGAAATAAAAGTATTGAGGATTCAGAAATACATCCTTTCAAGTTATATATCTCATCATCATCTTTAATTTATCGTAGCAGAAAAATTGATAATGGTCAAAACTGAAATTATTTATTATCAGGGAAAGGACCTTGACTATAACCTTCATATCTCATCTCAGGAGTTAATATATTTTATGGACGAATTCTTATCCGAATCCACAGAAAGCGTTGTTTCTGTCGAGAAGTCTAAACTTTCTGATAATTCAAGTAGAATGTCTGAAGAAACTGAGGTTTCTGTTCCGGTACTCACAGTAAAGTCAGAGAAGATTGAAGAAAGGCTTTATAATAGCTCTGAATTTCTTTCAGAACATCTTCCTGAGTCGGCTTCGGAAATTTCAATTTCTTCAAGTACCAAATCTCTAGATGGGCACCAATGTGAGTCTCAGGTTTCAAAAATCGTGCTCATAGGTACAGCCCACGTTTCGGAGAGGAGTATTGCCGATGTTAAGGCTGTTATCAGGAATTTGAACCCAGATGTTGTAGCTGTTGAGCTATGCAGAGGACGTTATGATTCTCTAGAGGGAAATGAGCAGGAAGAACAGCTTCTGATTAAGGAACTTCTTTCTGGCGGGAAGATCTATTACTATTTTATTCACTGGTTACTTGCCCAATTACAGAAAAAAATAGGGGAAGATATGGGGGTAAAACCTGGCGCTGAGATGCTTTTAGCGATGGAGGAAGCAAAGTTTATATCGGCTAAGGTTGCTTTGATTGACCGAGAAATTCAAGTGACTCTTCAACGTTTTTGGGGAAAGATGAAGTTCTTTGAGAAAATAAGAATGATTAGCTCACTGCTAGGTGGCCTTATAGAGGTCGGAAAAGGAACAGATATAGATATAGAGCATATTACAGAACCGGATTTTGTAGCTGAACTTGTTAGTGAGCTCAGAGGCTTTGCCCCTACTGCAGCCAGGGTTCTAATTGATGAAAGGGATGCATATCTTGCAGGAAATATTATTGAAGCTGCTGAGGGCGGAAACAAAACTGTCGTTGCGGTAATAGGAGCAGGGCATAAAGTTGGAGTGATGAACTATCTGAAAAATCCAAAAGATATCCCTCCCCTGGATACTCTCATGGAAATTCCGAAGAAAAGCTTTGGCATTATTAAAATAATTGGCTTTATTTTTGTTGGCCTTATAGTTGCATTTTTTTTATTAATGCTCCTTTCTGGCATCCCATTTAAACTTTTTTTGATAGCTTTTGTATTCTGGTTCATTATCACCGGAATCCTGAGCGCATTGGGTACTTTGCTCGCTGGAGGCCATCGTAACTCTATTCTGACTTCCTTTTTGGTTGCAATAACACTACACCCAGGTTGGTTTGCTGGCCTGGTGGAAGCGAAATACCAAAATCCCAAAGCATCAGATATAAAATCTCTGTTAGCAGTAGAATCTTTCAGTGATATATTCAAAAATAAGATCATGAAGATCCTTCTTGTCGCTAGCTTATCAAATATAGGAAGCATAGCTGGCGCTTTCCTTGGAGGGTATATCATAATGCACATTACTGGGATTGATCCCAGAGATGTTCTCTCTGCCGGTTTAAAGACTCTTGGATTCTGATAACTCTAGTAAGCTCTCTATCTAAACAGTGCCTCATGAAGTCTCCGAAGAACTACCACATGGAAGCCAATTTTCCCTTGCATTTCATGTCCTTATATTCCTGTATCAATTTGCTGTACAAATAAATTATTTTGCTGCTATGATTTCAAAAAATCTGAAATTCTGCAGATATACACAAATGTATAGAGGATTCAGATAAACCCCTATATTTTGTAATATACTTATATGAGGTTATAAATTAATGGTGAAAGTCAAAGGTTTATCGAAATCCTCTACATTCTAACCCAATTTCAAGGTAGGAATATTATTTATGAATATGTTTTTTCCCTCCTGCGATGTATACAATAATTCCATATATTTTCTCAATGACATGTAATATGGCTTTAAACGAGAAGAAAAATGTAATGCCAATAGAAGCATCTATAAATATAAAATTATTAAAGGAGGAACTGAATTAATTTTTGAAAAAGCATACATTTAAAAATAAAATGTAATCTTATTTAGAACGGTTACTATATTGGTATTATTATATTTTATATTGTAGAGATTTTTGATAAAATCCTATGCTTTTGAGTATTGGGGAGTTTAAATTTTTTAGCAATAATTTTTACTCATGAAAACTCTCATTAACTTTGCTCTTGGAGAAAAATATAAATGTCTTTCGTCAGTTGGATACAAACTTGCTGAGATTGATTCCTTAATTGATTGGAATATTTCATATCATTTTTGAATCTATAACATTTTAACAAAACTTTTCCTAGAGGCGGATACAAAGCTTATTTTACCATTATTTTTAAAATGCCGTTTTTGCAGCACCTGAATGGTCTTTCAAACTTTGAACGTCAGAAACAATATATTGATCGAATTTCTTTCAGGAAATTTCTTGGTTTTCCTGAGTATATATAATATAGTATTAACAGTTTGGTCATTCAGAAAACGAATTATTGATAACTATAATAAAGATACAATATAAAGACAGTTGCAACGTTAACTTATTGCTTTGGTTTGGAGATAAAACATTAAATGAGTTAGGACGCTACTTTTATCCATTAATGATCCTGTACATGCAAAAGCGAATAAATTCCGAAAAATGAGGCAAAAACAAGGAGAATCAGGGACAGAACCTGAACAAAAAAGAGAGCTAATTCACACTTTAGATATAAATTTAATAGCATAATAGACAAGGATTATGAACTGATCAGAAGATTAAAAACAACAACTTCATAACTTAATGATTCTCAGGTAGATTTATCAGGGAAAAATGAATTTGTTTATAGAGACAGGGGTATTTTGGAGCAAAATCAAAAGCTTATTATGCAACAATGAAAAAGAGCAGTAAAAGAGTATCCTCGGGAGATGAGTAATATGTTATGAAACAAGTTTATCAGCTAAAAAAGCGCTACCTGGGGAAGAATTTATGCAGTAATTAAACGGATATTCAAAGTAGGAATAATTCTTGTCACTACTGTTCAAAGAGTTAATCTAACGATATTGTGTAAAGCTTTTTGTTATAATTTCTATAATTGAGGAGATTGAAAATAAAAGGAATTGTTTGAGGATAGTGGAATCTATTTTAAAAATCAGAGAATAGTGAACCAGAAAAAAAATGGGTCAAATATAAAAATTGGCGAGGAAGATTTGGACAGGATTTTCCCCTAAACAAATTAGAGGTCAATCGGAATCCGCAATAATAAGCAAATAGGCAAACAAATTCTAAATCTGTGTTCATATGCGGAATGTAGGAGAATAGTAGATGAATACTTTAACTGTGGCTTCAGTTGCCTAGATTCTGTTGCCTACGTAAACCAGATAAAAAATATGAATATCAATCAGATAAAATTGGTTTGTGCTTCCTACAGTTTCACGCCTGGAAAAAATAATAGTTGATTTTTAGTCACAGCTTTCTGTTCCTATCTTAAAATGGTCTTGGCAAGTTCCAAGGAATCATGGCCTTTTAATCTCTCGTGTATTAAATAATATATATGAAATTATCAAAGATTTGAAGATTATGAGGTAAATTTTCTAATAAACTTTGTGAATAAAGACATAAAAGATCAAGATAACAACCATAAAATATATACTAATATTAACAAACCTGAAAAGGGGTCACAGGGTTAGAGAAGGCATTAGGTATTTGTAGGAATACTTCTTTGAAAAATCAAAATTTTGTTGGCCACTCCACTGCAAGCAATGGTGTATGCTCGAACCACCTAAATTTTGATTTATTTCCTGAGTTTTGCATTGATTGCAGTCAATTGTCAGTGAGATTAAATGGTAAATTTTTATGATCTCAGAAGATATCAAATGTATCCAAAAATTATGACAACAACTGTTATTATCCTTGAAAACAATCTCCAATTGGGATTTATGTGATCAAAGAAGCCATGTTGTACGAAAAGCTCGAAGACAATAAGGTACAATGCAGTCTATGTGCTCATAGTTGCAAAATTTCACCCGGAAAAAGAGGTTTTTGTAAGGTCAGGGAAAACAGGGGAGGAAATTTGTACACTCTTATATACGGTAGTGTATCAAGCGAAGCAGTTGACCCTATCGAAAAGAAGCCGCTGTACCATTTTTACCCGGGTTCTTATGCTTATTCAGTTGGGTCCATAGGATGTAACTTCCGCTGCAAACATTGCCAAAATTGGTCGATTTCTCAGGCTTGCCTAGAAGATTCTTACACAATGGATATTCCTCCTGAAGAGCTGGTAGAAAGGGCACTTATTGCAAAATCAAGATCAATTGCCTGGACTTATAATGAGCCTACAATATGGCACGAGTATACCTATGAGTGTGCAAAGCTAGCAAAGGCTGCGGAGCTTGCTACAGTTTATGTGACAAACGGCTATATGACTCCTGAAGCTCTCCTTCATATAGGCCCCTATCTAGATGCGATTAATATCGATATCAAAGCATTCAATGAAAAGTTTTATCACGACGTTGCCAGCGCAAAACTAGGGCCTGTACTTGAGGCTTCTGCCTTTGCAAAAAAGTTGGGAATCCATATCGAAATTACGACTCTTATTATTCCTGGAATCAATGATTCCTTAGAAGAGCTCAGGGAGCTTTCACGGTGGGTGTACAAGAATATGGGACCTGAAACTCCCCTACACTTTACACGTTTCCATCCCCAGTATCAGATGCAAGATCTTTTTCCGACACCTGTAAAAACCATGCAGGAAGCTTGCCAAATAGCAACCGAGGAAGGATTGAATTATGTCTACCTAGGCAACGTTCCGGGGAGTGAGCGAAATAATACATTCTGTCCTAATTGCGGGAAAATGTTGATATCACGTGGTTTATTCGCGATAGAAAAATACGAGATTACACCTGAAAAGACATGTCCCACATGCGGAGAGAATATTCCCATAGTAGGAGAATACGCCGACTCGAGACATGTATCATGTGAAGATTGATACCGAAGCTAGGATAATAACATTCAAACTTTGGCAGTTAATTAAAAAAATGCCATTGTTTGTGCTACTCTGTTGAATGAATACAAACATAAAGTGGGGAGGATATATTCTTTAATTTCTAATATGAATATATGTATTCATATTGGATAGATTCTTGCTGTTTAATACCTTTATGAAAAACTTCCTTTTTGCGAGACCTCCACCAAGAATAAAATAAATATAATTTCGATAAACTTCCGACTTCAACAAATTGTTTATATAATTTTCATAAACAAACAGGCAAACATTGCGGTTTATCGAAATCCTCTGAAAATTTTGGATCACAATAACTTATTGATAGGATTGTAGAGCTATAAGATCACAGATAATTTTGGCTCAAAGGAAATTATTCCTCGGCATTATAAGAAATTATTAAAAATTGATCAAAAATTTTTTCAAGTGGTCCATAAGTGATACCCTACTAAATGAGTCATGTGTCTCAAGCTAAAAGCAATTGAAAGCCCTGCAACCCTCTGTCATACTGACCAAAGATGAGTTCATCCGACTTCTGGAAAGTTGCAGGCATCTACGGGATAAAACAATCATTGCAGTTCTTGCAGATGGCGGAATGAGAGTGGGAGCTCTGGCATCCTGCAGGGTTAAAAATGTGGAGTTTAACCAATATGGGGCGATGATTTATTTTTCAAAACGGAAGTTAACAAGACTACACAGGCAAAGGGAATATCCCTTACTTGGCGTGCGGACATTTGAATCAATGGCTTGCGTTAATCTTTTCCACGAAGACTTTGAAGCTCTCTTATGGATTACCCTTAACAAAAATAAAGAAGCTGTGAGTTATAGAACTATTAGAAAAATAATAAAATCTGCAGCTGAAAAAATAGGCATCAAGAAAAATGTACCTCCTCATTTGCTATACGACATCCGACTATCTCGACCTGGATTTTAGATGATTTTAACGAGCAGGGAGTCAACATAGGGTTAGATAGAGTCGGAGAAGTACTCAAATGTTCAAAATTTATGCAAATTTCACGGATAAGGAAATCAATAACAGCCTTTTTGAGAAATATGGACTCGAAAACAAGGACAAAATATATATTTCACTCAAGAGATGCTCCCTATGTAATAATGTGCTAAAACCAGACGATATATTTTGTAGCAATGTTCACTGGTTCTCGATCAAACAATCGGCTTAAAACTAGCAAACGATGCAGAAAAACTACATTTTTCCTTATTAGAAGTTTCCAATGTCTACCTAAATATTTTGGAAAAAATAGTCATCTAAGTCAAAAAACTCACAAATAGGTAAATAATTAGGCAGTGTACAGAAAGTTATGTATAACTCTGATTGACTCTATACACTTTTCTTTGCCACAAAAAATAGAATTTTTCGGTTTCACTGATGCACAGTCTTTGTAGTAAAATATATGTTTTCAATTTCCATATTTGTAACAATCTCTTCTTTCCAGATTCATAGGTTGCCAAAATGCTTGTTACTTATGATTCTATATCGCGTCCAAAAAATATAAATCTACAGTGCTTTGATCCTCGACTATGTCTGTAAAGGAAGGTTCTTACAAACCCTATTCAGAAGTTGTAATTAGCAGTATAATTTACGGTTCAATAGGCGTTTTCCTAAATAAGGTTCAGGATATGTCTATTGAATCCATCCTTTTTTCAATATCTTTTTTTGGCCTCTGCATGATTTTTATTTACCTGTTGTTTCGTAGAGGGCTGGGCCAGCTTAGATTTAGGAAAAATAGAAGATACCTAATTCTACTCGGTCTTCTGAATACAATTACAGGCATATGCTACTTCTCTTCAATCAAATATAGTGGGATGTCCGTTGCAGTCATTCTGCTTTATACAGCCCCTGTGTATGTTAATCTGCTTGCTCCTAAGATTCTCGGGGAAAAAAATAGTAGAAAAAGCCTTTTACCACTTCTCCTTGCCGTTACAGGAGTGTTACTTATTGCCCGCCCTGGAGAAATTCTGATGAGCGTGGATATAGGATCCAATTCCCAGAAAGGCCTTATTTTTGGTCTGCTGGCAGGGCTATCATTTGGTACAACTATAATTCTGGTCCGTTATCTGAGGCACGATTACACAGGGATAAGTCAGACTTTCTGGATTACTGTTATAAGTCTCCTCATTATGCTTCCATCTGCACTTTTCACTCCTCTACCCCTTTTCATTGAAAACCTTAATATTCTGATAATGTTTAGTCTCATTATTACATTCGCTGCTGTTATCTACGTCAGAGGAATTTCAAGAATAAATGCACAAACAGGTAGTATTCTTGCCCTTTTAGAACCAGTCTCCGGAATCTTCTTTGACATTACTATTCTAAAAAACCCACTATACATATCAACTCTTCTGGGCTGCTGTTTAATTATCATAGCAGCTTATATTGTAAGCAGAAAGGATCAGAGTAATGAATAATAGATTAAATATTCAAAAAGTAAGAGATCTGTCTTGAAATAAGA